>Ga0255760_10005570_pt1 | contig 10740 bp, 9 predicted proteins | sample 071ome_25_FD_179960 | JGI IMG/M metagenome (GOLD analysis project Ga0255760, IMG submission 179960) | Coastal salt marsh microbial communities from the Groves Creek Marsh, Skidaway Island, Georgia - 071410BT metaG (version 2) | ecosystem: Environmental > Aquatic > Marine > Intertidal zone > Salt... | reverse complement strand
CCAGACGAAAAATGTCAAATCAGCAGCGTACAGAAGAGTTGGGACTTCTTCTTGAGAACTTTAGAAAACATACCAACGGTATAAGACCATGTTTGAAAATTTAAGTGATCGTCTAGAAGGCGCGTTTAAAACATTAAAAGGTAATCACAAGATTACCGAGCTGAACATTGCCGATAGTGTGAAGCAAATTCGTCGTGCCTTAGTAGAGGCAGATGTTAGCTTTAAAATTGCGAAAGAGTTCACCAATAAGGTCAAAGACAAGGCCATAGGCGAGGGCGTTATCAATGCGGTACAACCGGGCCAAATGATGGTCAAAATTGTCCGAGATGAAATGGCTGAACTGATGGGAGGTCAGGCAGAAGATTTAAACCTAACAGGTTCGCCCACAGTAATTTTGATGGCCGGTCTTCAAGGATCGGGTAAAACTACCCACAGTGCAAAATTGGCCAATTACCTCAAGCGTAAAAAAACCAAAAAGCCATTACTCGTCGCTTGTGATGTCTATCGTCCAGCGGCTATTAATCAGCTTCACGTACTTGGGGAACAATTAGGTATTGAAGTTTATTCAGAGGAAGGCAATAATGATCCGGTAGCCATTGCATCAAACGCATTGAACCACGCGAAATCCAATGGTTTCAATGTGGTGATTGTCGATACTGCTGGGCGTTTGGCAGTGGATGAAGCAATGATGCAAGAAATAGGCAACATTCACAAGGCCATTACTCCATCTGAGACACTCTTTGTCGTGGATTCGATGACGGGTCAAGATGCTGTGAATACGGCCAAAGCCTTTAATGATGTTCTTGATTTTGACGGAGTCATTCTTACCAAACTAGACGGGGATACCCGTGGTGGTGCGGCCTTGACTATCAAATCTGTCGTAAACAAACCTATCAAGTTTGTAGGTATGGGTGAGAAGATGGATGCACTTGATGTGTTCCATCCGGATCGTATGGCGGATAGAATCTTGGGCATGGGAGATGTTGTTTCTCTTGTGGAAAAGGCCCAAGAACAGTTCGATGAGGCTGAGGCGCGTAAGATGAGTAAGAAGATCGCGACCGATTCTTTCGGATTCGATGACTTTATGAATCAAATCCAGCAAATCAAAAAAATGGGGAACATGAAAGACCTCATGGGAATGATTCCTGGAATGGGCAAGGCGTTGAAAAACGTAGATATCGATGATGATGCGTTCAAACACATCGAAGCGATGATTAACTCCATGACCTTGGACGAGCGTCAAAACCCAGATATTATCAACGGCTCTCGTCGCAAACGTATCGCCAATGGTTCAGGCCGCACCGTTCAAGACGTGAATGCGTTGCTGAAGCAATTTACCGACATGCGTAAAATGATGAAGATGATGCAGAGTGGAGGCGGCAAACGAGGAATGATGAATATGATGCGCGGCATGCGCTAACACTTATAGACAATGGTAGTTTTAGACGGTAAAGAAACTTCTGCAAAGATTCGCGCTGAACTTGCGGAACAGGTAAAAGCTCTGAAAGCAGAAGGAGGGAAGGTCCCTCATTTGGCGGCAATTCTTGTAGGGGAAGATGGCGCATCGAGAACCTATGTGAATGCTAAAGTTCGCGATTGTGAAGAGGTAGGATTTGGCTCGACGTTGATTAAACTACCTGCTGAAACGACACAAGAGGAGCTGCTTAAAGCGATCAATAAACTCAATAATGACGAGGATATTGACGGCTATATTGTCCAATTACCCCTGCCAAAGCACATTGACGAAACTGCCGTTTTGATGGCCGTTGATCCAAAAAAGGATGTGGATGGATTTCACCCACAGAATGTTGGGCGAATGACCCTAGGATTACCTACGTACATTCCTGCCACACCAATGGGCATTGTAGAGTTGTTGCGTCGTTATGAGGTGCCTACAGAAGGAAAAGACTGTGTGGTGATCGGACGTTCTCACATTGTAGGGTCTCCGATGTCCATCTTGCTAAGCCAGCATAATTACCCTGGCAACTGTACAGTCACCCTTTGCCACAGTCGCACCAAGAACTTGGAAGAAATCTGTCGCAAAGCCGATATCATCGTTGCGGCATTGGGGCGTCCAGGTTTTGTTACCGCGGATATGGTGAAAGAAGGGGCATGTGTCATTGATGTAGGCATTACTCGAGTGGACGATGCTACTAAAAAATCAGGCTTCAGATTGCTTGGAGATGTGGATTTTGATGCTGTGGCGCCGAAATGTAGTTTCATCACACCTGTTCCAGGTGGTGTCGGGCCGATGACTCGTGCTGCATTGATGATGAATACAATGAAAGTGACAGAATTGGGCCAAGCCTAATGAAAGACATTACCACATCACAGAGCTTCGCTCAACATACCATTCGTCGCGGAGAAGTTGTCCCGCTCATGGAGCAGTTTTATACGATCCAGGGAGAGGGGGCGCACACTGGAAAAGCCGCCTATTTTGTACGTATTGGGGGATGTGATGTAGGTTGTCATTGGTGTGATGTGAAGGAGAGTTGGAATCCGGATACGCATCCTCCCACACCTATCCAAAGCATTGTTGAGGAAGCCAAGAAATATTCGGATACAGTAGTCGTGACGGGCGGTGAGCCACTTACTTGGAATATGAAACCTCTGGTCGATGCCTTCCATGCTGAAGGAATGACCGTACATGTCGAAACAAGTGGTGCTTATCCATTGACCGGTCATTGGGATTGGATCACCTTGAGTCCCAAAAAAACGGCTTCAGTAAAAGACGGCTACTACGAGCATGCCCACGAGCTCAAAGTTATTGTGTATAATCGCCACGACTTGAAGTGGGCGGAAGAACATGCGGCCAAAATCAATGATAAGTGTTCGCTGTACCTTCAGCCAGAATGGAGCAAGCGCGATGAAATCATGCCGTTGTTGGTGGATTATATTCTTGAACATCCAAAGTGGAAGATCAGTCTTCAAACCCATAAATACTTAAGAATCCCTTAAGATGGCCGGGCTTTGCAATATAGATGAGGCAGTACGCTTATTGCAATCTGGAGAGATTGTAGGCTTGCCTACTGAAACAGTATACGGCTTAGGCGCGAATGCCTTAGATGCCACGGCTGTTGCCAAGGTATTTGAAGCAAAGAATCGACCGTCCTTTGATCCGTTGATTGTGCATGTAGCAGATTTGGATGGCGTACGCAGTATTGCGGAGCTCACACCTGAGGCAGAGTCCTTATTGCTCGCATTTTCACCAGGACCTCTAACAGTGGTTTTGAAAAAGAAGTCGATTGTTCCGGATTTAGTGACTAGCGGTCATCCAACCGTGGCTGTGCGTATCCCCGCGCACCCCATGATGCTTCAGGTATTAAAACAAAGCGGTTTATTCATTGCGGCTCCTAGTGCCAATCCCTTTGGATATACCTCGCCTACAACAGCACAGCACGTTTTAGCGCAACTAGATGAGCGCATCGGTGGGGTATTGGATGGTGGACCTTGTACTGTGGGTCTTGAAAGTACTATTGTTGATTTTACGGGGCAGTCGCCGAAGGTCTTGAGATTAGGCGGGATGGATGTGGCCCAATTAGAGCTAGTATTAGGGGAACTTCCCGTACAAACGAGTAGTTCAACTCCACATGCGCCAGGTATGCTGAGCGCACATTACAATCCGGGTGCAAAAATAGTATTGCACGACACTCATGAAGAGGCGCTAAGCGCTGCAAGTGTAACGAATGATTCCGCAGTACTGCTTTTTGGGCAAGTGGAGGATGTCCGTTATAATCATCAGTACAGCTTGAGTGTTTCCGAGAGTTATGGCGAAGCAGCAAAAAACCTGTTTGCTATGTTACGAGAATTGGGTGCCAAATATGCTGAAATCCATGCAGTTAGATTGCCAGAAGAGGGATTAGGTCGTGCCATCAATGATCGTTTGGTACGAGCAGCTGCAACTCGTTGATAGATAAAGAGGTAAGTCAACCTTTTTATTGAAATCTTTGTTACATTAGGGTATGAACAAAACCCTACTCACATTTGCCCTGCTTTTAGGGGGATTTTTGCATGCGCAAATCAGCGGCTCAGTCATTGATCAATTCAAGGAGCCCATTGTCGGCGCTAGCATCACTGTCTTGCAAAATGGAGTGCCTTCTAACATAGGGACGGTGACGGATTTTGATGGGAATTGGTCTCTCAAGGTGTACTTAACCGATAGGCAACCTTCCGTTACGGTACGAGTAGCGAGTTTAGGATTTGCAAGTAAAGATGTTGTCATTCGCTCAACTTCTCCCGTCGCGATAGGCTTAGCGCCTGATCAAAATGTACTCACTGAGGTGAGCGTTGTTCAGCAGCGATTATCAGAAAAACAAGAAAAGAGTGCGCTTACGGTCGAAAGTATGGATGCGCTCGCCATTAAAGAAAGTCCTAGTGTTAGTTTTTATGACCATTTAGGAACGCTGAAAGGGGTGGATCTTACCAGTGCAAGTATTGGGTTTAAGATTATCAATACCCGCGGATTCAACAGTACCTCGCCCGTGCGTTCGCTTCAATTAATCGACGGTGTAGACAATCAGAGCCCAGGTCTTAATTTCTCTTTAGGAAACTTCCTAGGTGCACCAGATCTGGATATAGTTGGGGTGGATGTCATCGCTGGTGCGTCGACTGCATTTTATGGGCCAAGTGCCTTTAATGGGGTCATCTCAATGACGACCAAGGATCCTTTCTTGTTTACTGGTCTCAGTAGTAGCATTAAGGTGGGAGAGAGAAACCTTACCGAAGTTTCGGTTCGTTGGGCCGACAAGGTCAATGAAAAGTTCGCGTATAAGATCAATCTATTTGCGTTGAAGGCTGATGATTGGGAGGCTGGGAATATGGATCCTACCGATATAAGCCGCGATGGCGTGACCAATCCTGGTGGATATGATGCAGTCAATCGCTACGGGGATGAAGATTGGTGGGACGATGGAGGCGATTCGAAATATTACGCGGGTATAGGAAGGTTCTACCGTCCAGGGATTGAAGAGAAGTATTTGGTTGATTATGATACAGAGAATATCAAATTGACTTCGGCACTTCACTACAAGATTAAAGATGATCTAAGGGCCATTTATGCGGTAAACTTCGGTTCAGGTACCACGGTGTATCAAGGGGATAATAGATATAGTTTGAAAGACATTTTATTCCTCCAAAACAGGGTAGAGCTTCGCAAAGACGATAAGTGGTTCGTGCGCGCCTATTCTACTCATGAGGATGCAGGAAACAGCTACGATGCTTATTTCACGGCGTTGAGAATGCAGGATAGTATTGCCTCTAACCAATTCTACAGCAACTATTACAGAACGTTTTGGCAGATGATCAATAGACCTCAAGTGCGTGCCTTACCTGGTGCACCTGCCAATAGCCTACCGATGAATGAATACCAAGCTGTGATGGACTCGTTGATTGCGACAAATCTTGATTTCTTCACGGAACTTCATCGCAACAATCATAATAATGTATTGTATGCGGCCGGCTCGGCAGCGGGATACACAACTACAGAAGAACTGGAATATTTCTCGAATCTCTTGACCCCAGGTACCCAAGCTTTCGATGATTTAAAGAGTCATATCACTTCTACGCTGTTCACGGAAGGTGGGAGCCGATTCTATGATAAATCGGCCCTTTACCATACTCAAGGTGAGCGAACCTTTACGACAGAAAAGGGTGGGACATTGCGCTTAGGAGCGAATTATAGACGCTACACTCCGAGAAGTGCGGGGACAATTTTTTCAGATACAGCGGGCATTGCCATTACGAATCAAGAATTTGGAGTGTACGGTGGATACGAACAAGATCTAATGGACGACCGGTTAAAGTTGAGCGTTACTGGACGTGTGGATAAGAACCAAAATTTCCAGCCGCTAGTATCACCGGCCGTTTCTATGGTATATAAATTGGACGAAAATCAAACCCTTCGTCTCAGTTTTTCGAGCGCCATCCGAAACCCAACCTTGGCAGATCAATACCTGTACTATAATGTAGGACGGGCGGTACTCAAAGGCAATTTGAACGGATTTGACAGCCTGGTTACCTTAGATAACATTGTCGATTATTTGGGTAAGGCGGCCTCGGATCGTCTAGCTCATGATTTTGGCTACTTCAATGTAGATGCCATCCGCCCTGAAAAGGTTAAGACGCTTGAGGGAGGATACCGTGCTACTTTGTTTGAGCGAGTTTTCGTGGATGCCAATTATTATTATTCGCTCTACGATGATTTCATCGGGTACATTATCGGGGCAGATATTGAAGAAGGTACTACTGCTATTGATAGACTCAAGTCATTACAGGTATACCGTATTGCTGCGAATGCCACAGAGCAGGTCACCACACAAGGGTTCTCGGTGGGATTAAATACATTCATTGGAGATTACCAAACGCTTTCTGGCAATTACAGCTGGAATAAATTGACCTCCGCCGTTTCCGATCCTATAGTTCCTGCCTTCAATACACCAGAACATAAGTTCAATGTGGGCTGGAACATTCGTAATTACCCCATAAATAACAATAAGGAAAGATTGTTGGGGGCAGGAGTGAACTATAAATGGGTACAAGGCTTCGTATTTGAAGGTTCCCCGCAGTTTACCGGTAGTATTCCATCGTACGGATTAGTGGACGCACAATGTTCGTTTACACAGATTCGTAACAAGAGCGATAAGAAAACAACCATAACCTATAAAATCGGTGCGAGCAACGCATTGAATAATCAAGTGTATCAAGTATTCGGTGGGCCCTTAGTGGGAAGGTTGGCCTACCTGAGTATTCAAATCAATTAACCTTCCTAAAAAACAGTGTATGAAAAAGATTACTCTTTTGATGGGAGCCTTGATGATTTCTTCGATGGCGTTTGGACAACGCTATACCACGGAGATCTTCACGGATTCTGAGATTGTTGTACAATCTGATGTATCATATGGGGTGAATTTCAACCCTTATGTGGATACTACATCGAGTGCGACCAACCCGCTTTCGGGTACGAACCTTCAGCCGCTACAGGCTGATTTTTACATGCCATCTCCCGCGGTGGATACAGCTACGGACCGTCCGGTAGTCATTATTTGGCACACCGGTTCATTCATTCCCAAAGGATTGAACGGATCGCCACTAGGCACGCGAAAGGATAGCGCTGTAGTTGAGATGTGTGAGCGTTTTGCTAAAATGGGCTACGTAAGTGTTGCTGCATCTTACCGTTTAGGTTGGTTGGCGAACAGCACGAACCTAGATGTTCGTCGTGGTTCCAACTTGCTTGCGGTGTACTATTCTATTCAAGATGCGAAAGCGTTGGTGCGTTACTTGAACCTGACACAGATCGGTGCAGGTAACCCGTACGGTATTAACGCGAGCAATACAATCATGGTTGGTCAAGGATCAGGTGGTTATATCACCTTCGCCTACGCTACCATTGATAAGTATTCGGAAGTAGCGGGTCCTGCGAAGTTTAAGTATCAAGATTCTACCGGAATCTTTGGCCAGCCGGTCTTGCCAGGCGACCCATATGTAGATACGAGTATGGTAGGTGATATCGATGGATACGGTGCAGCCATTACAGTAACGGGCCAAAACGCCTTTGGTGTACCAACTATGGATTACAGCTCTCCTGGCCGTAATTATGTGAACCACGCAGGGATGTCGGATGATGTGCTGATGGTGATCAATATGGGAGGTGCCTTAGGTGATGGAGCTTGGTTGGAGCAAGGTGATGTGCCAATGTTGAGCATTCATAGTAAGTACGATTTCTTTGCGCCTTATGATACAGGGATGGTTTATGTGCCAATTGGCCAACAATTCTTCCCAGTAGTAAGCGTTACAGGTTCTTACGGAGCTATCAAAGCAGCCAATGCCTACGGAAATAACGACGTGTTCTTGAATGAGAATTACACCGATGCCGTTTGGGTGGATCAACAAGCAACCAACCCAACAGGTGAGGAGTGTTTGTACACCATCGAAATAGCTCCGGCGAATGCATTAACTCCTTGGATTGTACACACAGCTCCATGGAATTGGTATGATCCAAACGATCCATATGCAAGCCAGAACCCGGCGAATCCAAATGTGGAATCTACTTCACAGGCTTGGATCGATACTGTGATGTCTTTCATTATTCCACGTATGGCCACTGTACTTCAAGCTGAAGGTGTGCCGGCAGGAATTGGCGAAGTACAGCTTTCTGTGGATGTATACCCGAACCCATCTAACGGTTTGATTACATTGAAATCCAATGGTATGGTCATCGACCGTGTTCAGGTTTTGGACATTACAGGACACTTGGTACACGCTGAAGAAGTCAATGCCATGAGCAAAACACTTCACGCTGAGCACCTAAGGTCCGGTATGTATTTATTGAAGATTAGTTCGAATGGACAAGAAATGACCAAACGAATTTCGATCAGATAATTCTATCGATTCATATTTTGAGCCCTGCACGTTAGTGTGGGGCTTTTTTTTGCTCTAAGTTTGCTTTAAATCCTCTACTAATGGTCAATTACAACGGTTCCTTAGTCGCCCTGAATACAATACCTATTTCTCAAGTCAAGCGAGCGCTTAGTTATGGCGATGGGTTGTTTGAAACCATGAGAATGCGTGAAGGCAAGGTACTTTTCATCGAAGATCATTACTTCCGTCTTATGGCTTCAATGAGGATTTTGCGAATGACCATTCCCATGGAGTTTACACCAGAGTTTTTGGTGGCGGAATGTGAAAAATTAGCGCATCATTTCAGCTATACCAATGCTAGGTTGCGATTTCAAGTGGTCAGAAACGGTATGGGTAAGTATACGCCAGTGCAATCCAACGGTATCCACTGGTGGGTCGAAATAGAACCGCTTCAAGAAGCTGATTACGCACTGCGTGATGATCTGACTGTGGATCTGTTTAAGGATCATCCCCTACAAGCAGGATTACTGACCACTGTGAAGTCTACCAATGCCTTACCTTATATACTAAGTGGAATTTTTGCGGCAGAGAATAATCTTGATGCTGTATTGCTGATCAATGACCAGAAGATGGTAGTGGAGGCAAATTATGGTAACCTCTTTCTTTTGCAAGGATCTAAGCTAATAACGCCACCATTAGAAGATGGCGCCTTACGAGGGGTTTTTAGAAAGAATATGTTGGTTTGGGCGAAGGAATTGGGCCTTGACATTGAGGAAAAGAGTATTTCGCCTTTTGATCTCCAAAAAGCTGACGAACTGTGGATTACGAATACGATTAAGGGTATTCAAGCGATTAAAACCTACCGTAAAAAAACATTCTCGAGCATTAAGGCTGCGGAAGCGGTCGCTTTGATCAATAGAAAGCTAGAGGTGCTCAGTAAGCTTTAATTCATCCAAGGATCTTCTGGGGCATTGGCCCAAATGCGGTATTCACCACCAAGAGTGTGCATGTAGTTTCGCCATGCATCTTTAGACAATGTCAATATATCAGTCTCAAAGGGGGGATGAAGCACTACCCAGGTGCCATCAGATATTTCACCCTCTAATTGGCCCGGTGACCATCCACTATACCCTAGAAATGCTTTGAAGGGAGTTCTTTGATCTTCTTGTATCAGTTTTTGAAATACTTCGAAATCACCTCCTAAATACAAACCATTACCCACAGGGGCACTGTTGGGTATACGCTCTTCTTCATGAAGGTAGAATAGGGCATCTTGTTCCACGGGACCACCGAACATTAGCGCATTATTAGGTTCGAAATCGTCCACCAAATCTTTCACCAACAGATTACTTTCTTTATTCAAGGTAAACCCTAAGGTGCCTTCATCGTTATGTTCAGTGAGGTACACCACACTTTGCTCAAAAAAGCCATCGCCAATGAGTGGTTTAGAAATTAGAAGTGTTCCTTTAGCAGGCTGATTGTTCCAATGCATTACACTAATTTAGACATATGGATTTACACAACATAAGAGAAAGCTACAAGTTTGATTCATTATTAGAATCCAATTTAGAAAGCAATCCCTTTGATCAATTTCAGCATTGGTATCAGAGCTATGCAGAGCTGCGCATCAAAGATTCTAATGCCATGGCCATTGCTACAGTAGATTCTGAAGGGTTTCCAAGCAATAGAATTGTACTACTAAAGGCCGTGGAAAACGATGAATTGATCTTTTTCACGAATTACGCCAGTGCCAAGGGGCAAGACTTGTTGAATAATCCAGTGGTGAGTGCACTTTTTTTCTGGAGAGAACAAGAACGTCAAGTACGTATTCAAGGAAAAGTTGTCCGAATATCTAAAGAGAAAAGTGAGTCTTATTTTGCGACTCGTCCATATTTGAGTCAGATTGGTGCAGCCGCATCAGAACAAAGTCAACCCATTGCAAACAGAGCCGCGTTGGAGTCCAAATTTTCTGAATATCAAAATGAATACCCTGAAGGTAGTACTGTGCCTATGCCTGAACATTGGGGTGGGTTTGCCATACAGCCCATTTCATTCGAATTTTGGCAGGGTAGAGAGGGTCGCTTACACGATCGTATTGTGTATACATTGAAAGATTCCCATTGGACCACTAGGAGGTTACAACCTTAAGATACGGATATTAAAAAAGCCCTCCGAGGAGGGCTTCTTTGTGTCTAATAAGTTTATGCTATTAGAGCTTACCGTTAAGTTCTGCTCCAGCCTTAAACTTAGCTACTTTCTTAGCAGCGATTTTGATAACTGCACCAGTCTGTGGGTTACGACCGTCACGAGCTGCACGCTCAGAAACAGAGAAAGAACCGAAACCTACTAGAGATACACGGCCACCACCTGCTAGGGTAGAACCTA
>Ga0255760_10005565_pt1 | contig 10746 bp, 9 predicted proteins | sample 071ome_25_FD_179960 | JGI IMG/M metagenome (GOLD analysis project Ga0255760, IMG submission 179960) | Coastal salt marsh microbial communities from the Groves Creek Marsh, Skidaway Island, Georgia - 071410BT metaG (version 2) | ecosystem: Environmental > Aquatic > Marine > Intertidal zone > Salt... | reverse complement strand
CCTTTAAATGTTTTTCATTTTTTACCCATGGAAATTTATCAAACTCCTTTCTTAAATTACCTTTCAACATTTCAGGAAAATAATTTATCAAGCTGTGTGAAAATTCTCTCCAACCCAATTCATTGATATATTTTTGTATATTAATATTTTTTGGCTTTACCAAAGAACATTCTTTGTAAATTTTTTCTACATGGATTTGACCATGTTTAATATACGGTGAAAGTTTTGAAGTTCCTTCCACCGAAGGTATATCTCGATTTGTTCCATAATTTTTAATTTTTTCATTAATTAAATTTTTTAAATATTTATGAGAAATTGACTCAGATACATCCCAATATTTTTCAAACTTTTTATACCATTTTTTTTTGGGCAATATGTCATTAGGAGTTATACTTTTTTTAAAGTAAGTGAATTTTTTATTTTTTTTTTGAATTTTAGAAATTTTAGATGGAACTGAATTTAGATAAATTTGCTCTGCGGTTCTCCAAAAGGGGGTAAATACTTTAAAAGGAGTTCCATTATTTTTTTTAACGTCTTGGAATTCATTTAAAGTATTTCCTTTGAAATATTTAAAATTAACCTCATGTTTAATAAAATTATCTCTGATTTTTTTACCCATTGTAATAACGTCAGGCTCATAAACCTTATTCCAATAAATCGTGATATCGTCTGATTTTTTAATATTTGATAAAATATCAATTTCATTACCATTTTGGATTTCTAAATTGATATTAAGTTGACTCAACTCATCGTTAAAACTTTGCAGAGACTTAGCTAACCACCATTGTTGAGCTTCTCTTTTACCTATAAAATTTTTTGAGTTGTAAATAAAAAGTGCGCTAACTTGTTCATGATTTTTAGCTGCGTAAGATAGTGCTTGATTATGATTGATTCTAAAATCTTCTCTGATCCATACTATTGCTTTAGAGGTCATTATTGGATTTGCGCTAACCCTTCGTTTAGTAGCTTATTATATAGTAATTGGTCCGTTAAACCTTCGCATCCAATTAAAAGCACATTAGATTTTGAATTCAAATCTAATTCCTTCTTAAAATTTTGGTTCTGACAGACGCCAATTAAAGAAATTACTCCTGGTACACCGCATTCACCAGATATTATTTTTTCATCAGATAATTTTTTTTCCGCTAACATTGCCACTGTTGAAGGAATAGCTCTGTCGGAAATTGTTAAACAATAATTAGAGGCATTTTTTAAAATTTCCCAAGCTACTGTTGAAACATCTCCGCAAGACATTCCTCCCATAATTGACTCTTTTACAATATTAACACTAGTGGGTTGTCCTTGTTTAATACTTTTTAAAACACAGTTTGCATCTTCAGGTTCGATAATAATAAATTTAGGAATTGATTGATAAAATTTTGCAAACCCAGCAATGGCAGCTGCCGCCATCCCCCCAACGCCCGCTTGTAAAAATACATGTGTGATAGAATTATTTTTTACATCATCAATTATTTCTTTAATCATAATTGAATAACCAGCCATGATATATTTTGGTATCTCTTTATATCCTTCCCAAGAAACATCTTGAACAATTTCCCAATTATTTTCAGTAGATTGTTTGATACATTCTTTCAGAGAAGCATCATAATTTCCTTTAACGCGTATGACTTCGGCATCTAGCTTTCGCATTGCTTCAGCTCTAGATTCAGAAACAAATTCACTAATAAATATTTTACAACTAACACCTAGTCGTTTTGCTCCCCAAGCTACGGAGCGTCCATGATTACCTGCAGTAGCTGTTGCAACTGTTTTAGTTTTTTTATCTTTGACAACTTTATTCACTGCAAAAGCACCACCAAGAGCTTTAAAAGATTTTAAATCAAATCGATAACCTTCATCTTTATAAAAAATATTATTTAATTTTAGATCTTCATTTAATTTGTTAAGATTGTGTATCGGTGTTGGTTTATAAGTTTCCCAGGATCTAATCGACTCGATAGCTTCATCGATATACTTTTCTGGTAAATGACTTAAAATTTTTTCTGGATTAAAGTTAAAATTTTGATTTTTAACTAATTCTGAAACTTTGAATTTTTCGCTCTCTAAAACTGTTGTCATTAATTAACAATCTAGAGTGTTAATTTTTTCCCAAGCAGTTATTGGTTTTTTCTTATTGAAGTTATTTTTTCTTTTAAATTCTTTAAGTTCAGAAGTTTTAAGTTTGATGTAGCTATTTATTGTAGATTTTCCAAATGCAAAAGTTGTAACTCTTTCAATGATTGCACCTGAGACGATTGAAGCAGCTGTCCATGAGAACAGTAAGAAAGCAGCCCAAAAAACACCAGATATTCTGTCACCTAAGTTCACAGCCATAAATTCTGTGTTAGCAACATACCATCTAGCACTAAATGTACTTTCATCTGTTATAAGCGCTGTGCTTTCAGTCATATTTTTTTTCTCCTCTTATATAAGTTGTTAGGATTCTATTAAAAAATAAAACCACTTACAAATGAAATGATATGAGTAAAAAAAAACCCATTGTTTCCAATGGGTTTTTTTTAAAATAAACTAAAAATTGTATTTTTAAAATTTTAAGTAAGCTTTTTTCAAATCAACAAGCGGATGTTTTTTAGACATTTGAAATTTAACTAATAATTCTCTTGCAATCATGTCTCTATCTTGTTGATTGTTAGGAAGTTTGATTGATTTAGGAATTGTAACCCAGCCATTTGCATTTCTACAAAATACTGCAGGTCTTCCTTCTTCGTATCCCATATGTACATCTTCTAACCAGTTCAAATCATCCCATCCCATAGCTTCAATATATTTTTTTAGGAAAGGAGTGATTTTATTATAGTCAGGAAGTAAGTTTACATCATATCGATAACCGATATGTTGACCAATCATTTTTTCTCTAGCTGTTTCTTTTGTTTTTCCAAAAGTCACTTTTTCTTTTTTTGCTTTAACTTTTTTCTTAGCCATATCCTAGTCCTTATAGTTTATGAAAGTTGTTTACACCTACAGTGTAATTAGTTCCTGCAAGCGGTACTTTTGCTAAAGCAGAAGCTTCAGTTGTTAATGCTGCAAGATCTTCAGGTTCTAACGAGTGAATATTAGTTTTACCACAAGCTCTTGCTAAAAGTTGCGCTTCAAGAGTCATTGTGTGAAGATAGTTATAAACTCTCAATGCAGCATCATCAGGATTTAATCTTGATCTTAATTTAGGATCCTGAGTAGCAACACCTACTGGACATCTTCCAGTGTGACAGTGATAGCATTCTCCAGCTTTAACTCCCATTTCTTTTTCAAAGTTAGACTCTGGAATTTCTTTATTACAGTTTAATGCAATCATCGCGCCTGTACCGATTGCAACTGCATCAGCTCCAAGTGCTAAACATTTTGCAAGATCTGCTCCATCTCTAACCCCACCAGCATAAATTAATGACACTTTTCCATTTTTACCAACATCATCAATTGCTCTTCTTGCTTCTCTAATAGCTGCAATTCCTGGAATTCCAGTATTTGCTGCAGCAATATGAGGTCCAGCTCCAGTAGATCCTTCCATTCCGTCTATGTATATAGAGTCTGGATCACACTTAGCAGCCATACGAACGTCATCATATACTTTAGCAGCACCCAGTTTTAATTGAATTGGCACTTTATTTTTGGTCAATTCTCTTAATTCTTGTACCTTTAATGCTAAGTCATCAGGACCAAGCCAGTCAGGATGTCTTGCAGGTGATCTTTGGTCAATACCAGCAGGAAGAGATCTCATTTCAGCTACTTGATCAGTTACTTTTTGACCCATCAAGTGACCTCCCATTCCAACTTTTTGTCCTTGTCCAATGAACACTTCAATTCCATCTGCTAATTGAGCATGATGAGGATTAAAACCATATCTAGATTGGATACATTGATAGTACCATTTTTCTGAATATCTTCTTTCATCAGGTATCATTCCACCTTCACCAGAACATGTGGCACTTCCAGCCATAGTAGCACCTCTTGCTAAAGCAGTTTTTGCTTCATAAGATAAAGCTCCAAAGCTCATTCCAGTAATATAAATTGGAATATCTAAAACCATTGGATTTTCACATCTTGGTCCAATGATAGTTTTAGTTTCACATTTTTCTCTATAACCTTCGATTACAAACCTTGTTAGAGTTCCAGGTAAAAAAGTTAAGTCATCAAAATTTGGGATCTTCTTCATTAATGCCATTCCACGCATTCTGTATCGACCTAACTCAGCCTTTATGTGAATATCATCAATTACATCTGGAGTAAAAACAGCATTTAGACCAAGTAAACTTTTATTTCTGCCACCATTTTTATTTAAATGCACGTCAGCTTTACCACCAACGCCTGCTTGTCCATTTTTCTTTTTAGTTTTTTTCTTAGCCATTAGATTGCTCCTTTTTTCTCAGTAGGTTCTAAATTGTCATAGTTCCAAAGTTTTTTACCAGCTACAACTTTAGTAAATTTACTAACATCAAAGTTTTCACCAATTTCAGCAACTTTAAGTTTTCGTTTTAACCATGCTTTATCAGTTTCAGTTAGTTCAGCTGTAATAGCGTCACTTCCAAATGATTCAATTTTACCACCAATATAAATCGTTCCATCATACATAGAGTCACCTAAATTTATTCCAACATTACCTAGAATAATTATTCTTCCTCTTTGCATCATAAAACCAGTAAATGCTCCAGCATCTCCACCAACGATGATAGTTCCACCTTTCATGTCGATACCAGTTCTTGAACCAACGCTGCCTTTACAAATTAAATCCCCACCTCGGATTGCTGCACCAAAAGATGAACCAGCATTTTTTTCAATTACGACTTTACCAGCCATTAAGTTTTCTGCACAAGACCAACCAACTCTTCCATTAACTCTTACAACTGGACCATCACATGAACCAACTCCAAAATAACCTAAACTACCTTCAAATATTAAATTTAGTTTATTTAATATTCCAACGCCTAAGCTATGTTTTCCTTGAGGGTTTTTTATAACGATAGTTCCATAACCTTTACTCATCAGATTATCGATTTCTTTATTTGCTTGAGTTGCAGTTAGGTCTTTAACATCTAGTTCTGTACGCTTGTTAAAGTCAACGTCATAAGTCCCAAAATAATAGAAGTTTTCAGCTTCATCAGGGTTAAAGAACTTTTGCTGAGTTCTTCCAGTAAGCACCTCAGTGTGCATTCCCATTGATTGGGCTTTAGATTTTTTATTTTCCTTTAAATTTGCCATACTTTAACCTCCCCATTAAATGGATCATAAGTATCAATTTCTTGAGGTAATACAGATCGAATTGCAATCTCTTCTGAACCCATTGCAACTAAGTCATCAGACTCATAAAGTACCAATGGTTTTGCAGCCATAGTATCTTTCGCCATACCCAAAGAGTCTTTTGTTGCTACAAAATAAGTAAATACTCCATCAAGTTCTCTCAAAGAGTCTTTCATTCCTTCTTCAAGTGACGCACCACTTCTCATTTTATCTGCAAGATAAACTGCAATTAGCTCAGAGTCACAATCAGACATGAATCTCATACCTTTGTGTTCCAAAACTCTTCTATTATTCCAATAGTTTGTTAATTGACCATTATGAACTACAGAAACATCGCTAAAAGGGTAGCCCCAAAAAGGGTGAGCTGATTTAATATCAACACCAGACTCTGTTGCCATACGAGCGTGTCCAATTGCATGAGTACCAACTATTTTATCTAAATTGTATCTGCCGCAAACTGCTTCGGCATTACCTAAATCTTTAACCACTTCTAAAGATTTACCTAGAGATAAAATTTCAACGCCTTTAACACTTTCTACTTTTTGTGAAAAGTCCCTAAGGTCTTGGCTATCAAGAGATAACTCATATCTTAAAGAGTATGGAAGTATTCTTTCTTCTTTTAGAATCTTTGCTCCTAATTCTTTCATTTTTGAGTTTACAACTTTTATTCTTTCATCATAAACCGAAACATCTTCCATAATTGAAGTACTACCTTCACCAACGTTTTCACCAACCTTAAGTCTCATAATGAAATTTCTTCCATCATTGTCACCATAGATAGCGTATCCAGTTGAGTCTTCACCTCTATGTTTAAGAGCTTGAAGCATACCTTGAAGCTCTTTACCTACATTAGAGGATTTACCTCTATGTATTAATCCTGCAATTCCACACATTTTTTTATTTCTCCTCTTTTAATTTTGATTATGGAAGACAATCTAAATAAGTGTCTAGATCCCATTGTGTTGTTGCACCAAGGAATTTTTCCCACTCATCATTTTTATACCAATGAAACACTTTATACATTTCATCTGGTAAAGCAGATTTGATCACTTCATCTTCAGACAATCTATCTAAAGCTTCTCCTAAACTTAAAGGAAGTTTTTTAACATCCTTACCAGCTTTTTTAGCTTCGTACATACTTCTAGACTCTGGAGCAGATGGCTTCATATTTTTAGAGATACCATGATCACAAGCTTTCAATAATGCAGCACCTAATAAGTAAGGATTATGCATTGAGTCCACTGATCTGTATTCAAATCTTCCAGGAGCCGAAACTCTTAATCCGCAAGTTCTATTTTGGAAACCCCAGTCCGCATAAACAGGTGCCCAGAAACCTTGATCCCACAATCTTCTGTATGAATTAACTGTTGAAGAACCTAAAGCTGTTAATGCAGGTAAGTGTTCCATTATTCCAGCTATAGATTGTAATCCAATTTTACCAGGTAATTGCATGTCTTTAGTGTCTGGCATAAAAGTATTTGTTCCACCTGAAACGTAACTAAACACTTCGTCTACGCCAGGTAATTTTTTCATACCTAATTTGTTTACAGAAACTTTTCCACCTTTCCATAAAGACATATTAGTATGACAACCACTTGCTGATACTCCCATAAATGGTTTAGTCATAAAACATGCGATTAAATTATTTTCTCTAGCTACTTGAGCGCATATTTGTCGGTAAGTAGAAAGTCTATCAGCATTTCTTAGAACGTTATCATATGTCCAGTTTAATTCTAATTGACCTGGTGCATCTTCATGATCTCCTTGAATCATATCTAAGCCCATTGCTTTAGAATATTCTATGACCTTCATAAACACTGGTCTTAAAGACTCAAATTGATCTATATGATAACAATATGGTTTAGAGAAACCAGTTCCTGTTGGAGTACCATCAGGGTTTTTAGTTAACCACATCATTTCTGGTTCAGTGCCCACTCTTAATTCTAGGCCATGTTTCTTTTTAAACTCATCCATAAATATTCTTAAATTACCTCTGCAATCAGAAGTTAAGTGACCACCTGGATTTTCTCTTTCTTCTCTATTTCTAAAACATGTACAAAATACTCTTCCAACTCTTTTGTCCCAAGGTAACTGAACAAAAGTTTCAGGGTCAGGTATACCAACAAGTTCCATTGCTTCAGGTCCATAGCCAATATAATTTTTATGTCTGTCTACAAATAAGTTAGCAGTTGATCCGTAAACTAATTGAAATCCTTTCTCAGCGGTTCTCTCCCAGTGATCTGCAGGTATTCCTTTACCCACAACTCTTCCTGTTACAGAAATGAATTGATAATAAATATAAGTTATTCCTAACTCGTTAATTTTTTCACGAACTTTTTTTACAAGTTTGTCTCTACCCGGCTGGTTCACATGTTTTTCTAGATCAGTCATTTTTCCCCTTTTTTATTTAAGAATATTTTAGAAGAAAAAAATAACTGAAAAAAAATTGTATGTCTATAACTTACTAGATTAACTCCAAGGGAACGGACTGTTCGAAACAGGATGCAGTTCACCTTTCGCGTATCGATTGAATCTAAAAGGTTTTAACAATTCACTTTCTTGTCCTAAAATTTCTTGAGCAACAAGATGACCAAGTCCAATCATTTTATAACCGTGGTTAGCATCTGCAATCATATAAACATTTTCAAAAAATCTATCAATGATTGGAAATGAATCTGGTGTCATACATCCCAATCCACCTGAAGGACCTTTTCGATACAAATTAGATTTACCTTCAAATCTTTTTTGACAATGTGCTAAAGCTGAACACCACATGTCAGAAAATTCATCAGTTGTTTGATACTCTGGAGATTCAATTCCATATGGATCTACGTTTACTTGATCAAAATGTTTTTTAACAATGTAAGGCGAAGTTCCACCTTGTACACCTAAACCTTCAATATCTGGTTTATAATAAATTCCCCAAATTTTATCTGTAATAAGTTTTTTATCTTTATCAGAATATAAAGGTGCATCCGTATCAACATGAATTACTGGTGGTTGCTTGCCTTCATTTGTTTTTAAATAATCTGCTGGAACACCTAATACACCTTCTTGTAAAAACCAATATTTCCACATTTCAACTTTATGCATTTTTCCATCTTTACCTTTTATCTCTGTCGTCTTAGGTAACTCTAACATATTCCAAAAATCTCTAACCCATGGTCCTGCACCAACTACTACTTGATCGCAATCAATTGTGCCTTGGTCAGTGACAACACCAGTAACAGCATTACTATTACTACCTCTTTTAAATCCTGTAACCTTCACACCTTTATGTACGTTAACTCCATTTGAGTTAGCTTTTTTTTCTATTGCTTTAATCGAGTCTTTATTAAATGCGTAACCACCTTTTTTTTCATGAAGCACAGATGTAATTCCTTTTGCTTGCCAGTCATCGAAAATTCCTCTCATATAATTCATGCAATCTTTTTCACCTTCAATAAAAACTGACTCGTAACCGATTGCTTTTTGTTGTTCGTAAATACTTGCAACATCTTTATGCATAACTTCTGGAGAGATTTGCATATAGCCAACTGAATTATATTTAAAAGCTTTTGGATCACTTTCCCAAACTGAAACTGAGTGAGCCATTAATTCTCTCATTGCAGGTTGGAAATAATTATTTCTTACAACGCCACATGCAATTCCGCTTGCTCCTGCTGCTGTATCTTTTTTTTCAAGTACAACTATGTCTCCAGGATTTTTGTAAGTTTCAGAAAGTTTCCAGGCAGTACTTAATCCGTGAATTCCTCCACCGATAATAACTACTTTTGCTTTTGTTGGTAATGACATGAACAAATATTATTTTGTGCAATAGGAATTAATATGATTTCTTATATAAATAATAATTATATATAAAAAATATAAATTTATAGATTTAGTAGCTAATATTTTGCAGAGTATTTAAATATTCATCAAACTCTTTGACAAAAGTTTCAGTTGGAATGATATTTTTTATTCGCTGGTCAGTTGAAGTCTTTTCAAGTTTAAAGAATCCTTTTTCACATGCTTCATTTATTATAAGCGCTGATTTAGGTCTGGATGTTTTAAAAAGTCTAGTCTTTAATTGTTCAACAGATAATTTTTCTTTTAATTTATATGTAGACATTACTAATAACATCATATGATAATGAGAAGGGGATTTTCTAAAAAAATAATTACTAGAGGTATGAGCTTGTTTCATTTGTTCTTCCCAAAACTCTAATAAAGTTTTTTTATTGGACATCTAAGCTTTTACTCTAGACTTAGTAGGGTCATAAAATGGAAATGAAATAACTTTTGCAGCAATTCTTTTTTGATGTCCATCTATTTTACCTACTTCAACTTCTGTATTTAATTCTGAATATTTAATATCAATTCTACAAAGTGCAATATTTTTTCCAAGTTTAGGGGATAGCATTCCACTTGTAATTACGCCAATTTGAGCTTTTCCAACATAAACTCCATCTCCATGCTTTGCAGGTTCGTGTCCAACCAATTCAAGGCCAACTAATTTTTTTTGAGGATTGTTTTTTCTTTTTATTAACTCTTCTTTTCCAATAAAATCATCTTCTTTAGTTTTAAGTGGAACAGTAAAACCTATGCCTGCTTCGAAAGGATCTGTTTGATCATTAAATTCATATCCATAAAAAATTAATCCAGCTTCAATACGAACCATATCTAATGCCTCTAATCCTAGAGGTGTAATATTAAATTCTTTACCAGCATCCCAAACTTTATCCCAAACTTCTGCTGCATCTTTAGGGTGGCACCAAATTTCATAACCGAGTTCACCAGTGTAACCTGTTCTTGAAACTATAATTGGTGTACCTGTTTCTTTTTCAATTCTCGCAATTGAGAATTTAAACCATTGTAGTTCTTGCATTGAAGCTTGTTTTGGACCAGTCCAAACAAATTTTTCTAAAATTTTTCTACTATTAGGCCCTTGAACAGCAATGTTGTGAATTTGATCTGTTGCAGATTTAATCCACACCTTATAATTTTTTTTCTTAGCTTGTTCTTTTAGCCATTCACCACTGTATTCATCTCCACCGATCCATCTAAAATTATCCTGTCCTAATTTGAAAATAGTTCCATCATCAAGCATGCAACCATTTTCATAACACATAGCTGTATAAGCAACGTCACCATTTGATAATTTTTTAACATTTCGAGTTAAAGTATATTGCATTAAATTTTCTGCATCCGGTCCTAAGATTTCAAATTTTCTTAGTGGAGATAAATCAGTAACGATGGCACTTTCTCTACAAGCATTATACTCTTTTATAGTTCCTGAATTTGTAAAATTATTTGCTAACCAGTAACCTTTGTACTCAATAAAATTTCTTGTGTGTTCCGATGTTTTTTTATGAAATCCAGTTTCTTGAGTAAGTTTTGGTTCAGAGTCTGTTTTCATTCTAAATGCAATTGCTTTTGAATATTTTTGTTCTTTTGGATAAGTTCTAACAAATATATCTGTCGGATTCCATCCATTTGCGGCATCAATATCAC
>Ga0255760_10005555_pt1 | contig 10761 bp, 9 predicted proteins | sample 071ome_25_FD_179960 | JGI IMG/M metagenome (GOLD analysis project Ga0255760, IMG submission 179960) | Coastal salt marsh microbial communities from the Groves Creek Marsh, Skidaway Island, Georgia - 071410BT metaG (version 2) | ecosystem: Environmental > Aquatic > Marine > Intertidal zone > Salt... | reverse complement strand
GGCTTCGAGTATGCCGCGCTCAACACTGATGACGGCCCGGCCTTCTTCATCATCGTGTTCTGGAGCGCGGTCGTGCTCACGCTCGCAGCCTGGTTCCAGTTTTCCGTAGAGCCGCCGGTCTGGCTCCATTTCGTTATCTGGATTCCAATCATCGTCGTTGGCGCGGTGCTGCTAATGCGTCCGTTCAAGGCCTGGCTGATCGCCCAAGCCTATAAGCACAACGTGACCGACGCCGACACAACCCGATAGCGGCGCATGCCGCCGAGCGACATGGCATTCCGACCCACATTGCGTGCGATGATCGTTGTTGTCCCCGCCCTGATCTTCCTGTTGGGACTCGGCACCTGGCAGGTGCAGCGACTGTCGTGGAAGAACGACCTGATCCAGACCCGTACGGAACGGATTGTCGCCGTGCCAATGTCCATGGCCGATGCGATGTCGACCCTATCGCCGGAGGCCATCGAATACCGCCCGGTCCGAGTGAGCGGGGATTTGCGTACCGGCAATGCTTTTCGCCTGCTGAACCGCGTACATGCCGGAAAGCAGGGCTTTCATGTGGTTGTACCAATGACGCTGGACGAGGGGCGCGGCAACGTTCTGATCGATCTCGGCTGGGCGCCGCGTGACATGCTGGACGCAATGCCGGTTCCGCGCGCAGGAAAGGTTTCGCTGGTCGGGTATGTCCGGGCCTTTACTGCGCCCGGGGCCTTCCTGCCAGACAACGAGCCCGCCAACAACAACTGGTTCCACATGGACGAGGCGCAGATGCTCGCCACCGCCGGGCTGACGGGCGGGGTGGGGTTCTACCTGGAAGCCGGTCCGCAGGCGGGTGCGGTGGACGCATACCCCATTGGCGCGGTGCCGGCGGTGGACCTGCGCAACAGCCATCTGGAATATGCTGTCACCTGGTACGGCCTTGCCGCCGTGCTGGCGGTGATCTTCGTGGTCTTTCACTGGCGCCGGGAGGGCGCATGAGTATGTCCGAAAATCTCGACTATGCGGGCCTGTGCGCCCGGTTCCGGCGGATCGGGCTGATCTCCGATACCCTCGGCGTGCTCGACTGGGACCAGGCGACGGTAATGCCGGAAGGCAGCGCGGACGGGCGGGGCGAGCAGATCGCGACCCTGAGCCTGATTCGCCACGAACTGCTGGTCGATCCCGCGGTCGGCGAAGCGCTGGAAGCCGCCGGTGACGGGCTGGGCGAGGGGAGCTGGGACGCCGCCAACCTGCGGGAAATGTCGCGCCTGCACCGGGATGCCGTGGCCGTGCCGGGCGAATTGGTCGAGGCCGAGGCGCGTGCGAATGCGACCTGCGAGGTCGCGTGGCGCGCGGCGCGTGAAAACAACGATTTCGCCGCGCTGCTGCCGAGCCTGGGCGAGGTGCTCGCGATCGTGCGCGACATTGCGGCAGCCAAGTCCGAGGCGATGGGGCTCGCGCCCTACGATGCGCTGCTCGAGCAGTATGAGGCGGGCACCCGGGTTGCGGACCTGGAACCGCTGTTCGCGGCGCTGGCACGCGATCTGCCGGGTATGGTGGACGAAGCGATTGCGCGGCAGGACGCCGGACCGCAGCCGGTCCTGCCGGCCGGGCCGTTCCCCGTGCCCGCACAGCGCGCGCTGGGCCGTGAGCTGATGCAGGCGCTGGGTTTCGATTTTGAGCGCGGGCGGCTCGATGTCAGCCACCATCCGTTTTGCGGTGGTGCGGCGGACGATGTGCGCATCACCACGCGCTACAGCGAGGACAACTTCACCGAATCCCTTATGGGCGTCCTGCACGAGACAGGCCATGCACTCTATGAGGCAGGCTTGCCGGAGGACTGGCGGTATCAGCCGGTGGGCCATGCGCTGGGCATGGCGATCCATGAAAGCCAGTCACTGCTGGTGGAAATGCAGGTCAGCCGGTCGCGCCCGTTTCTGACCTTCGCCCTGCCGCGCATGAAGGCCATGTTCGGCGGGGAGGGGCCGGCCTGGGAGGTCGAGAACCTGTACCGGCTCTATACGCGCGTGGAGCGCAGCTTCATCCGCGTCGATGCCGACGAGATGACCTATCCGCTGCACATCATCCTGCGCTACCGGCTGGAACGTGCCCTGCTGTCGGGCGACCTGCCACTGGCCGATCTGCCGGGCGCGTGGAACGACGGCATGCGTGATTTGCTGGGTATCGTGCCGCCGGATGACCGGCTGGGCTGCCTGCAGGATGTGCACTGGCCATCGGGAGCGTTCGGGTACTTCCCGACCTACACGCTGGGCGCAATAGCGGCCGCACAGATCTACGCAGCCATGTGCCGCGCCTTGCCGGATGTCGAAGACGATATCGCGGCCGGCCGTCTGGCCCCGATGCTGGACTGGCTGCGCACGAACATTCACGCACAGGGCTCGAAGCTGGGCGCACGCGATCTGCTGATCCAGGCGACCGGTGAACCGCTCAATCCCGAAATATTCCTCACCCATCTGCGCACCCGCTATCTGGGCGGAGACTAGGCGTCCGCGCCTTGTTTCGCCCGGACGCCTTGGATAGGTTAGCGCGCGTTTCGCCAAGGACACCGCGCCCGTGAAGTATGTCAGCACCAGAGGTTCCACACCCGAGCAGACCTTTGAAGGTGTGCTGCTGAGCGGGCTTGCGCGCGACGGCGGCCTGTTCGTGCCCGCCGAGTGGCCGGCGATGGACAATGCGGCGATCGCGGCACTGGACGGGATGGACTATCCCGAAATCGTGGCGCGCATCGTGCGCCCGTTCATCGAGCCGGACCTGATTTCCGATGCCGACCTCGCGGCCATCTGCGCGCGCGCCTATGCGGGCTTCCGCCACCCCGCGACGGCGCCCCTTGTCGAGCTCGATGCGGACACCTGGCTGCTGGAGCTGTTCCACGGCCCGACGCTGGCCTTCAAGGATTTTGCCCTGCAGCTTCTCGGCGGCCTGTTCGATCATGTCCTGGGTATGAGAGGCGAGCGCCTGACCATCGTCGGTGCGACGTCGGGCGACACCGGTTCGGCCGCCATCGAGGCGTGCCGCGACCGTGAGAACCTCGACATCTTCATGCTGTTCCCGGACGGACGTGTGTCGGAGGTCCAGCGGCGGCAGATGACCACGGTCACGTCGTCCAATGTCCACAACATCGCCGTGCGCGGTACCTTCGACGACTGCCAGGACATGGTGAAAGCCATGTTCGCCGATGAGGGCCTGCGCGACGAGCTGGGCCTGTCGGCGGTCAATTCCATCAACTGGGCGCGGGTGATGGGCCAGACGGCCTACTATTTCGCCGCCGCCGCGCGGCTGGGCGCGCCGGGCCGGGATATGACCTTTGTCGTGCCCACCGGCAATTTCGGCAATGTCTATTCGGCCTATGTGGCCCGGCAGATGGGCCTGCCGATCTCGCGTTTCGTCGTGGCGGCGAACCGCAATGACATCCTGTTCCGCTTTTTCGAGCAGGGAGACATGTCGATTTCGGGGGTGGAGCCGTCCCTGTCGCCGAGTATGGATATCCAGGTTTCCAGCAACTTCGAACGGCTGATGTTCGACCTGATGCATCGCGACGGCGGGGCCGTTACCGAGGCCATGCTGGCCTTCCGTGCCAAGGGCGCGCTGCCTGACGCCGCGCGGCTGAGCGCCGATTCCCGCGAGCTCTTTTCGGCCCAGCGCCTCGACGACGGCGAGACACTGGCCGAAATCCGCCGGGTCCATGATGAGGCCGGCATGCTGGTCGATCCGCATACGGCGGTGGCCATCGGTGCGGCGCGCAAGACGCCGCGCGACGGCACCAAACGCGTGGTGCTGTCCACCGCGCACCCGGCCAAGTTCCCGGATGCGGTGGAGAAGGCGACGGGCGTGCGCCCGGGCCTGCCACCGCACCTGGCAGACCTGCTGGAGCGTCCGGAGAAGGCGCAGACGCTGGACAACGACGTGGATGCGGTGCGCGATTATGTGCGGGCCAACGCCACGCGCCGGGCCGGTTGACACGCCATGAGCGGGATCGCGGTCACCAAGCTGGACAACGGCATCCGGGTTGTCACGGATCACATGCCGACGGTTGAGTCTGTCTCCGTCGGGGTGTGGGTGCGCGCAGGCGCGCGTTACGAGACCCAGGAAGTCAACGGCGTCGCCCATCTGCTCGAACACATGATGTTCAAGGGCACCAGGCGCCGCTCGGCGGTCGAGATCGCGGAATCTATCGAGAATGTGGGCGGACACATCAACGCCTACACCGCGCGCGAGGTGACCGCTTATTACGCCAAGGTCCTGAAGGACGACGCGCCGCTCGCGCTGGATGTGATCGCGGATATCGTCCAGCACTCGGTGTTCGATGAGACGGAGCTGGGCCGCGAGCGCTCGGTCGTGCTGCAGGAAATCGGTCAGGCCCACGACACGCCTGACGATGTGGTGTTCGACCTGTTCCAGGGCGCTGCGTTCCCGGACCAGCCGCTGGGCCGCCCGGTGCTGGGTCTGCCGGATGTGGTGGGAAAGATGCCGCGCGATGCCGTGGTGAGCTTCCACGGCACCCACTACCGGGGCGGAAACCTCATCGTGGCTGCGGCGGGCAATATCGATCACGACACCCTGTGTGCGCTGGCCGGTGAAAAGTTCGCCGACGTGCAACCGGGCGAGCGCGGGAAGGTCGAGGTGGCCCGCTATACCGGTGGTGAGCGGCGCGACGCGCGCGATCTGGAGCAGATCCATTTCGTCATGGGCTTCAAGGCCGCGCCGGTCGGCACGGACGAATATTACGCGCTGTCGGTGCTGTCGAACCTGTTCGGTGGGGGCATGTCGTCCCGGCTGTTCCAGGAAATCCGCGAGCGTCGCGGGCTGGTCTATTCCATCGACACTTTCCTGTCCGCGTTCTCCGACGATGGTGTGTTCGGCATCTATGCCGGGACAGGCCCGGAACTGATTGACGAGTTCGTGCCGGCCCTGTGCGGCGAAATCGTACGCCTGGCCGACACGCTGGATGAGGCCGAAATTCAGCGTGCGCGCACCCAGCTCAAGTCGAGCCTGTTGATGGCGATGGAATCGACCGGGGCGCGCAGCGAGCGCGCTGGCCAGCAGATGCTGCTCTATGACCGCGTGGTGCCCGCTGAGGAGCTCGTCGAACGCATTGAGGCGATCACGCCGGAAAAACTGGCCGAAGTGGCCCGGTCAACGTTTTCGTCGATGCCGAGCCTTGCAACGGTCGGGCCTTCGTCGGACATTGCTTCCCTTGATTCGATTCGAAGCCGTCTGGCGGCCTAGGACCGGGAAAGACGCTGATGAGGCTGTTCCGCTCGCTTTCGACCAACGCATCCAGCGTGCGCCTGGAAGGCGAGAAGGTCTTCATGCGTGCGCCGATGGAACGCGATTGGCGCGACTATGCCGAGATTCGCGCTGCCAGCCGGAAATTCCTTGAACCATGGGAGCCCACCTGGCCCTCCGATGCGCTCAGCCGGGACGCCTTCTACCGGCGGATGAACCGCTATACCAGCGACTGGCGCAACGACACCGGCTACAGCATGTTCCTGTTCGATCAGGAAAGTACGGCGCTGGTGGGCGGCATCAGCCTGTCGAACGTGCGGCGCGGTGTGGCCCAGTGCGGCACTCTGGGCTACTGGATGGGCGAGGCCCATGCCGGGAACGGCTATATGCATGAAGGCCTGCGCCTGATGCTGCGCTTCGCCTTCGACGAACTGATGCTGCACCGGACCGAGGCCGCGTGCCTGCCCCACAACGAGGCCAGCCGGAATCTGCTTCTCGGCTGCGGTTTCTCGCAGGACGGCTATGCAAAGAAGTACTTGAAGATTCGTGGTGTCTGGCAGGATCACCTGCTGTTCTCGCTGCTGTCTGAAGACTTCCCGGTAGATTCAGAGTGAGTGGCGCTCCCGCCGGGGTGCCCGCGCGTATTGCCGCGCGCTCGCGCCTGCGTATGTGGACGGTCCTGCTGACCAGCGGGCTGGCCTTTCTGGCGCCGTCGGCGGTCGCGCCGGGCCTGCCCGCGCTGCAGGCCGATTTCGCCCATCTGGAGAACGCGGAACTTCTCTCGCGCATGGTGCTGACCATGCCGCTACTGTTCATTGCGCTCTCCGGCCCGCTGGTGGGCTATGCGGTGGACCGCTTCGGTCGCAGGAATGTACTGATCGTCTCCGCCACCTGTTACGGGCTGGCGGGCGTGTCGGTTCTGGTGCTGGATTCGTTGGTGGCGATCCTGGTCAGCCGGGCCATCCTCGGTGTTTTTCTCGCGGGCATCCTGACCAGCGTCACCGCGCTGGTGGGGGACTACTACACCGGGGATGAGCGCAACCGGGTGGCGGGCCTGCAGGGTGCTTTCATGTCCTTCGGCACCCTGATCTTCGTCGTGATCTCCGGCCTGCTGGCGGAAATCCACTGGCGGGTCTCGTTCTCGCTGTTCGCGGTGACATTTGCGCTGGTGCCGCTGATGATCCTCAGCCTTTACGAGCCGCCCTCGGCGGCGTCCGGCGGCGCGGGACGCGAGCCGCCGCCGACGCTACGCCAATGGGCCGTGATCGGCTTTGTGTGCGTTCTGACCTTCGTCACCATGATCGCGCTGTTCATGATCCCGTCCCAGACCCAGTTCCTGCTGGTTGAGATCGGGGTCAAGGACCCGACCCGCGCCGGGCTCGCCATCGGCATGTTCAACTTCTCGGCCGGGTTTGCATCGCTGTCCTTCCGGCGCGTGCGCCGGGTCCTCAGTCCGGAGGCGATCTTCGCCGCGATCTTCGCCATCGGCGGTGCGGGCTTCGTGATGACCGGGCATGCGCAGGACTTCACCGAAACCATGATCGCCATGGCGGTCGGCGGCTTCTCGGTCGGGATGTTCATTCCCAACGTCAACATGTCGATCATCTCACGCGCCTCCATGGCCGTGCGTGGCCGGGCGCTGGGCGCGATGACGACGTTGTTCTTCCTGGGCCAGTTCTCTTCGCCGCTCTACAGCGTGCCGATCGTGAACCTGACGAGCGTTGGCTTCACCTTCGAGGTGACGGGGTACTGGATGCTGGCGATTGCGCTGAGCTTCGCGGCCTATGCCCTTGTGAAGGGCTGGCGCGCGCCGCAGTCGGCATAGATCCGGTCAGGCCCGCCCGGCCGTCCCCGACAGCACCGAAAGATCGACACCGATGCTGTTGAAAGCGCGTTCCCACTTGGCCGGGTTGGCCACATCGAACACAAGCTCATCGTCATAGGGCACGGACAACCAGGCGTTTTCCTGGATTTCGGCCTCCAGCTGGCCCGGCCCCCAGCCCGCATAGCCCAGCGCCAGGATGGCGTGGCGCGGGCCATCGCCGCGCGCCAGATCGCGCAGCACGTCGAGGGTCGCGGTCAAGGCGACCTTGTCATCGACCACCATCGTGTCGGGGTGGTGGTAGTCGGTCGAATGCAGCACGAAGCCGCGCTGGTTCTCGACCGGGCCGCCGAAATGCACGGTGACCTTTGATGCCGCTTCGGTGGCGTCGATGTCCAGTTCGCCTAGCAGTTCGCGGAAATCAATGGAATCGAGGGTCTTGTTGATGACGATCCCCATCGCGCCCTCGTCGTTGTGGGCGCACATGCAGATCACCGAGCGTTCGAAGCGCGGATCGGTCATGGACGGCATGGCCAGCAGCACCTGTCCGGTCAGGCTGCCGTCCTGTTTGTGTGTGCTGTCGTTCATGCCGTACTCCCGGCTCTGGTGTCGTACATACCCGCGACAGACTAGCGGGTGTTTCATCGTCCGCGAAATGCCGGCCCCGACACGCGATTGTGAGGCTCCTTGAGCGTTTCGCCGGTATCATCCGCTGCGTTGCGTCCTATATACCAACCACCTTACAGGTTTCTTCCGTACCACAGGCGCATGCCGGAACCCCGCTGAGATGATTGTGCGAATCCCTGCTGTGAAACGTCTGGCTGCGATTGTCGTGGCCATTCAGGCCATTTTATGGCCCGCGGGTGCCATCGCCGATGCGGCGAGTGCGTGGATTGACGGGCCGAAGGCCGATATCCGCCTTATCTCCGCGGCGACGGCCGTGGGCGACATGGACAGCATCCCCCTGGGTGTCGAAGTTCGCCTCGACAAGGGCTGGAAGACCTACTGGCGCTCGCCGGGCGATGCCGGCATTCCGCCGCAGGTGGCGTGGGACGGTAGCGCGAACCTCTCGGGAACCGAGTTCTACTGGCCCGCGCCGGTCCGGTTCCACTATTTCGACCTGGAAACCTTCGGCTACAAGGATCGGGTCGTCTTCCCGGTCGAGGCGCGGGTCGCCAGTGTAGGTGAGGCGGTCAGCCTGCGCGCGCAGGTCGATCTTCTGGTCTGCGACGACGTCTGTATTCCCCACAGCTACGAGGCCGCGCTGGACCTGCCGGCCGGTCCGGCCATGCCCAGTGATTTCGCCAACCTGATCGACCAGTATCGCAATCAGGTGCCGGGCGACGGCAGCCGGGCGGGCCTGATGTTTGAGGGGGCGGAGGTATCCGGCGCACCGGCGAAGCCGCTGATCCGCGCCGCCTTCCGCGCAGATGCGCCGTTCCTGTCCCCCGACCTTCTGGTTGAGGGACATGAGGACGCCATCTTCTCCAATCCGGAGTTCGAGTACCGGGACGGCGGGCGGCTGGTTCTGGCCTCCGTAACCGCTGAGGATATCTTCGGTGAGGGCAAGCCGGTGGATCTGCAGTCCGCGCCGCTCACGCTTACGCTGATCGACGGCCCCCGCAACATTGAGGCGAGCACCACACCGAAACCGGACGGGCTTGCTGGTGTCGATATGGGCGCTCCGGCGCTCGTGACGCTGCTCTCGGTCATGGCGCTGGCGCTGGTCGGCGGCCTGATCCTGAACCTGATGCCCTGTGTCCTGCCGGTGATCTCCATCAAGCTGCTGTCCGTGGTCGGGCATGGCGGCGGCGATCCGAAGCAGGTGCGCCTCGGATTCCTGGCGACGACGGCGGGCATTGTCGTGTCCTTCCTCGTGCTTGCGAGCCTCGCCGTGGGCGTGAAATCTGCCGGGCTGGCGGTCGGATGGGGCATCCAGTTCCAGCAGCCCCTGTTCGTGGTGGCGCTGGTGGTCGTCCTGACCCTGTTCGCGGCCAATATGTGGGGCCTGTTCGAGGTGCGCCTGCCGGGCCGCGTGTCCGATGTGGCCGTCGCGGCGGGGCATGGAAATTCTGTCGCCGGGCAGTTCTTCCAGGGTGCCTTCGTGACCGTGCTCGCGACGCCGTGCACCGCGCCGTTTCTCGGCACGTCCATCGGATTTGCGCTCAGCCGCGGTCCGCTCGAAATCTATGCGATCTTCGCCGCGCTGGGTGTCGGCATGGCGCTACCGTTCATTCTGGTGGCGCTGTTTCCTGCGCTGGCCACGAAGCTGCCGAAGCCCGGCCCATGGATGAACGTGCTGAAGAAAGTGCTTGCGCTGGCGCTGCTGGCGACGGCGGTCTGGCTGTTGTCGGTCATGGCGGCGCAGGTGTCGCTTGCCGCGGCGTTGGTCGTGGCGGTACTGATGGCGGCGATCTTCGCGATGTTCGCGCTGCGCGCCCGCAAGCCTGTGAATGAGCGCGGTGCCGGTCTCGCCTCTGCCGTCGCGGTTGCCGTGCTGCTGGCCTTCCTCGTGCCGTCGGCGTTGTCCGCGCTGGGGCTTGCCGGACGCGACGGCGCAAGCTTCGCCGCCCGCGATGACAACTGGCGGCCTTTCGACCTGGCCGCGATCCCGGCGCTGGTCGCGGAAGGGAAGGTGGTCTTCGTCGATGTGACCGCAGACTGGTGCATCACCTGCCAGGTGAACAAGAAACGCGTGCTGGACACCGCCGACGTTACCGCAGCCTTTGAACGCGGTGATGTCATGCGCATGCGCGCGGACTGGACCAGGCCGAACGAAGAGATCGCACGCTACCTGGCCTCCTTCGGCCGGTTCGGCATTCCGTTCAACGTGATTTATGGTCCTGATGCGCCCCAGGGTGTGGTTTTGCCCGAACTTCTATCCGCTGACGCGGTGACCGGCGGGCTGGCCCAGGCGGGGGTGACGGCGGCCGTCGCCGCGCGCTGATGCGGAATTGCGTCGGCAGACTGGAATCTTCGCCGATTCCGTCTATCTTCCATTCCTGAGTGACAATCAGAACACCCGTTCGAGGAGAGGGATATGGCTATCAGTGCAGGTGACAAGATTCCGGCCGGTGCGTTGGGGCACAAGACGGCAGATGGAATCGAGCAGATTTCGACCGACGACCTGTTCGCCGGCAAGAAGGTGGTGCTGTTCTCGGTGCCGGGCGCCTTTACGCCGACATGCTCGGCCCAGCATCTGCCGGGTTTCGTGCAGAAGGCCGACGAGATCAAGGCCAAGGGCGTTGATACCGTTGCCTGCATGGCCGTCAACGACCCCTTCGTCATGGAAGCCTGGGGCAAGGACCAGAACGTCGGCGACAAGGTGCTGATGCTGGCCGACGGTTCGGCGAAGTTCGCCAGGGACCTCGGGCTGGAGCTTGATCTGGTCGATCGTGGTCTGGGCGTGCGCAGCCAGCGCTTCGCGATGATCGTCAACGACGGCACCGTCGAGAAGATCATGGTGGAAGAGGCCGGCGCCTTCGACGTGAGCTCGGCCGAGAGCGTGCTCGCGAACCTCTAGGCGCGCACACCAAACGCATGCGAAAGCGGGGGCCTCGGCCCCCGTTTTTGTTTAGCGGACTTCGTTGATCCCGCGCCGCGCCAGTTCGTCGGCGCGTTCGTTTTCCGGGTGTCCGGCATGGCCCTTCACCCAGTGCCAGCTGATCTCGTGCCGGGCCATGGCCTCCTGCAGGCGTTGCCACAGATCCACATTC
>Ga0255760_10005541_pt1 | contig 10770 bp, 11 predicted proteins | sample 071ome_25_FD_179960 | JGI IMG/M metagenome (GOLD analysis project Ga0255760, IMG submission 179960) | Coastal salt marsh microbial communities from the Groves Creek Marsh, Skidaway Island, Georgia - 071410BT metaG (version 2) | ecosystem: Environmental > Aquatic > Marine > Intertidal zone >... | reverse complement strand
CCTGCCGCTGGCCACCCGCAACCTGAACATCGGGCGCGGCGGAAAGGTACTGATCCCCGTGTTGATTTTCGCCGCCTCCGTGCTGGCGACCGTGCTGGGCTACGCGCCCGTGCATGTGTCCTTTGCCGCGGCGGTTGTCGCTCTGATCCTTTTGGAGCGGATTTCGGCGCGGGAATCCTACGAGACCATCGAGTGGCCGGTGATCGTCCTGCTGGGCGCGATGATCCCGCTGGGCGATGCGCTGCAATCGACCGGCGGCACGCTGCTGATCGCCAACAGCATCGTCGGGCTGGCCGGGGAAATCCCGGCCTGGGTGATCCTGGGCATCGTGCTGGTCGTGACCATGACCCTTTCGGACCTGATGAACAACGCCGCCACGGCCATCGTCATGGCGCCGATCTCGGTCGCCATCGCCACGCAACTGGGGTTGAACGCGGACCCGTTCCTGATGGCGGTCGCCATCGGCGCGTCCTGTGCCTTCCTGACCCCCATCGGGCACCAGAACAACGTGCTGGTGATGGGCCCCGGCGGCTACAAATTCGGGGATTACTGGCGTATGGGCCTGCCGCTGGAGATCATCCTCGTCGCGGTGTCGATTCCGCTCATCATGCACTTCTGGCCGTTGTAGGCGCGCCATGTGCGGGCGTTTCGGGCTGTTCCACACCTGGGAAGACATGCATGCGGCCTATGGCCTGATCAGCCAGCCGCTGAACATGATGCCGCGCTGGAACATCGCGCCGACCCAGGCGGTGCTGGCGGTCATCCGCGCCGCGGCCGGGCCACAGCGCGGCGGGCGCGAGATCACGGGTTTCCAGTGGGGGCTCATCCCACCCTGGGCGAAGGACCCGGCCATCGGCGCGAAGATGATCAACGCGCGCGGCGAGACCCTGACCGAGAAGCCATCCTTCAAGAACGCGTTCCGCCGCCGCCGCTGCCTGATCCCGGCCAGCGGGTTCTATGAATGGCAGGCGGTGGGCAGCGGACCGAAGCAGCCGGTCTGGATCGCACGGCCCGACGGCGGGCTGATCACCTTCGGCGGGCTCTGGGAAATCTGGCACGGGCCGGATGGCGGCGAGCTGCACACCTGCACCATTGTCACCACGGACGCGAATGAAACGCTGACGCCATACCATCACCGGATGCCGGTGGTGATCGGGCAGGGGGATTTCGATGCGTGGCTCGGTGACGGGCAGGAAAGCCGCGAGGACGTGGCGCGGGCGAGCGAGCTGATCCGCCCGGCACCCGAAGACACGCTGGCCGTGCGCACCATCGGCCGCGCGGTCAACGATATCCGCAACGACGGCCCGGAACTACTGGACGAGGCTGAACCGCTCCCCGCCGCGCCCAGGCAGGGTGAATTGTTCTAGGAGCGAAAGCGTGACTGCCAGTCTTCGCGGGTAAGCCGGTAGACCATGCAGTCGTCCGTCCTGAACCGGCGCCTGCCGACCGCGCGAAAGCCGAGCCGTTCATAGAAGCGGCGGGCGCGTGTGTTGGCCTCCAGCGGGTCGATAAGGACCGCTGTCACATTCGGTGCAGCGAAACACTTATCCAAGGCGCGGCGCATCATCTTCGTGCCGTAACCCTTTCCGAGAAATTCGGCTTCACCGATCCAGATATCGATGGCCCGCAGGCCGGGGCTGACATCGCCCCAGTACTGATGCTCATCGCGTGCGGGGTCGAGGATCTGAACGATCCCGATGGGCCTGCCGTCGACTTCCGCGATCAGCCATTCGCGCCAGTCAACATCGCGTCCCAGTTCCGCCTCCCAGTCTTCCTTGGGGTCGTCTCCGTAATTCTCTGCCACATGGGGTGTATTATCCCAGCGGCGCAGCATGTCCGCATCAGAAGGACCCGCCGGGCGCAGCGACAGCACGGGTGGCTAGGCGGCCTGCGCGTCGCGCATTGCCTGCCACACCTTCATCGGTGTGCAGGGCGTGTCGATGTGTTTCACGCCGAACTTTGACAGTGCATCGACGATGGCATTGGTGCCTGCCGACAGCGAACCGACCGTACCGGCCTCGCCTGCACCCTTGACGCCCAGCGGATTGGTGGGGGTCGGGACCTCGTTCTCCTCGAATTCCACATGGCAGAAGTCGTCGGCGCGCGGCATGCAGTAGTCCATGAAGGACCCGGCCAGAAGCTGGCCCGTTTTCGGGTCGTAGGTCTTGTCCTCCATCAGCACCTGGCCCATGCCCTGGGCGATGCCGCCCATGATCTGGCCGTGGACCAGCATGGGGTTGATGATGACGCCCACGTCGTCCACCACCCAGTAGCCGACCATATCGACGACGCCGGTCTCCGGATCGACCTCCACCTCGCAGATGTGGCACCCGTTGGGGAAGTTGCCCGTGGTGGCGTTGTAGGTGCCGGTCTCGTAAAGGCCCGGCTCCATGTCGTCCGGCAGGTTCAGGCTGTTGAAGGCGGCCGCGCCGATCTCGTGAATGTTCATCGCCCGGTCCGTGCCCGCGACGGTGAACTGCCCGTCCGCGAACTCGATATCGGCCTCCGACGCCTCCAGCAGGTGGGCGGCGAGCTTCTTGCCCTTCTCGATGACCTTGCGCGCGGCGATGGTCATGGCGCTGCCGGTCATGATGGTCGAGCGCGAGCCGCCGGTGCCCATGCCGAAGGCGGACACGTCCGTGTCGCCCTGCAGGATGTTCACCCGCGCTGGATCGACGCCCAGCAGTTCGTGGATGATCTGTGTCTGGATCGTCGCATGGCCCTGACCGTGGCTGATGGTGGAGGCGACGAAGGTGAGATCGCCCGTCGGGTCGAAGCGGAACTCCGCCGTCTCCGTCGTGTTGTCAGCGGCCCATTCCAGCGTGTTCGAGATGCCGATGCCGCGCAGCTTGCCGCGCGCCTCGGCTTCCGCGCGCCGCGCCGGGAAGCCTGCCCAGTCGGCCATTTCCATGGCCATGTCCATGTTCTTCTCGAACTCGCCGCAGTCATAGGTGTAGGTCAGCGGCGTTTTGTAGGGCATCGCCTCGGGCGGGATGATGTTCCTGCGGCGCAGCTCCGCCGGGTCCATGCCCAGCTTATCCGCCGCCATTTCCACCAGCCGCTCGATCATGAACGAGGCTTCCGGCCGGCCCGCGCCGCGATAGGGCGAGGTGCAGTGGGTGTTGGTCAGCATGCCCGAAATCTCGACATGGGCGACGGGCGTCGTATAGACGCCGATGGCCGTGCCGATGTGGACGACCGGCGGGCTGGCGCCCCGGTAGGACGGGAAGGCGCCGAGGTTGCCCCAGCTGCGCACCTTCAGCGCCTTGAACGTGCCGTCGTTATCGAACGCCAACGCCACATCGACGATGTTGTCGCGCCCGTCATCGTCGGACAGGTGGCTTTCGGACCGGTCGGCAACCCATTTGACCGGGCGGCCCACCATCTTCGATGCCCAGGGCATCAGCACCATCTCGGGATAGATCGACCCGCGCAGGCCATAGCTGCCGCCGATGTCGTCGGTCACGAGGCGGATTTTCGATTCCGGCACCTTGAAGGACTGGTCGGCGAGCGACTTGCGGAACAGCCACGGGCGCTGGAAACCGCAGCGCAGCGTGTAACGCCCGTCGCGCGGCGAGTACTCGCCGATGACGCCGCGGTTCTCCATGGCGTTGGCGGTCACCCGGTTGATGACCATATGGTGGGAGACGACATGGTCGGCCTCGGCGAAGGCCTTCTCCGTGCCGTCCCTGTCGCCCGCCGTATAGAGGTAGGATTCGTTGTTGGGGCAGTCGTCGTAGAGCTGTGGCGCGCCGTCCTGGAAGGCTTCCCAGCAGGACACCACGGCGGGAAGTACCTCGTAATCGACCGCGATCAGCTCGCTCGCGTCGCGCGCCTGGTTCTCTGTGTCGGCGACCACCAGGGCGACCGGGTAGCCGATATGCATGACCTTGCCCACGGCCAGTGCGGGACGGTCGGGGATATACATGGGCCCGCCGTCGCGGTGGGTGTAGTTGCCCATGCAGGGCACCACACCCATGCCGTCGGCGCGGTAGTCCTCGCCGGTGAAGACAGCGTGCACGCCCGGCGCGGCCAAGGCGGCAGCCGTGTCGATGGACAGGATCTTCGCGTGGGCGTGCGGCGAGCGCAGGATCACCGCGCGCAGCTGCCGGTCGTAATTGATGTCGTCGAGGAAGCGGCCGTTGCCGGTCAGCAGCTTCTGGTCTTCCAGCCGCGTGGGCGACTGGCCGATGGAAAACTCACCCATGAACGAACTCTCCCCGTGCAAACCGGAATTTTCTTCGAGCCGGAATGTATCAGCGGTGCCGCTGCGGTGAAACCGGCGCGCCGCCTGACGTTTGCTCCCGTTTTCGCGGGCCCATGGCTTTCGCGGCCACGATTACGACAACCGCGACTGTTACGATCAGGATGGTCGCGAGGGCGTTGATCTCGGGCGTGAGGCCCAGACGCACGCTCGAGAAGACGACCATGGGCAGGGTGCTCGACCCCGGGCCGGACACGAAGCTTGCGACAACCAGATCATCGAGGGAGAGTGTGAACGCCAGTAGCCAGCCCGCGATGAGCGACGGTGCAATCAGCGGCAGGGTTATCGTCATAAAGGCGCGAAGCGGGCGCGCGCCCAGGTCCAGGGCAGCCTCCTCAAGGCTGCGGTCCATCTGGGACAACCTCGCCTGCACAACCAGCGTCACATAGGCCGTGGCAAATGTGATGTGGGCGAGCGTGATGGTGAGCGCGCTGCGCCCGTCCGGCCAGCCCGTGACCTGCTGCAGCAACACGAAGAGCAGCAGCAGCGACAGGCCGGTGATGACCTCCGGCATGACGAGTGGCGCGGTGGTCATGGCGGAGAACAGCAGCCGTCCGCGAAACCGGCCGAACCGCACGAGTGCGATGGCGCAAAGGGTGCCGAGAACCATGGCGCCGGTCGCTGACGCGGCGGCGATCTTTACGCTGAGGAATGCCGCGTCCAGAAGCTGCGCGTTCCGGACGAGCTCACCATACCATTTGATGGAGAACCCGCCCCAGACGGTGACCAGCCGGGATTCGTTGAAGGAATAGACGATCAGCGAGAGGATCGGCCCGTAGAGGAACAGGTAGCCGGCCGCCAGTGCGGCCACGAGCCATGCCGACAGGCGCGTCATGGTCGCGTCTCCCCGCGTCGCTGGCGCAGATGTTCTAGCCAGGCCAGCGGCGCGACGATCAGCAGCAGCATCGTGACGGCGAGCGCGGAGGCGAGCGGCCAGTCCCGGTTGCTGAAGAACTCGGTCCACAGCACCTTGCCGATCATGGCGGTGCGCGAATTGCCGAGGAGCTCCGGGATCACGAACTCGCCGACCGCAGGTATGAACACCAGCAGGAAGCCGGCGATCACGCCGGGCATCGACAGGGGCAGGGTGATCGACAGGAAGGCGCGCCAGGGCCGCGCACCCAGGTCCGACGCCGCTTCGAGCAGGCCGGAATCCTGACGCTCCAGCGCAGCGAACAGGGGCAGGATCATGAACGGCAGATAGGAGTAGACGATGCCCAGATGCACCGCAAAGGACGTCTGGAGCAGCTGGATCGGTGCATCGGTAAGGCCGATGGCCTGCAGCGCATTGTTGATGATCCCGTCGCTCTTCAGGAGGCCGATCCAGGCATAGACGCGGATCAGGAACGAGGTCCAGAACGGCAGGATCACGGCCAGCAGCAGCGGGGCGCGCCAGCGTTGCGGCGCGCGCGCGATGGCGAGCGCCACCGGATAGCCGATCAGCAGGCAAATGAAGGCGGATGTCGCGGCGATGAGGAGCGAGTTGATGAGCGCCGTGACGTAGAGCGCGTCGGCGAGCAGGAAGACGTAGTTGTCGAGACGGGCCAGAATCTCGCCGTCCTGCACCAGCGGTTCGTAGGGCGGCACGCCGTAGCGCGACTGGCTGAGCGAGATCGCGAACACGATCAGGAACGGGGCCAGGAAGAACACCGACAGCCAGACGAAGGGAATTGCCGTCACCAGCCGCCGGCCGGCCCGTCCGTTCAGGACACGCGCGCGGCTCACGCGGTCAGCACCACCCCGTCATCGGGGTGCCATGAGAGGTGGATCGTATCGCCCCAGGTGACGGGCGCTTCGCCGGTGTGGCGGCGATTGGCCTGGGCGACCTGAATGCGCGGTCCGCCGGAGACCTGCACGTGATAAATGGACATGTCGCCCAGATAGGCAATGTCCTCGACAACTCCGGACAGGAGGTTGGCTTCGCCCGAGACGGCATTGAGGTCGGCGGTCGCGCGCAGTTTCTCCGGGCGCACCATTGCGGTCACCTGGTCGCCGGGCGCGACGGGCGCGGCAGCGGATACATGAACAAGCGTTCCGGTGTCGGCGATCCGGATCCGGGCGATCCCGTCGGTGTTTGCCACGACCTCTCCGGTGAGAAGGTTCGCTGTGCCGACGAAATCGGCCACATAGCGCGAGTTCGGGTACTCGTAGACCTGCCGCGGTGTGCCGATCTGCTGGATCCGGCCGGCGCGCATGACGGCGATCCGGTCCGACATGGTCATCGCCTCTTCCTGGTCGTGCGTGACGAGGATGAAGGTGGTGCCGATCTGTTCCTGGAGATTGACCAGTTCGAACTGGGTGCGCTCGCGCAACTTGCGGTCCAGCGCACCGAGCGGTTCGTCCAGCAACAGTATGCGTGGACGCTTGGCGAGCCCGCGTGCGAGCGCGACGCGCTGGCGCTGTCCGCCGGACAACTGGTCCGGCTTGCGCCCCGCCAGATCCTGCATATCGACCAGCCTGAGCACTTCGTGGACCCGGTCCTCGCGTTCGCCCCGCGCCATACCCTCCTGGCGCAGTCCGTAGGCGACGTTCTGGGTCACCGTCATGTGCGGAAACAGTGCGTAGGACTGGAACACCATGTTCACGGGCCGCTCATAGGGCGGAACGTTGGTCATGTCCTGCCCGTCAATGAAGAGCCGTCCGCTGTCGGGTGTTTCCAGGCCCGCGATCATGCGCAGCAGAGTGGACTTGCCGCAGCCCGAGCCGCCGAGCAGGGAGAACAGCTCGCCCCGCCGCACCGTGAGATCGACGCTATCGACAGCGGTGACATCGCCGAACCGCCGGGTCACGCCTTGCAGGTCCAGAATGTCCCCGGACACTGAAGCCTGCTCTGCGTGACCCGGATTCGATGCGGTCATTGACCCGTCTTGATCCGTGTCCAGATGCGGGTGCGCTGACGTTCGAAGGACGGCGACTTCAGCGGCACTACGAACAGGCGGTCGCGGGTCTCGGTGTTCGGATACACGACAGGATCGTCAAGCCGCGCCTGTTCCACAAACGCTTCCGCGCCGTTCACCGCGTTGGCATAGCCGACCGCGTTGGTGATCGGTCCCACGACATCGGGGCGCATCATGAAGTTGATGAAAGCGTGTGCGTTCTGGGGGTGCTTCGCATCCGCCGGGATCGCCATCACGTCGATCACCGCCTGGGCGCCTTCGCGCGGCAGGAAAACAGTGATGTCGTTGCCGCGCTTGGCCTCGGTGGCGCGGTCGCGGGCCTGGATCAGGTCACCCCCGTAACCGTGCGCCACGCAGATCTCGCCGTTGGCCAGATCGTTGATGTAGGACGACGAGTGGAAATACCGCACGAAGGGCCGGATCTTCTCGATCAGCGCCGCGGCGAGTTCCAGATCCCCGGTCTTCTCGGTCGCCGGATTGATGCCGAGATAGGCGTAGGCGGCGGCGAACGCCTCGTTCGGGTCGTCGAGCAGCGAGATGCCGCAGGACGAGAGCTTTTCCGCCCAGGCCGGGTCGAAGATCATCGCCCAGCTGTCCGTCGGCGCGCCCGGCGCGGCGGCAGCCACCCTGGCGACGTTGTAGCCGAGGCCGGTACCCGCGATCATGTAGGGCACGGCATGTTTGTTGTCCGGGTCCCCGCCTTCGGCGAGGGATTTGAGGACCGACGGCGTGATGTTCTGCCAGTTGGGCAGGAGGCTGCGATCGAGTTCCCGGTAGATTCCGGATTTCACCTGGCGCGCCACGAAAGGAGAAATCGAGGGAAACACGACGTCGTAGCCCGAGGAGCCGGCCATCAGCTTGGCCTCCAGAACCTCGTTGGAATCGTAAACGTCGTAATTGACCTGGATACCGGTCTCGGCCGTGAAGCGGGCCAGCGTGTCTTCCGCGATGTAGTCGGACCAGTTGTAAACATTGAGGACTTTTTCCTCGTCTGCCGTCGCCGGACCGGCGGTTGCGGCAAGCATGACGACGAGGAGGGACTTGAGAAGGCTGCGCATTGCACATGTGCCCCTTGGTAAGCCGCTATCCGTGCCGCGCCATCGCGGCAGGAGGTTCGGGAACTGATCGGGAGATTTCTTCCCGGCTGGCGGTGATGTCAACATGATCCGATGTACGGGCGCAAAATTTTCTGCATCTGGCAGACCACGCAAGGGTGCGATCGATGGGTGGGTTCGACCTGCCCCCACACGAATGCGTGATCGGAATACTCAGACGCGCTCCGGTTGTGCAAAATGGCCTGCAGTATGACCACCGGCTTGGCGTTTCAGCGAACAAGAGTGGCATTGTCTGAGTTTGCCGCGGACACACGAGGCAGGTTAACCATTGCCTGTGATTGCGGCGGGGGGAGAGGATTGTCCGTGACCAAGGCGCGCGCCCGCATTCTCGTTGCGGAAGACAACGCCGTGAACCAGCGGCTGGTTGTTTCCATTCTTCGCAACAAGCACTACGACGTCGAGGTGGTGACCAACGGTGTCCGGGCGCTCGTCGGCGCTGCATCGCGCCTGACCTGCTGTTTGTTCGAGGAAGACCCGTATGTCTGACGCCATCGAGAGCCTCCGCCCGGCCGTGCCGTTCGGACGATTCACCCATCCCGACTTCACCGATGCGGGTGAGGACCGTGCCCAGGTGCCGCTGCGTGCCCTGTCCACCCTGTGGTTCAACACGGGCACCCTGTGCAACATCGAATGCGCCCACTGCTACATCGAATCGAGCCCGCGCAATGACGCCCTGGTGTACCTGTCCACGGCGGATATCGAGCCGTATCTCGACGAGATCAAGACGGGCGGGCTGCCGACGCGCGAGATCGGCTTCACCGGCGGCGAGCCCTTTCTGAACCCCGACATGGTTGCGATGGCGGGCATGTGCCTGGCGCGCGGCCACGAGGTGCTGATCCTCACCAACGCGATGCAGCCCATGCAGCGCCCGAAGGTGAAGGCGGGCCTGCTGGACCTGAAGGCGGCCCATGGCGACCAGCTCAAGTTCCGTGTCAGCATCGATCACTTCTCGGCGGATATGCATGACACCGAGCGCGGTGCGGGCAGCTTTGCCCGGATGCTCGAAGGCCTCGACTGGCTGGCGGAGAACGGGTTCGCCATCGCTGTGGCCGGGCGGACCCGGTTCGGCGAGGACGAGGTGGTCCTGCGCGCGGGCTTCCGCACGCTGTTTGCTGCGCGCGGTTACCCCGTCGACGCGGACGACCCGTCGCAACTCGTGCTGTTTCCCGAAATGGACGAGCAGGCCGATGTGCCGGAAATCACCACGGCCTGCTGGGGCATCCTCGATGTTTCGCCGGACGCGATGATGTGCGCCGAAAGCCGTATGGTCGTCAGGCGCAAGGGGGAGGACGCACCCGTCGTCCTGCCGTGCACCCTGCTGGCCTACGACCCGGCGTTCGAGATGGGGGAATCGCTGGCGGAAGCCGCGGCGGCGGACGGCGGCAACTTCGAGGACGGCGCCGTGAAGCTGAATCATCCCCATTGTGCGAAGTTCTGCGTGCTGGGCGGCGGAAGCTGCTCCCAGTAGGTTAATCCACTACCGCCGTGTCTCAAGGCACGGGCGCCCACAAAGAATTCACTCGACGGATGGCGCGCGGGGGCGAAAGATCGCGCACCGGTGTCCGGACGGGACACCAACAGGCCTTAGCGGCGCGGGGGTGAACACCCGGCGGCGCGGCGACACGCGGAGGAGCAAGAATGTTTTCCCACATCATGATCGGCGCGGACGACGTCGAGGTTTCCAAGAAGTTCTACGACGCCGTGCTGGGCGCGGTGGGCGTGCCTGAAGGCAAGATGGACCCCAAGGGCCGGATTTTCTACCGCACCCCGACGGGGACCTTTGCCATCTCGAAGCCGCTCGACGGCGCGTCCGCATGCGGTGCCAATGGCGGCACCATCGGGTTTCTCTGTGAAAACCCGGAGATGGCGGATGCCTGGCACGCGGCAGGCGTGGCGAATGGCGGCACGACCGCCGAGGATCCGCCGGGCTGGCGCGAGGGTGCTGCGGGCAAGGTCTATCTGGCCTATCTGCGCGATCCCTACGGCAACAAGATCTGCGCGCTGCACCGCCCCAAGGCCTGAGGCGCGCCGCATAAATCCGGTACGGGCCGCCGTCGCCTTGTCAGGCTCAGACGGCGGCCCCTACAGTTCCGGCTGAAGGTCGTATTCGCCGGAGATTTCCATGCCCAGTTCTTCCCGCCCGGACACAATGTCCGGCGTCACCTACCTGTCGCCCGAGGGCGCGATCGCGCCAACCGGCACCTGGACGGTCGGCAGCCGCGCCGGGGACTACGTCTTCGTCGCGGGCATGCGCGGCATCGATCCCGACACCAACGAACTGGTCGAAGGCGACGAGGCCCGCGTGCGCCAGGGCTTCCGGAACATGCTGCTGATCGCCGCGTCGGAGGGCGCGCGGCCTTAAGACGCCGTGCGCCTGACCGTCTATGTCACGGACATGGCCCGCCATCGGCCGCTGGTGAACAAGGTGCAGGAAGAGCTGTGGGCCGGCGGCCCCTATCCGCCGCGCACGATCCTCGAGGTTGCAGCGCTCAAC
>Ga0255760_10005536_pt1 | contig 10776 bp, 8 predicted proteins | sample 071ome_25_FD_179960 | JGI IMG/M metagenome (GOLD analysis project Ga0255760, IMG submission 179960) | Coastal salt marsh microbial communities from the Groves Creek Marsh, Skidaway Island, Georgia - 071410BT metaG (version 2) | ecosystem: Environmental > Aquatic > Marine > Intertidal zone > Salt... | reverse complement strand
AATGCACTTGTTCGTTGCTGAAGTTCAAAACGGCCTCCGATGGGACGCCCTCCGCGGCGATGAGGCTGCGCAGTTCGGCTTCCAGGTCCGCAGGGTACCAATTGGCGGTGGGCAGGGCGTCCTCGAGCAGGCGGGGATTTTGGGCCGCACCGTGGTCCGCCGTGAGCACCACGATGTAGGAACCGGCGCCTACGAGTTCGTCCAAGCCTTTGAAGAGCTCACCCAGTTGCGCATCCAGGCGCAGGTACATGTCTAGGGTCTCATGCGAGCGAATACCCGTTGCGTGGCCGATATAATCTGTGGCTGAAAAGCTAATGCCCAGCACATCCGTTGCTCCGGAGGGATTTTGGCCCAGTTTCTCCGCCTTGACCGCCGTTAAAGCGACGTCAATAAGGATTTGATTGCCCCAAGGGGTGGCTTTCAAGGCCTCTACGCCGCCCGCTTTGTACAAGGCGGCCAGGTCGTAGGGGAAATTAGCGGAAGCGGCACCCTTGGGGGCGCGCTCGTAGGCGTTGGTATAGGTGGAGGGGTAGAGGCTGCGGTCGCGCACGTAGTCCCAGCTGCCCTTCATGTAGGATTCGGGGCTGTATTTCTTGTTGAAACGCTGCATCCAAACAGGCAGTTCCTCCATGTACGCAGTTGAGGTGATGAACCCGCTGGCATCCAGCCAAAAGGCCCCATCCCCAAAGTGCCCGGCGGCGGTGATCGCCCCACGGTCCTTCAAAGAGAAGCCGTAAACCTTAGAAGCGCCATCGCTGGCCAGTTCCAGTTCATCCGTCCAGGTACTGCTTTTGATATTCTTTGGGCCGCGCTTGCCCTGGTAGGCCTGGGGGTCCAATCCGACCCCTACGCCAGTAACGTCGGCATCTTCCACGCAGTACATGAAATCGCGCGATTCAGGCTGGTACCAGTCGTTGGCGATGATGCCGTGGTAGCGCGGATCCGTTCCGGTGTAAATGGAAGCGTGACCGGGGCCCGTATAGGTAGGCGCATAGGTGTAATGCGCGTTGTAAAACACTTCGCCATTGGCCAAAAGCGTGGCAAAGCCTCCCTCGTAGAGATCCGCCCAGCGCGTCAAATAATCGGCGCGCATCTGATCGACGACGATGGACACGACCAACTTGGGCTTTTGGGCCTGCGCACCCAGAGCCAAAACACCGCCAAACACCAGGCTCAGCTGCTTCAATATCCGCTTCATATGCGTAAAGTTAGGGCGCAATCGCTTCCCATGCCTGCTGGCATTTCTCCAGCGCAGCCGTCGCTTTTTCCCAGGAGGCGAAGGCCTTTTCGCTCGCTTTTTGCAGGGCTTCGTAGCGGCTGTAAAAATCTGGCTCCGCAGATACTTTCTTGAATTCCACGGGATCCGCCATGATTTGATCGACCGCGTCCAATTCGGCATGCGCCTTTTCAAAGGCAGCTTGAGCCTGTGCTTCTTCGCGTTCGGCCTGCTTCAGCGCTTTTTCGGCTTGCTTAATGGCATCGCGACTGGGGCCGGTTTCCGCTTTAGGGGCCGTGGCTTCCTTTTGCTGGCGCTTGGCGTCCTGCTGAAGTTCCACTTCGCGCATGTTTTGCATTTTGCGCTGCTCCAAGAAGTATTCAATGCCGCCGAGGTACTGCTTGATTTTGCCGTTTTTGAATTCGTAGGTCATGTTGGCCAAACCGTCCAAAAATTCACGGTCGTGCGAAACCACTACCAGCGTGCCTTCGTAGGATTCCAGGGCCTGCTTCAACACGTCCTTGGCTTGCATGTCCAAGTGGTTGGTCGGTTCGTCCAAAATCAGCAGGTTGATCGGCTTGAGCATCAGTTGGCAGAGAGCCAAACGTCCGCGCTCACCGCCGGAAAGCACGCTCACCTTCTTCTCCACATCGTCTCCGGCGAACATGAAGTTGCCGAGCAGTTTTCGGGCCGATTTTCGAAGTTCCTCCGGACAAGCATCCTCAATCGTCGCGAGCACGGTCTTGCTGCCGTCCAGAGCCTCCGCCTGGTTCTGCGCGTAGTAGCCCACCTGCACTTGATGGCCCCACTCGAGCTGCCCGTCAAAGGCCAAATTTTCCGCTAAAATCTTCACCAAGGTCGACTTGCCTTGGCCGTTTTGGCCCACAAAGGCGACTTTTTGCCCCCGCACGAGTTCCAAATCCAGCCCGCGCAGCACATGCTTCTCGCCGTAGTGCTTGTGAATGTTTTCCATGCGCGCCATCACCTTGCCCGAATGCGGCGCCGGTGGGAACTTGAAGCGCATGCTCCGCGTGTCCTCGTCGTCGACCTCAATGATGTCGACCTTGTCGAGCTTCTTGATCAAACTCTGCGCAAAGGCCGCCTTGGACGCCTTGTAGCGGAAGCGCTCGATCAACTGCTCCGTTTGCTTGATTTCGCGCTCCTGATTGGCCTTGGCCTGGCGCTGCTTCTCGCGAATTTCATCGCGCAGCGTCAAATACTTGTAGTAGGGGCATGGGAAGTCGTAGCTCTTGCCCAGCACAATTTCCAAGGTGCGTGTCGTCGCGTTGTTGAGGAAGGTTCGGTCGTGCGAAACCAAAATCACCGCCTGCGGACTATCGGCCAAAAACTGCTCCAACCACAATATGGACTCAATGTCCAAGTGGTTGGTAGGCTCGTCCAAAAGCAGCAAGTCGTTGTTCTGCATGAGGATTTTGGCCAGTTCCACACGCATCTGCCAGCCCCCGCTAAATGTGCTCAGCGCTTTGTGAAAGTCGGCAGGTTTAAAGCCCAAACCCATCAAGACGCGCTCCATGTCGGCTTGGTAGGTGTACCCACCGCGCATTTGGTAGTCCTCCTGCGCATGCGTGAGGTCCTCAATGATCTTCATGTACGCGTCCGATTCGTAGTCGGTGCGCTCCGTGAGCTGGAGGTTGAGGGCTTCCATTTGGGCCTCCAGCTGCTTGATTTCCACAAAGCTGGATGCGGTCTCTTCCCAAACGGTCGTCGTCGGTTTGGGCGGAATGTCCTGCGTCAGGAAGCCAATTTTAAAGCCGGTCGGGGTCGAAATCGTCCCATAATCCGGCGTGTAGCGGCCCGCGATCAGCTTGAGCAGCGTAGATTTTCCGGCGCCGTTTCGGCCCACAAGGCCAATGCGTTCGCCTGGGTTAACCAGGAAAGAAATATCTCGGAAAAGGTCCGTGCCGCCGAAGGCCAGACCAACTTGGTGTACGCTCAACATTTGGGTGACAAAAGTAACATTCCTCCACGGAGCAGCCGACTACATTTGTACCGAAGAACGAAGGACTTAAAACACGGAAATCATGTTCGGAAAAGGCAGCAAACTGTACTCCATTGCGACGGCCAAATGCCCCAAGTGCCACGAAGGCGATCTCTTCTTGGATCCCAACCCCTACCACTTGAAGAACATGGACAAGATGCACGTGAATTGCCCCGTGTGCGAACAACCCTCCGAGCCCGAACCCAATTTCTACTACGGCGCCATGTACGTTTCCTATGCCTACACGGTGGCGCTCTTTGTGGCGACTTACATCATCTCCGCGGTCTTCATCGGCCTAGGTATGTGGACCACGGTGGGAATTTTGGGCGGCGTACTCGTCGTTTTAGGCCCCTACCTGTTCCGCCTTTCGCGCATTACGTACCTCAACTTTTTTGTGAAGTACGACCCGAATGCAGTCCCCAAAGCCGGTCACTAAGCAAAGGACTCGTCAAAGCCCCGCGGGACCCCAATCCATTGAGGTAGCCCAGCCCAGGCAGCTCTGAATGCCAGCCCCACAAAGGTTGCCGATCCCGCATCGTCGGGCGCACTCCCGTCCAATGGTCGAGCACCTCTACGTCTTGGTCAAACCATCCGCGCAATTTTTCCAGAATTTCGGTGCGTGCTTTTTCGGTAGGCCCTTCGTCGAATCCTTCCCACGCATAGGTCGAGCCCGCCTGGTAGCTGCCGTCGCCATCAGGCAACAGGAAGACGTTTTTGTGCAAGGCCACCGGGACTTCAGGACCCTTCCACCGAATTTTCAAGCCTTCCCCTTTTGTGGGGGCAAAGGGGAGCTCCCCAAAGTACTGGTGCGTCCAACGGGCTTGCACCCCTTCAGCGAGTAGCACGACCTCCAAATCTTCCATGTCATTCACACGCCATGCGCCGTTTTGGTACTCCAGGGAGTCCACAACCTCTTCACGCACCGAATGCTGTGCTGCAAAGAATGCCCGACTGGCCGTTAGGTAGGTTTGAGCCCGAAGCCGGGCACTGTGATGCACGGATGCGGTGGCGGACGCCTGTATGCGCGGGTCAGAGACCGAACGAATGGGGCCAATGAAGGGCTCAAAACCGCGTTCAGCCCCTAAACTCGCCCAAGCATTTTCTGCGGCTGCATCGGATAAAACCTCATGGATTTCACCTGAGTAACGCACGGAGAGCCCTGTTTCACGCTCTACGCGGTCATAAAACGGCGAAAAAGCGGCTATATGTGCATGTGCCTCCTGCACAAGCCGTTTGCGCTTTAAGACGAGGGGATTTACAAGGCCAGCGGCTACCCATGAAGCGCTGTGCGCATGTCCTTGGTCAAAAACATAGAGCTGATGCCCCGCCCAATGGGCGCGCCACGCTAGGGCGGTGCCTGCAAATCCTTGTCCGATGATTCCTACACGCATACTGCAATAAAAAAGGCCGCTCGAAGCGGCCTTTTTAAAAGGGGTAGATCCTTAGAACTGCCAGAGGCCGTGTTCGTAGTCGCGAAGTTCCTCGCGGATACGCTTGGATTCTAGCAACTGCTCCATGGGGCGGTTCTGTTTGTAGTCCTTGATCATTCGGTCGTAGACATTGTCCTCTTTAAATACGACGGCATTGAAGTAGCGCATCTGTAAAATTTGGTCAAAAGTCAAACGACGTGTGTTGTTATCGGGGTTGTACGCGATGTTCGTAGACAAGGCTTGACGCGCATCAGGGAACCAAATCCAGAAGATGTTGTAGATCTCTTGGGTTTGAGGATCCTTGACAACGGGTGAGAGTCCAATGATTCGGCTCTTCATCTCGCCGCGCTGCTTATCAAAGTACCAGTCGGATTTGATTTCCCATGCAATGACGTTAGGAGCTTTCAATTCAATAGAATCCACAGCCATAATGATGGAGGGATCGTCTGGATCGCGAAGTGTGTCTATACGAACCAAAATTTGGGCAACTTCTTGAGGCGTCAAGTACATTTCAAATGCATCGTCGCGGTAAACCTCTGAGATCGTGCCTTCTGTCATGATGGCGTCCTTGATCACGTCAAACATGGCCTTGCGATCGGGTAGGGGCACTACGGGATAGTACAAGGGGTGGTTCAACTTCTCTTGAACGTGGATGCGCTCCCAATGACGGGTAGACCACATCATGTCGTCCTGACGAAGGAAGGGATAAGGAACTACGCGCGTATTGCTGTAGTGAATATCACTTTTTGGGATCAAGCCATCGTCTTCCGGTGTGATAACCTGCCCAAAGGCGGCCACCGAAAGCGCAAAGGCGAGTAGGCTGAGAATCTTTTTCATGATTACTGAACGTCAATAGAGATGATACCGACATTGGATACGCGAGTTCCCTTAGGCGTGGTGGCAACAATCTTACGAATGCTCACCGTGCTACCAGGACGAAGGCGTCCGATTAAGTCACGAGCCGTGCTCGGAATGGTGTTTCCTTGAACTTGGATAGGAGGCTGACCGTCCATCTTCAATTCAAAGGCAACGACTTTCAAAGGAAGGTCGAAGGGGAAATCTTGGTACTCCGCAGTAACCTCGGCGCGGCTCAACAAAGAAGCAGACATAATGCCTTCAGACTTCTTGTAGACCATACCCACTGCTTGGGGAAGGCCCTTGATACGAAAGAGTTTGTTGCCTGCGCTGCGGGTCTTGCCATCGGGTTGTCTTACGCTTACGCTGATAGTGACTTCTTTGCCCGAAATCTTAGTGATGTCTGCAGAATACTTACCGTTGCTGCCGGTAACGCCAGGACCACTAACAACGAGGTCTTTGGGGGCAACTCCAGGAACAGAGATTTCCAAGGGGTTGTCCACGTTGCGGTACAAGACGTTCATGGCTGTTGGAGAGATAACAACCATAGGAGGGGCAACGGTGTAAACCACATCGTAGGTGTAAACATCTTCACTGCCAGGAAGTTGCATGGTACCCGTGAGTTTTTTCTCACCGATGCCAGAGGCAGGCAGTTTCAACTTACCCACGCCGTTTTCTACGGCAGATGGCTCGATACCACCAAACTCAGGGTTGTTGCCCGCGTTGTATGCCGCGAGGAATACATCTGCTTCGTATGTACCACCTTGGGTAACAAACGTTCCATTGGTGGGCATTACGACCGCACGAACGGCGTCAAATTTGATGGTAGAGGCGTCAATGGTGGCATACAAGTGCTCCACGGACTTAGCTTCCATTCGGCGAACACGTGATTGCAAATCCGTCAGGAAGGGGATGATACCTGCTAGAGGCAATTCAGAGAAGGTAGCCATTTCCCACGTCATCTTCTTGCCCTCTTGCTGAACATCGGAAAAGTCGAATGCTTGATTTACTTCACTCTTCAAGTTCTCGTCATTGCCAGCGATGGATAGCAAATAATCGCGGTAGGCCGACAAATTTTCCTTGATTTCTTTTGCAGCACCTTGACCGCCGATGCTCTTGTCGTTCAACAAGTAGTTCTCTGCGACGTCACGGTTGTCCGCACCATTGAGGCGGCCGTCCTCTTCTTCATCGCGGCCACCCGTTTGGGTAATCAAGTCATTTTTAGTCTTGTCGATCAAGTTGTAGGCAGCAGCGGTACGAGTGCGAACCTCTTTCGCAATCTCCCAAGGAGCTGCAGCACGAGGGTTGTCCGCCAACTGGGCCTCAAATGAACGGTAGATGTTTTCGGTACCCTTGGCAACGGTATTTACCGTGGCCTCCATGCCTTGATCCAGTTTGTGCAAGACCAAAAGGATGTCTTTGGATACGTTGAGCGCCAACATAGCGGTCAACACCAAGTACATCATGTTGATCATTTTCTGACGGGGAGACAAATTTCCTGAAGCCATGGAATCTTTTTATGCGTTGAAAGGGTAGTGAATCAAAGAGATGTATTAAGCGCGGTTGCCGCCCATTGCCGCCAACATGTTGCCGTATACACCGTTGAGTTGACCCAAGTTGTTAGCCAATTTGGTAACTTCCTCAGAAAGGTTCTCAGAGTTAGCCATAGAGGAACCCAATTTTTCCATGAGGTTGTTTTGGACTTCCACTTGGCTGGTGGTGTTCTGAAGCTGAACTGCATACAAGGCATTCAAAGCCTCCATGTTTTTGGCAGCTGAGTTCAATTGCTCCGAGTATGCAGCAGTAGCACCGGCAGCGTCTACTGCAGAGTTCAAGGAAGAAGCGGTGTCGCTCAAACGGCGCATGCCCTCACCCAAGCTGGTCAACAATTCGGGGCCAATTTTGGCTTCCTCCATCATGCGATCCAATTCTTGCGTAACGGTGCCACGGCGACCTCCCTTGCCAGAAGACTCACCGGCTTCAAATTCGGGGTACACCAAAGACCAATCGTATTCCTTGGCAGGAGCTTCAAATGCGGAGATGGCGAAGATGACGGCCTCGGTGGTCAAACCAACGATCAGCATTAAATCAGCGAAGGGAAGGTGCAAAATCTTGAAAAGGGCACCCATGATTACGACAGCTGCACCCAAACCGTAAAGCTTGGTCATGAAGTTCTTGAAGCGCTTGCCGTTTACGTCGATTAAAGCCATGATAGAAGAGGTGTTAAGAGAATTTTTTTAGAAGGGTTGTTTAAAAATCGCGAGCGTCTCGACCCAAGAAGCTCTGAACGGTACGGAAACCGATGTAAGACTTGTTGGTGTCTTGGTACTCGTAATCGCGTGCACCTACTTGCATGTAGGAAGCAATGTCTTTCCAAGAACCGCCACGGATCACCTTGCGTTTGAGTGTTTCGGGATCGTCGTCATTGGCGTTGTACTTGAAGTCAGGGTTGAAATCCGCCACGTAGTAGTAGCTCGCCTCGTCCCATGCGGTGCTGGTCCATTCGGCCACGTTGCCGGCCATACAGTAGAGACCGTAGCCATTGGGCTCATAGGAAGTCACTTTTACAGGGTGGAAACCACCGTCTGCCGTAAGGTTACCACGAGAAGGCTTGAAGTTGGCCAAGAAGCAGCCTTGGCTGTTGGTGGTGTAAGGACCGCCCCATGGGTAGGTCGTCAATTCAAATCCACCACGGGCTGCGTACTCCCACTCCGATTCCGTTGGAAGACGGAATTCGTTTTCCTGGAAGTCGTTGTTGTTCTTCAGGTACTCGTTGCGGTAGCGCGTACGCCAGTTACAGAAAGCCATGGCTTGCTTCCAGTTGATACCTACAACAGGGTAGTTGTCGTAGGCAGGGTGCCAGAAGTAGTTGTCGTGCATCTGCTCGTTGAACGAGTACGTGAAGTCCGCCAACCACACCAACGTGTCAGGGTAGATGTTCACAATCTCACTCTCAAAGAAGCTAGAGCGGTCAGAGATAGCCTGGCCATCCTTGATGTAATCTTTGTAGGAGAACGTGCGACCGTCGCCATCAGCGTCGTTAAAGTCGTACTGAACGCGGTTAGACTTCTTGGCAGCCTTTTGCTTGTCAATCCAGAAGTAGAGGTAATTGAGCTGGCGCGCATCCAACATGCGACCGCCCAAGTAGCGCTCTTCGGGAGCCAAGTACATAGACTCGATGACTTCCGTGTATTCAATAGAGGGGTAGCGACGCGTGTCCCACACCAATTTGCGGCTCCAATCCAAATGTGTTTGCATAGAATCGGGGTACTCCAAACCGACGTACTCCTCAAAGTATGTAGGATTGTTCATGTCCGCATAGCTAATGTATTCGTAGTCTTCTACGAGGCCCTCAGCCAAGCGGTAGCGCAAAATGGAGTCACGCACCCACTGTACAAACTGACGGTACTCGTTGTTGGTAATTTCGGTCTCATCCATATAAAAGGCGGAGACGCTCACCGTTTTCGTAGGAGCGGTCAATGTGGAGGGGACGTCAATGTCCGAGTTACCCATATTAAAGGAGCCTTGGGGAACGTAGACCATTCCGTAAGGATCCGAAGGATAAAATTCCGGGCGGTTTTGGACGCCGACGAGTTCGCCGTGGTCAGAACCAGAACAAGCCGCCAGTAGGGCGACTGCGGCCACGGAGGCCAACCGGATGAAGAGCGTTGAATGCTTCATAAGTACTTGCTTAACGCATATAAGGGTGCGATATTACAAAAATCTTACGTTTCTGTAGCTTCCTGGGATCGGTTCAGGGATCTCAATGTTGAAGCAGTAGTTGAGGAAAATCTCATGACTTCCTCCACTGTACCCACTTAATGCAGAGGTGGTAATGTCGTAGGAATACGCCAATCTTAATGATGGAAGTATCTGATATCCAGCCATTAAACTAAGAGCGTCTTGGTTGCGGTAGCCCAAGCCGCCGTAGATCTTGTCTTGGAACAATGCGTTCACATTGAGGTCCAAAGAAATATTTGAATTTAAATCAGATTTTATCAACGCGGTGGGCGTCAAAACCAGTTGATACTCCTCCAAAGGGATGTGGTAGCCTCCCGTGAGGTAGTAGTGCATTTTACTCTTGTAGCGTGCCGTACCCCCGAAATTGGCCTCACTCTGAAGCAAACGGCTAGTCGACAAACCCGCGAAGAAAGTGGGAGCATTGTAGTGAATACCGAAGTTCAATTCAGGCGTCATGGCCGATGTGTTGGGGCGAAGGATGCTAGGGTCGTTGGAGCCTGCAGTTCCGTCGGGGTAAATCCACTGGGCCTGCTTGACGTTCTTGTTGCGGAAATCCACGGCAAAACCGATGCCCAAGGTTCCGGGACCCAAGTCCATTTGGTAGGCATAGCCCAAAGCGGCGGAGATATCTTGGAAGAACCCAATCTGGTCGTTGAGGATGCTTACCAACAAGCCGCCGTGCAATACACTCAAAGGAATGTCTGCGTTGATGGCCTGAGTGGTGGGAGCGTTGTCAAAACCTACCCACTGAGAGCGGTGGCCCACGTTGAGGCAAATGGCGTCGTTACTGCCCGCTACCCCAGGATTAAAGCCAGCCAAATTGTGGTAATACTGCGTGAATTGCACGTCTTGCTGTGCAAAAGCCACGCTGGATAGACCAACAAATACGGCTGCAAGTATGTGTTTGCGTAAAGTCATGCAGGGCAGATTAAGGCCTAAAAATAGAAATAATCGGCTACCCTTCTGCTGTTCGGGAAAAAAACTCTGTGGCAATTTGTACAGGCTTAGAGCGCTTTGTGCACGGCTTTCCACCAACGATCGGGAATCTCTCCTTGCTGAGCTGCTTCGTAATCCTTTAGGGAACAAGGCATTAAATGCTGACGTGCTTCTTTTCCAGGGTTGGCCGGAACTTCCATCCACCAGCGACCGCTGAAGGGCGATTTGTAGAAAATGAGTTCTTGGGACTGATCCTCTAGCAAGACGGTAAAACGCGTGTAGTCGTTTTTGCTGCGCAAGGGATAATCTCCTTTGCGCCATTGCACGCCCTCCAGGAAGTACCAAAGTCCCTGGGCGATGAGTTGGGCGTTTTGGCCGGTGGGATCGAGCTGAGGATTGTAGTCAAAGACGCCTACAGAAGAGAGTTTGTCGCTCATCCCGCCGTAGCGCAGAGCGGCGCAGAGTTCTTCGGCGGTAATGCCGTTGGGAGAAGGGAGGGATTGACCGGGGGCGTCGGCCATTCGGACCACGTGGTTGTTGACGAGAAGGATATCTGCATCGCGGACCAGAGGCTCGATCTCTTGAATTTGGCCACGAAC
>Ga0255760_10005533_pt1 | contig 10778 bp, 9 predicted proteins | sample 071ome_25_FD_179960 | JGI IMG/M metagenome (GOLD analysis project Ga0255760, IMG submission 179960) | Coastal salt marsh microbial communities from the Groves Creek Marsh, Skidaway Island, Georgia - 071410BT metaG (version 2) | ecosystem: Environmental > Aquatic > Marine > Intertidal zone > Salt... | reverse complement strand
AAGGTCTGAGTGCGGCAACTTCGTTTTCAAGCCCTGCAGCGATCATTTGATCTACTCGCTTGTTAATTCGCTGATAGAGTATGTGTCGCGGCAGATCAAGGACGATGGTTTTGGTGGTAAAAAAACGATCCTTGGCAGTTTGCTCTAAAAATGAAGAATAGGGCTTTCCCGCCGCCAATGACACGCCCAATGCTCTAAAAAGCCGTTGTGGATTTTGACGATCAACGCGTTGATAATAGTCAAAATCTTTTTCCTTAAGGAGTTCTTGAAGCCCTGTGATACCGTTTGTTTTATACAAGGCGTGAAGTTGTTCTCGAACAGTTGCCGGTACCTCTGGAAAAGTATCTAGGCCTTCGATCACAGCATCGGCATATAGACCAGACCCACCTACCATTATCACGACATCATGGGTTAAAAACAACCCTTCAAGCAATGCGAGCGCATCCTTTTCGAAACGTCCTACATTGTAGGGGGTGTTGAGGCTTATATGTTGAATAAAATGATGGGGAATTTTGGCCAATTCTAACGCGTTTGGTGGGGCGGTTCCGATATTCATTTCCCGAAAAAATTGCCGAGAATCACAAGACACAATTTCGGTTTGATAAAATTGTGCAAGTTTAATGGCCACCTCTGTTTTGCCCACAGCAGTTGGCCCTGCAACATAAATCAGTGTTTTATTCTTATTCATGATTGAGTACACTACCACATTGATGGCAATATTTTGCTTGATCTTTATGGTTGTCAGTCAAACAGTTGGGGCAGACTTGTGTATTGGAATCTGTCACCCTTTTGCTTGAAAACTCAGCGGTTACTATGCCGGTTGGAACCGCGATTATTCCATAACCCATTATCATTATTATTGCAGCGATAAATTGCCCCAAATTACTCGCTGGCGCAATGTCGCCATATCCAACGGTTGTTAAGGTTACGATACACCAATATATGCTTCTCGGAATGCTTGTAAAACCACTAGCATCACTTTCGACCAAATACATGATGGTACCGAAGATGACGCACAGGATCAGCACCCCAAACATGAATACCAAAATTTTTGCCTTTGAGGCCTTTAGTGCACGCATTAGGCTGTTGGATTCCCCAATATAGCGGGTGAGTTTTAAGATCCTAAATACCCGCAACAAGCGAAGGGCACGAAGTGCAATTAGCGATTGCGTACCTGTAAAAATTATGGCAATATATTTGGGCAGGGTAGAGAGTAGGTCAATGATTCCATAAAAACTAAAAATGTATTTAAAAGGATTGCGAACGGCCACGATTCGCAAAACATACTCGATACTAAACAGTATGGTGATGACCCATTCGGCCCAGTGAAACCAGTCTTTGAATGCTTGGTCAATGGATGGCACACTTTCTAAGGCGACTAATAATACACTTAACATGATGAAAATCAACAACAACACGTCGAAGAGTTTGCCCATGGGGGTGTCGGCTTCATAAATGATTTCATGCAATTTGTGTTGAAAAGTGCTAAATGTTGGTGTTCCCATTTTTTAAAATTACAAAATTTCTAATGTTAGGCGACTGTAGGCAGCTGGATGAGTTTGTGGTACTTTTTCTTTTCCAATAGGCTTCTTATAAGTGCCCTACAATCGGGATTATCATCCATGGCAATCAATCGTGAATTGATTTTGTCCAATGTTTTGATTTGATGATTCAATTCATAATATCCATACCCCTTAAAACAATGATTATCAATGAGTATAAAACTATATTCACCTTTTTGACGCCCATAATCGATGATTAAGAAATTTGGGTAGGGATAGGTAAGGTCGTTTTTTAATTCTGATATTTTTTTATTATAATCTTCAGGATGCTCTTCACCGGTGCAGGCACCGCTGCATTTTTTCAAATCATAATCCATGCAACGTGCTTTATTATTGGTTAGCGCGGTTTTGTTTTGGCACAAATCATAATAATCGATCCAATGCAAAAGACGTTCACTTGCACTTTTTTTATTTTTAAAAACCAGCAGATATTGCTGGTCTACATGTACCTGTTCTAAAATCAAATTTTGATATCCCTCCAAATCAGTTTCTAATCGTATGCCCATGGGGAAAATTCGATATTTAAGGGCATGATTGAGTAGGGGTTGATTTTTTTTGATTTCGTTCTGTTCCTTGAGAAGCGCAATAAATTCACTACCTGTCTTTTCAAAGGTGACTTGGGTAAGCTGACTTTTTATCTTTTGACTTTTCTGGTTTTTACTGGTTAGGTGCGTAAGAATTCGCTTTTTGATGTTGTTGCTTTTGCCAATATAGACCAGTTCTTGATTTTGATTATAGATATAATAGACCCCACGATCGGTGGGTAAGGTGTCTAATAATTTATGGTGTGCTAGGGGCAATCGGTTTTTAGAAAAGGTCCTAATTTGGGTTTTTAGGATGTGCTTTTCTGCGTCTTTTTCGAGTAGCAATTCAAACAATTTTAGTGTTGCAAGCGCATCGCCTTGAGCGCGGTGTCGATCACTGATCGGAATGCCCAAAGCACGCGCAAGTTTTCCGAGTTTAAACGATGCTTGTTCTGGGTACAGCAGCTGCGAAAGATTAACAGTACAGAGAGATTGACGATGATAATCATACCCCAGTCTTCGAAATTCGGTTTGTAAAATACGACAGTCAAAATCTGCATTGTGAGCTACCAAGATACAGTCTTCTGTGATTTCAATAATGCGCTTGGCGATTTCAAAAAATCGAGGTGCGTTTTGAAGCATTTTCTGATGAATCCCGGTCAATTTTTCTACAAAGGGTTGAATGGGCCGTTCTGGATTGATCAAAGACACCAGTTGGTCGGTTACCTTCGCGCCATCAAATTGGTATATGGCGATTTCGGTAATGCCTTCTTCGTCAAATTTACCTCCGGTAGTTTCTATGTCAAGAACGGCATACATCAACTAAAGTTTCGTTCACCAAAAATTTTACTTCCAACACGGATCATTGTACTACCTTGTGCTATGGCCAATTCATAATCGCCGCTCATACCCATAGAAAGGGTGTCAAAAGTTTCCATATTTGCGGCAGCACGGTCATAAAGCGCTTTGAGAAACGCAAATTCCTCACTTACTTGTTGTAGGTTTGAGGTAAAACTTGCCATACCCATCAATCCTTTAAAAACAATGTTTGGATAGGTTTCTTTTTCAGAAAGAATTTTTTCCAACTCAGAATCTGAAAGGCCAAATTTGGTGCTTTCTTGTGCGATATGAATTTGAAGCAAACAAGGGATTTTTCGGTTGTTTTTTGCAGCTTGCTTATCAATTTCTTTCAGTAATCTTTCGCTATCGACTCCATGAATCAAGTGCACAAAAGGGGCGATGTATTTGACTTTGTTACGTTGCAAATGACCGATCATGTGCCATTGAATGTCTTTGGATAGCGCCTCCCATTTTGACACCAACTCTTGAACTTTGTTTTCTCCAAAAATTCGATGCCCGGTATTATAAACCGCTTTCAAATCTTCTAAGGGCTTTGTTTTTGACACAGCAACTAACGTAACGTGGGAGGGTAAACTTTGTAAAAGCGTGTTTAAATTATCCGAAATATTCATACGGCAAAGATATTGAATGTCCTAAAGCGGACTGATAAAGTGGCCTGTTAATAGTTTTGGGTGCAAATAGGTTGTTTTTGGTGGTACTTGTTCATGGGCATTGGCTACTTCTTTGATTTTTGAAAAGTCCAATGGGTTGTAAATACAACAAAAATCAGGTTTTTTCTTTGTAAAGGCTAGTGTGAGATTTTGTCGATTTTTTCGAGGATAATAGCCGATATCGGGACTCATATTTTCGAGCAATTGATACAATCGAAACAACAAGGGGTAGGGGTCTCCGTTGTTTTCAATTTGAAACGTTTGTTCTCCCAATCTAAATACAATAGGATAATGCGCATTGGGTAGCGTCTTTGGAGGACAAGCACTCAATGTGCCAAGCGCTTTAAAAATGTCAGTATGGGCCGTAGCTGCTATTTTTTCAATATACCAATAGAAGCTGGATACTTTAATTTGATCGTCAGGCAAAATATAACTGAGCAATTTGGCCTGCTTTGGCGTATGATCAAATTGGCATGCATACTGCAAAGCTGCTGCGCGGTGGTGCCCATCTACCAAGTAGCAATTTTTGATATCCGCAAAAAGGGCTTCCAATTGCTGTTGGTTGCTGATGCGATCAATTTGCCACAAGCGATGGGTTCGTTTGTTAAACTCAAAACTCATGGTGCATGTTTTTGCACTAATTTCTAACATAAATTTTGATAGTGCTTCTGAAGCGTCAACGGCAGCTACTATAGGTTCGGCCTGGTAGTTAACCTCGAGGAGGTATTCGCCCAGCTTTTGGATGCGCTTTTTAAAGGTGCCCTCATGGGTCAACAAACGACCTGCTCGAATCGCTTTTATAGGAAGTCCACAAACAATTCCCGTATAGGTTCGGTCTTTGGATACAATTTGATAGAGCCAATAGCTGCTTAAAAATTTTGTATAGACCCCATCATCAATTGCCTTTTGATATGCGGTAGCAATTGCTCGGTTTTTTGAAACCGAATTGCCGGTCGTTGTATTGGGTTCGAGGAGGTTAAAAAAGGAATTTGATTCTGTTTTTTTAATTTGCTCCCGCTCTTTTTTAGAATAGGTATTATAGGCATTGATCACGGTCCGTGATGGATTTACGGGCAGGTAGATTTGAAGGGGTTCTATAAGTGCCATTAGGGGTGGTTTTTATAGGCTACTTCAGGTTTTTTTGGATCGTTGGTATACTCATAAAACCCACGACCTGATTTGACACCCAAATGTCCAGCTTGTACCATTTCTATTAGAATAGGGTGGGGTTGATAATGGGTTTTTTTAAGCCCATCGAATAAGACTTCAAGAATGGATAGGCATACATCCAGTCCAATAAAATCAGCCAACTGCAAGGGGCCCATGGGATGTCCCATGCCCAGTTTCATAACTGCATCAATACCTGCAACGTCGCTAACATTTTCTCCCAAGGTTCTAATTGCCTCATTGATCATTGGTAAAAGGACCCTATTGGCCACAAAGCCCGGTGCATCATTGGCCAATATTCCGGTCTTACCAAGTTGTTTTGCCAATGCTTTTATTGTCGTTAGCGTTTCTTCTGAAGTTGCATCTCCCTTAATGATTTCTACCAAAGGCATGATGGGTACCGGATTAAAAAAGTGCATACCCACTACCTTGTCTTGGCGATCTGTAAAATTTGCTAAAATATTTATCGATATAGACGACGTATTGCTGGCCAAAAGGCAAGTAGTTGGGGTCAGCTTTGAGAACTGCTCAAATACGATTTTTTTGACCTGAAGATTTTCGCTAACCGCTTCGAGCACAAAATCGGCGGTTTTGTAAAAATCTGCAGGTGCTGTAGTAAAAGTTAGACGGTCAAGTGAAGCCGTCAATAAATTAGTATCAATTTTTTCTTTGTCGCGGAGGCGCTCAAGATTTTTTTTGATGGTTGCTGCTGCTCGGTCTAACTGTTGCTTATTTTGATCGGTCAAGGCGACATTAAAGCCCTGCTGTGCAAAAACATGAGCAATACCATTGCCCATGGTCCCCGCACCAACAACTACAATATTTTTCATGATTTTGAATATGATTGAATAACTTGATGGGCCACCTCCAGCGCTCGAGCACCATTTTCTAAAGAGACTACAGGTGTTTTATCTTCGTTTATGGCTTGCGCAAAGGCGTTGAGTTCTTCGAGTATCGCATTAGAGCTCTCAATTTTTGGGTTTTCAAAATAGATCTGTTTCTTATTGCCTTCAGCATTTTGCAAAATCATTGCAAATGCTTCGGGCGAATCGGGGGCATCTTTCATTTTAACCACTTCGACACTTTTGGCCAAAAAATCCACTGCGATATAGGCATCTTTTTGAAAAAACCGGCTTTTACGCATATTTTTTAATGAAATACGGCTGGCGGTGAGGTTGGCAACACAGCCGTTCTCGAATTCAATCCGGGCATTTGCTATATCTGGCGTATCACTAATTACCGCGACACCAGAAGCGGTTACCGTTTTTACTTTAGAATCGACTACACTCAATATGATATCGATATCATGGATCATTAGATCCAGAACCACGGGTACATCGGTACCCCTTGGATTAAATTCGGCTAAGCGATGGGTTTCGATAAACATCGGCGCAGTAATGTGTGGTTTTGCTGCGCAAAAGGCGGGATTAAACCGTTCGACATGGCCGACCTGTCCTTTGCAGTTATGCGCTGAGGCCATCTCGATAAGCGTGTGGGCGTCCTCGATGTTTTGGGTGATGGGTTTTTCTATAAAAATGTGTTTGCCAGCAAGCAATGCTTTTTGTGCAACCTCAAAATGGGCCAGTGTTGGCGTTACGATATCGACAACATCTACAGCGTCGATGAGTGCTTCTAGGCTATCAAATTTTGTATAGCCTTCTTTTTCGGATAGTGATCGGGCAAGTTTTGTATCGGCATCATAAAAACCGACAAGCTCGTAAGCGGAGGATTGCTTTAAGAGGTTAAGGTGAATCTTGCCGAGGTGCCCAGCACCAATTACGCCTGCTTTTAGCATTTTCTTTTTCTCAAAAATACAATTCTATTATCAATTTCTAGGTCTATACTTTATACTTTTACAAGATGAAAGATTTACCCAAGCACCAAGGGCAACGACAACAACTTGTAGCACTTCTAAAAGAAAAGGGGATTGTCGATGAAAAGGTACTGGATGCGGTCAATAAAGTGCCACGTCATCTCTATATGGATGCTGCCCTGGAGGCTTATGCTTATGTAGATAAAGCCTATCCAATTGCAGCAGATCAAACGATTTCTCAGCCCTATACAGTTGCTTTTCAGACCCAATTGCTCGCCCTCGAAAAGGGAGATCGGGTTTTGGAAATTGGAACCGGTTCTGGTTACCAAACTGCAATTTTGTTACAACTTGGGGTAGAGGTGTATACCATAGAACGACAAAATGAATTGTTTAAAAAAACAAAACTCTTGTTTTCAAAACTGGGACTCCGTCCAAAAAAACAAATTTTTGGAGACGGGTATAAAGGGCATCCTGATGCTGCTCCCTACCATGCTATCCTTGTAACCGCAGGAGCACCTGAGCTTCCAAAAGCGCTTTTGGAACAGTTAGCAGTAGGTGGTAGGTTGGTGATTCCTATAGGCGCTGACGAGCAGCAGATGTGTCGCTACATCAGAACATCAAAAACTACCTTTGACAAAAAGACGTTTGGGGTGTTTCGATTTGTTCCTTTGTTAGAAGATAAAAATTAAGATAAAGGGGGCAAAACTATCTTTTGGCATTTTTCATCACCCGATCCAAATTTCGTTTATTTTCCCGGTCTTTGATGGTTTCGCGTTTGTCGAAGCGTTTTTTACCTCTAGCCAGCGCAATACGCATTTTTGCAAACCCTTTATCGTTGATAAACAGCTTTAGGGGAATGATAGTGAGCCCCGTATTTTTAACCTCCTTGTTGAGACTTTTCAATTCTTTTTTGTTCAGCAATAGTTTTCTACTCCCGCGCGGTTTGTGGTTGTAGTGTGTGCCATAGTCATATTCTTCGATGGTCATATTAACGACAAAAAGTTCACCTTTTTCATTGAATTCGCAGAAGGCCTCTGCAATAGAGGCCTTGCTCATGCGAATGGATTTGATTTCAGTACCCGTAAGCACAATGCCGGCGGTATATTGATCGACAAATTCGTATTCGAATCGGGCTCTTTTATTTTGAATGTTGATGTTTTTTTGCACGATTCAAAGGTACAATTATTCTCTTGTTTCTGGGACCTTGTTGGTATTTCTAAAGACAATTTGATCGTCAAAATAATCGACTACAACCTCCTGGTTGCTAACGATTTCTTCAGCAAGAAGCGCTTTGCTTAGTGCATTAATCACTTCGCTCTGAAGGGTCCTTTTTACAGGCCGACCACCAAATTGTGGGTCAAACCCTTTGAGCGCCAAGGCCCCTATAGCTTCTTCTGTAGCAGTGAGTTTGATGTTTTGCTCGGCTAGTCGTTTGCTTATTTTGTCAAATTGTAACTGCACAATTTTCCGAATTTCCTTCTGATTAAGTGGACTAAAGAGGACGATATCATCGATTCGGTTTATAAATTCGGGACGTATTTGGCTTTTCAATAGTTGCATGACCGCATTGTATGCAACGTGCTCTGCGGTTTTAAAATCGGCATTTTCTTCAAATGCCTTTTGAATCTCATGACTTCCCATATTGCTGGTCATGATGATTACGGTGTTTTTAAAATCTGCCGTGCGCCCTTTGTTGTCTGTCAAACGACCTTCATCAAGTACTTGAAGCAAGATGTTGAAGGTGTCGGGGTGGGCTTTCTCAATTTCGTCTAGCAAAATTACCGAATAAGGTTTTCTTCTTACCGCTTCGGTCAATTGTCCGCCCTCATCATAACCTACATACCCTGGAGGGGCTCCGATCAATCGGCTCACCGCGTGTCGTTCTTGGTATTCGCTCATGTCAATCCTTGTGATGTTGGTGTCGTCATCAAAGAGGGTTTCGGCTAGGGCTTTGGCCAATTCTGTTTTACCAACACCCGTTGTTCCGAGAAATAAGAAGCTCCCAATTGGGCGATTAAGGTCTTGCAAACCTGCTCTACTTCGTCGAATAGCATCGCTAACGAGCTGTACCGCATTTTCTTGACCTACCAGACGTTGATGGATTTTTTCTTCGAGTTGTAATAATCGTTTTTTGTCCGATTGCAGCATCTTAGATACGGGTATACCGGTCCATTTTGCAACAACTTCGGCAATATCATCATAGGTCACCTCTTCCTTGATTAATGCTTCTCCTTGATGCAGGGTGGCCAGCTTATTTTGAAGGCTTTCTAAAGTTTCATTGGCCGCTTTAATTTTTCCGTAGCGTAATTCAGCAACCTTGCCAAAATCGCCTTCGCGTTCAGCGCGATCGGCCAGTTGTTTGTATTCCTCAATCGAAAGTTTGGCCTGTTGGATTTGATCGACAATTCCTTTTTCATGATCCCACTTAGAAAACAAGGCAGCCCGTGCTTCTTTGAGGTCTGCAAGTTCTTTGTTAAGGGCGGTTATCTTTTTTTGATCGTTTTCGCGGGTGATTGCCACAAGCTCGATTTCTAATTGCCTGATTTTTCGATCAAGTGCGTCGAGTTCTTCGGGTTTTGAATTGATTTCCATTCGCAGTTTTGAAGCGGCTTCATCCATCAAGTCGATGGCTTTGTCCGGCAAAAAACGGTTCGAAATATAGCGATCAGAGAGTGTTACTGCTCCTACGATAGCTTCGTCTTTGATGCGCACCTTATGGTGTGTTTCGTATTTTTCTTTGATTCCTCTTAAAATGGAAATGGCATTTTCGGGACTGGGTTCATCGACCATTACCTTTTGAAAGCGTCTTTCTAGTGCTTTGTCTTTTTCAAAATATTTTTGGTATTCATCAAGGGTTGTTGCTCCAATGGCGCGCAATTCGCCCCGCGCTAATGCTGGTTTAAGAATGTTTGCCGCATCCATAGCGCCTTCACCGCCACCTGCACCAACAAGGGTATGAATTTCATCGATAAACAAAATAATCGTCCCATCGCTTTGGGTAACTTCTTTTACAACACTTTTGAGTCGCTCTTCAAACTCTCCTTTGTATTTGGCGCCTGCGATAAGGGCGCCCATGTCTAGTGCATAGAGCCGTTTGTTTTTGAGGTTTTCGGGGATATCACCATCAATAATGCGGTGTGCTAATCCCTCAGCAATGGCGGTTTTACCGGTTCCTGGCGCACCTACCAGTATCGGGTTATTTTTGGTTCGTCGGGATAGTATCTGAAGCAATCTCCTAATTTCATCATCTCGACCAATAACAGGATCTAATTTTCCGTCAATCGCCTTTTTGGTTAGATCAATTGCGTATTTTTCCAATGCATTGTAGCGATCTTCCATAGATGCAGAAGTTACTTTTTCGCCTTGACGCAATTTTGCAATGGCATTGTCCAGTGATGCTCGAGTAATGCCTTGGTCTTTTAGAATTTTACCAACATCACCTTTGCTTTCAAAAAGCGCGATAAAAAGATGGTCAGTTGCGACAAATTCGTCGCCATTTTTCTTTGCAATTACAGTGGCATTGATCAGTAATTGAGAGGCTTTTTGAGAAAAACTAGTTTGAGCTCCCTGTACTTTGGGGTATTGATTGAGCAGACTTTGCGCTAGCTTTTCGATCAAGCCGATATTGATTTGTAGTTGCTTAAAAATAAACGGGACGACGTTGTCGTCTGTTTTGATTAGTTCGTGAAGTAGATGGCCTTCATCTACAAATTGATGTTCTTTTTCTTGGGCCAATACTTGTGCGTTTTGAAGCACTTCTTGGGCCTTTAGGGTAAATTGATTTGCATTCATGGGCATTGTTTTATGACCTAAATAGCAAAGTAGAGTCCAACAGACATTTACTGTCTTTTTGACGCAAAAAAGACGTTTTAAACCGTCATATTGACAGCATTATTCTTAGAGTTGGAGTTGTTTTAGTTTTAGCAAGAGCTGAAAATTGAGGTCTTTGCTGGCATCTAATAGAAGTTCCAAATCTGAAGGAAAAGGCACTTTGGCATCATTGAGAAGCGCGATAAGTTGTGGGCTCAACGCTTTTTTATTTCCCTTATACGTAGCAAACTCATGGTGAAATACCCAATTGGAAGCCAACGTAAAGTGTGCTGCTGAATATCCAGTTTCTAGATTTTTGATTTCAATCTCCACGGCAACGTTAGCTGTTTTCTGCTGAATGGTTTTATAGAAGTTTGCTACAACATTTTCG
>Ga0255760_10005531_pt1 | contig 10780 bp, 12 predicted proteins | sample 071ome_25_FD_179960 | JGI IMG/M metagenome (GOLD analysis project Ga0255760, IMG submission 179960) | Coastal salt marsh microbial communities from the Groves Creek Marsh, Skidaway Island, Georgia - 071410BT metaG (version 2) | ecosystem: Environmental > Aquatic > Marine > Intertidal zone >... | reverse complement strand
GGACCACAGTCTGGTTCTCATGGACGAGATTGGACGCGGCACATCAACTTACGACGGTCTCGCATTAGCATCTTCTATTGCTCGCTACCTTGCGACACACAACAACAGTTTTTCATTATTTGCCACTCATTATTTTGAACTGACGGGACTGTCCGAAGAATTATCAAACGTCAAAAACGTTCATGTCTCGGCAGTCGACCATAAAGACGAAATCGTATTTCTTCACAGCATCCAGGATGGGCCTGCATCCCAAAGCTACGGAATCCAGGTCGCGAAACTTGCGGGCATTCCGAGAAAGATTATTGACCTTGCTAAAAACGAACTTCGCCGTCTTGAGCAAATCAACGCAACGTCAGGCATGCAAACCGATCTCTTTAGCCAGACTGAAACTGAGCCATTAAATACATTAGGGCAAGAGGTGTTGGAGCGAATTAGCGATGTTGATCCTAACGAACTGACACCAAAAGAAGCTCTCGAATTACTCTTCGAACTGGATCAAATAACGAAACGATCCTAAGTACCGCAAAAGGTAACGTGTGGTGGTGCATTCATAGGAGCAGGCATACGGTATTTTTTCTCTGCAGCATCAACGTCGTCGAACGGTCTCGAGACGATATTAAATAATGAATCAAAAGCGCTCAAATCACCTTCTGCAACTGCCAAATCGAGAGCTTCCTCGACGAGGTGATTTCTCGGAATATACATAGGATTACATGCGTCCATCTCGTCAGCAACGTGTGCGCAATCAACACCGTCTCGATTAACGCGCCCCATCCAGTTCATCCTCCACTCTTTGGCCTTTACCAGATTGGACTCAAACACCTCATCAAAAAATGCGAAGTCGCCACGCAGCGCATCTGACAAACAACGAAAGGCATTTGTAAAGTCGGCGTTTTGCTCCGATAAAAGAATGAGGAAAGAGTCGACTAAACCTCGATCATCCGCCACTCCAGATGACAGGCCAAGCTTGCGAGCCATACGCTGGAAATAGTATGCATCATAGAGCACATCGTATCGATCCAACGCCTCAACAAACGCATCTATTTTTTTTGACTCAGGGACTGAACTTATTGGCAGAAGCGCTTTAGCCAGCATTGCTAAATTCCATTTCCCAATCTTCGTTTGATTCCCGTACGCATAGCGACCGTATTCGTCAATTGAACTAAAGACGGTTTGTGGGTCATAGCGATCCATAAAAGCACATGGTCCGTAATCAATTGTCTCGCCACTGATCGTCATGTTGTCCGTATTCATGACTCCATGAATAAATCCCAGCGCCATCCATTGCGAGATCAGATCCGCTTGCCGCTCGATCACACATTTAAAAAGATCTAAAGATGGATCTGAACCACAAATCGCGTCGGGATAGTGCCGTCTGAGCGAATACTCAACGAGGGCCTCCAATTTACCCCACTCCTGCTGTGAAGAAAAATACTCAAATGTGCCCACCCTGATGTGACTCAACGCCACGCGAGTTAATACTGCTCTCGGCTTCAATCCATCACGATAAACCGTATCTTTTCCGACAGTCACCGCCAACGCTCGAGTCGTAGGAACACCCAATGCAAACATCGCCTCGCCAATCAAATACTCTCGCAACACAGGTCCGAGCGCAGCCTTGCCATCACCCCCACGCGAAAACGGAGTGCGGCCAGAGCCTTTAAGTTGAATATCTCGCCGAGCCCCAGCTTGATCAATCAATTCGCCGATCAGCAATGCTCTGCCATCACCCAAACGCGGAGAGAAAGCGCCAAATTGATGTCCCGCGTAAACCTGGGCTATTGGGCGTGAATTACTCGGCAACCGATTTCCAGAGAATAGTCCAATTGCCTCAGCGTCATTCGCGAAATCATTTGGAAAACCCAGCTCATTTGCCAAAACTTGATTAAACCTTAATAAGCTGGGTTCGGTCAGGCTCTCTGGATGGAGAGACTCATAACAACCCTGCAATTCGTTGGCATACGTGTGGGTTAGTTCAATCATCGATAGATACAACAGATTGGACTCATGATCAGCAACTCTCTTATTGCCGCGATCTCAACGCTTTGATTTTCTCGGAAAGTTGACTAATGGCCATCGCATAATTATTACTCGGATTGTATCGAGTGATGACATAAAAATTCTTTTGAGATATCCAATACTCGTCACCGTCTGCTCCCTCAAGCTTGAATAGTCCCACCAAAACGTCATCGCCGATATCTATATTCCCCTCATAACCAGCCCGCTTCAATTCTGACATTGTGATTCGAGGTTTAGATTTGCCGACAAAATCATACAAACCAGAAATATTGCTTTGCGTTAACCGATGCACTATTGGCTTTCCCCTGACCCAACCGTGACGCTTGAGATAGTTACTCGCACTTCCAATTGCGTCCGCCACACTGTGCTCTAGATCGGCCTTTCCGTCTCCGTCAAAATCAATCGCGTACTCTCTATATGATGACGGCATAAATTGCGCGATGCCAATCGCGCCAGCGAAAGATCCCTTGATGGATAAAGGGTCCATGCCGTTTTCTCTTGCAAGCAAAAGAAATTCCTCAAACTCTTTCAAGAAGTACTTGTTACGACGCTCTCCATAAAAACCAAGCGTATAAAAAGCATCGACGATGCCAAATTCACCCGTATAGCCACCATAATTTGTCTCAATGCCAATGAGTGCTGTAATTATTTCTGGTGGCACTCCAAATTCTTTCTCAGCTTTTAACAAAAGATTGAGGTGCTTATTCCAGAATTTGACACCCTCTTTCTCTCGAAATTCGGTGACATAAAGTTTTTGGAAAAAACTCCATGGTTTCGATGTGGCAGGTTTGGAAAACGCGTTCAGGATGCTTTCTTTCTTTTTGGCACCATTGATCAGATTATCGATAGATTGTTTTGAGAATCCATGCTCCGTAGCCATACGCTGCGAAAAATTCTCCATTGCCGCAGTGACGTCAGTCGGTTCCGCTGCCCAAATATTCGATGACACACTAAGCGATGCTAATAGGACAAAGCCGCTTACTCGACCCTTTAATCCAGATAGGAGAGCGTCATTTGGCGAGAACACTGAAAACCACTCCTTGTTCGTTATGAAAAATTGTGCTTCTACGGTACCCTACTGTCGATAATCAATTCAACCCTGCCCCCAGGTTTTAGTCCAATTGTCTTTGATTCCAAGTCGCCGCTGGCGCGGATAGCGTTCCCAGATTTGGAGATACGGGCACCAATCGTAAAATCTTCAAGATCAGAGAGTTTTCTACCAGCCATCAACGAATGAGTATCATTCATCGAAAACTCGTAAGGCATGAGACTGACCGGAACTCTAAGGGCTGCAACTGGCATTGGCGGACCATCAATTGCTTTGATGAATATGAATACCGTGTCGTCAGCACCAATATATTGCTCGATCTGGGAGCCTATGGTGATGACCCCAGATACGATATCCGTAACTCCTTGGTCGAGCTCCTGACTGACATCAATAGATCCTGAGCTCAAAGATTGTCCCGACTCAACCAATCTCACTTTTGCCTCGGCAATGCCCGACTTTAAGGTTTCTACCAACTGGACGTCCGTTATATTTGCCTTCATTAACTTTGTCCAACGGTCGATCGCGAGTTGATAATTACCAGAAGCAAAAGCAGCTGTACCGCCAAGCGCCAGGCCTTTCCCATGATCGGGATCGATACGAAGCGCACGTTCTATAAGGTCAATCGGTTCGCCAGATAGATCTCCCTGTCTGGCAAGACCTCGCGCTTCGGCGTAATCTACGAGGGTCGCGGGATCCTGAGGCGCTATCTGATACGCACGCTCCCACGCGTTGGCCGACTCGACGAATAGGTGCATGGCTTTGTAGGTTCTCCCAAGCATTCCCCAAGCCTCTGCGTCATTTGGGTTTTCTTCGATGTGCTGTATTACTTTGTTCGCAAGCTCTTCTAACTCTTCATTACCAAATTCTTGGTTTTGAGTGGCTAGAAACGCCTCAACGTCCTGCCCCTCCTCGCTACCAATCACTTGGTAGAGCGCAAACGCACCCATAGGGACTAACAGAATCAAAACAAGACCCGCGATACGGGCAGCTAGCGAATTCACGCCGACCGAGTCGCGTTCACTCGAAACCTCATCCAAAACACGGGATTCGATTTCACGCTTGGCGACCTGAAACTGGTCATCTGACAAATTCCCTAAGAGACGATCCTCTTCAATCTCTCGAATTTGGTCTCGCAACAATCGTAAGTTAGTTTCTGACTGCCCACGAACTCCATCCTGGCCGCGAGATCTCAACATCGGAATTATCGTGAAAATAACGATAATCAGACACAAAAGCAAAGATAGGACAGTAAAGGTAGACACGAATTCAGGACCTCTTCTCGTCGCTTTCGGCTAGCATCACTCGCGCACGATTAATGTCAGCATCCGCAAGATCTTGCGAAGCGGAAGACTTCGATCTAGACCTAATGACTCTAATCGCGACAACCCCTGCGATCACTAACATTAAAAGTGGACCGAGCCAAAGCAATACAGTCGTATTTTTGACTGGAGGGTTGTACAAGACGAAATCACCGTATCGAGCCACCATGAATTCTCGGATATCCGTATCACTCATCCCACGCTTCAGCATATCTCGCACTTGATTTCTTAGATCGATTGCAAGTCCGGCGTTCGAGTCTGCAATCGTCTGATTTTGGCACACCAAGCACCGCAATTCATAACTGATCGCTTTAACGCGCTCCTCCAACACAGGATCTTCTGCCAATGGCCTAGCCTCTTCTGACGCCAAAAATGGAGAATGGGCGAATAGGAGCAATGCAAGGAGGATGCTTGGGAGGTTCATCTTTTGTACTTATCTACAAGAGGCAAGATGTCTGCCTCAATATCTGCCTGAGACAACGGCCCGATCTTTTTATAACGAATAATGCCATCACCATCGATAAGAAAAGATTCGGGGACGCCGTACACCCCGTAATCAAGACCGCTGCGCCCATCGAGATCGACAACAACGCTCGAGTAAGAGTCTCCATGGCGCTCCAACCATCTTTTCGCGTTCACGGGATTGTCTTTGTAGTTAAGCCCCAAAACCGGAATCACCCCCCGCTCGGAAAAGTCAACGATAATGGGATGCTCCTCTAAACATGGCCCACACCATGACGCAAACACATTTAAAAGCCATACCTGGCCGCGCATATCATTAGTGGAAAGTGTACTTCCATTCTCGTGAAGCAAGGGAAGAGAAAAAGCAGGCGCGGGTTTATCGATTAACGGCGATGGAACCTCTCTTGGGTTGAGAGAGAGACCTTTGAAAAGGAATACCGAAACCCCTAAAAAGACAACCAGCGGAATTAAGAACTTTGATACTTTCATGTCGTTAATGACGGCCGAATAAACTCTTTACGGTGCGCTTGTCGCTGCTGCACTAGAAGAACCAGCCTTACGATATCGCCTGTCCGAGACCGCGAATATTCCACCAAGGGCCATGAGGAAACAGCCCCCCCAAATCCAATCTACAAATGGCTTCAAATAAACGCGAACGACCCATGAACCGTCATTTAAAGGCTCCCCAAGAGAAATATAAAGATCGCGCGTGAAACCTGTGTCAATCGCTGCCTCAGTCATTGGCATTTGTTGGACGGTATACATCCGCTTCTGTGGATACATGACCTCAACCAAACGCTCACCCTTATACACGCTCAACGTCCCCTCAACGCCGTCATAATTCGGACCAGTGAGATCCTCAAGCGAGTCGAGCTGGATCGTGTAACTACCCATTGACACCGTATCGCCAATGGACATCTTGACGTCCTTTTCAACCTCGTAACCGTTCACGAGGGTTACTCCGACGATAAAAACAGCGACGCCGATATGAGCAAGGAGCATTCCGTAGTAAGACCTCGGTATCGAACTAAGAGCTCTGATTAGAGTGACGGTACGACCGGATCGAATTTGTTTTAGCCTCGTACTTAAATTGACGATGCTGGCGAGTGCAATCCACAGCGCCAATAACAACCCAATAGATACCAAGACATTCCAATCTCCCATCACAAAGGGAAGAATCAATGCCGACACGACCGCCACAATGAAAGACCACTTGAGCTTTTGCATTAAATCTGGCACCGGTGAATCTTTCCAACGCGCCAAAGGCCCTACTCCCATGAGAAACATTGCTGGCGCCATGATCGGGAAGAAAACAGCGTCAAAATATGGCGGTCCTACGGAAATTTTTCCGAAACCCAATGCATCTAAGAATAGCGGGTATAACGTGCCAAGGAGAACAGATGCCGCCGCCACGACGAGCAAGACATTGTTAGCAAGTAACGCAGATTCTCGGGATATCGTTTGAAACTTACCACCAAGACCGACTTTCGGTGCCCTCCAGGCGAAGAGTAGCAAAGAAGTCCCAATTACCACGACAAGAAAACCCAGAATAAAAACCCCACGTTCAGGATCAGTCGCGAATGCGTGAACAGAGGTCAACACGCCCGAACGAACCAAGAATGTTCCAAGTAACGACAGCGAAAACGTAATAATCGCAAGTAGCACCGTCCAAATTTTGAAACTACCCCTCTTCTCCGTGACGAGCAATGAGTGCATGAGCGCCGTCCCACACAACCAAGGCATGAACGAAGCATTCTCTACGGGATCCCAGAACCACCAACCGCCCCAGCCTAACTCGTAATATGCCCACCAGCTACCCAGTGCGATACCGATCGTCAAAAATGCCCAAGCGACAGTCGTCCACGGACGAGACCACCGAGCCCATGTCGTGTCAAGACGACCGCTGATCAATGCAGCAATGGCAAATGCGAATACGACTGAAAACCCGACATATCCCATGTACAACATTGGTGGATGAATCACCATGCCTGGATCCTGCAACAGAGGATTCAAATCACGACCGTCAGCGGCTGGCGGCAAAAGGCGATCAAACGGATTCGAAGTCAAAAGCATGAACAGATAAAAACCAATCGCGACGGTAGCCATCACACCAAGAATCAGCGAAATCATCTCAGTCGGAATCCCTCGACTGAACCGCGCAACAGCCGCCATCCAACCGGTCAACATCAACACCCACAGCAATAGCGACCCCTCATGACTGCCCCACGTCGCAGCTAAACGGTACGGCCAAGGGAGCTGAGAGTTCGAGTTAGATGCGACGTTTAATACTGAGAAATCATTAGTCAAGAACGAAATCGCAAGACAAGCAAACCCGACTGAGGTAAGAAAGAAAATCAGATAAGAAGTCCTGCGAACCGAGGACATCCATTTAGCATATCCTCTGGCGTACCCGACCAGACCGAATAAACTCTGTAGGACTGACACACAGAACGCTAGAATTATTGCGAAATGTCCGATCTCTGGTGTCACTAAATCATCCTCATATGTGTTAAAGCGTGAGCCAATGTGATGCTAAGCTCACTCCGACTCCTTGATTTTTCTGGCACGCTCAAGTGCCTCAGCAGCTTCTGGCGGCATATAGTTCTCGTCGTGCTTCGCTAGAACTTGATCCGCGACAAAAACACCTGAATCGGTCATTTTTCCTTGTGCAACAACACCCTTACCCTCTTGGAATAAGTCCGGAAGAATCCCTTTAAATTGGACCGGCACGTTTTCAATCGTGTCAGTGATCTCGAATTGAACCGTGACACCATCTTCGGCCCTTTGAAGACTACCCTCCAGCACCATGCCACCGATTCGGAACGAAGAGTCTTTCGGAGCCTTACCAGCTATAGCCTCGGTAGGGGTGTAAAAGAAAACAAGATTACTCTTGAACGCCGTTAACACAAACGCGCTGCCTGCTCCCACCAAAAACAGCACCAACAAAATAAGTACAAGTCTTTTATGACGTGGTTTCATACGACTACTTCGATTTCTACTTTATCTCTGACAAAATACGAGACTCCAAGTTCACCCCCGACGAACGGCTAATATTTCGAGCAAGATGCACACCACAGTCACAAGATACGAACCCCATACGTATAACCCGTAACCGCCCATAGCCAAGAACTCATTCAAGCTGCCCCACTCCATATCGCTCAGCCTACACTTTTTGAGAGCCACGACGCATTAGACTCTCTTTGCCGGATAATCTTCCGAACACGCACAAGAGACACGGCGATGGAATACATCCAAAATGCGAGCGCCATCAGCAACATGCCCAAAAGCATACTTGACGCCATACTAGGAGACTTCGTGAGACTGACTGAGGCTCCCTGATGAAGAGTATTCCACCACTGCACTGAAAAATAGATGATTGGCACATTAACCACGCCAACTAAGGCGAGGACCGCAGAAGCTCGATCACCTCTTCGAGGATCGTCAATCGACGATCGAAGTACGATATATCCAACGTATAGGAACAACAGTACAAGTTCCGACGTCAAGCGCGCGTCCCACACCCACCACGTTCCCCATGTGGGCCTACCCCAAAGTGCTCCCGTCCACAAAGCAACAAAAGTCATCATAGCTCCAGTGGGCGCTAGCGCGTGAGCCATCATAGAAGAGAGACGGGTATTCCAAATAAGTCCAACGCCCGCCCAAAATGCCATCACAAGATATATGAACATGGACATCCACGCCGCAGGAACGTGTATAAAAATAATGCGATAGGACTCCCCCTGCTGAAAGTCAGTCGGCGCAACAAAGAACCCGATGTAAAGCCCCCAAATGGTGAGTACCGCGGCCAAAACGAAGAATATGACCGATAGCTTCTTGGCAACAGGGTAGAAGGTCTGGGGGGACGAAAATTTCCAAAAACTCATGATTTGGTCATTCTAAAGCAATTTTGACCGCACCCGCGATTGCTAGCGGTGCGAGACCGATCGAGAAACAAAGCATCGCGATGAGAATGGATAAGTGGCCACTAATATCCAACCCCTGGAGCTGAGCACCGACAGCCCCGGCTCCGAAAATCAACACGGGCACATAAAACGGAAGTATCAACAACGATGATAAAGCGGACCCACCTCGCAATCCGATAGTTAAAGCAGCACCAATTGACCCAAACATTGAAAGGACTGGCGTGCCGATTAACAAGGTCAAAGTGAGGGTCATGAGGCTCGATGTAGGTAGTGAAAACTGCAAACCGATTAACGGCGCAACCAATACAAGTGGAAGTCCAGCAATACACCAGTGAGCAATGACCTTGCCTAGCAACAAAATTGTCAGGGGCTCACCCGAGAGCACCAATTGCTCAAGTGAACCATCCGAATAGTCAGACTCGAATAAGCGGTGCAAAACGAGCAGCGAAGACAAAAGCGCCCCAACCCAAATCACGCCAGGCCCTATGAGGTTCAAGGTTGATAACTCCGGACCAATCGCTAGGGGAAAGAGGCTCGAGACAATCAGAAAAAAGAAAAATACCGTAAATAAATCTGACTTCTGCCTCAGAGCTAACAAAAGCTCTCGACGCAACACAATAAGAAACGCAGTCAACATGTCACACCCAATTCGAGTGTTTTCACCGAAGAGATCGAATCAACATTTTGATGTGTCGTAAATATCAACAATCCGCCCGATTCTGTGTGTTTCCTCAGCAGCCTAATAAGGTACTCGACTGTGCCAGAGTCTAAAGACGTAAACGGCTCGTCCAATATCCACAATTGGCGATGACTCAGCAACTCTAGACGAGCGAGAGAAACCCGTCGCTTCTGTCCAGCAGACATTTTCATTACGGGTCGGTTGATTAGACCACCTAAATCCAACCGCTCTAGAACGGCAGATACTGAAGATTTGCTAGCAACAGCGCCCCACAGTGACAATGATAATTGTAAATTTTCCCATGCGGTTAATTGCTGCTTTAGTCCCAGATCGTGGCCTAAAAAGACGATGTTTTTGTAAAAATCTAGTAACGATTTGAATACCGACTTTTGTTGCCACAAAATTGTGCCACCGTCTGGCCGCGACAAACCCGAGAGAAGTCTCAACAAAGACGTCTTACCCGACCCATTTGGACCGACGACTCTAATTGACTCACCGGCGTTTAAGACGAAATCAACAGGGGGAAACACAGGAATTCCCCCACGACAAACCTCCAACTGCCTGACTTCAAGAAGCACTGCTATATTCGCGCTGACTTAAGACACTCAGCCGCTATTTTTTTGAATCAATTCAAACGCCAACATCCCAACGACCATTGATAGCGCGAATATGATTCCTCCCGAATATCCCATACCGAGGGAGACAAGACCTGGACCAGGACAAAAACCACCGAGCCCCCATCCAGCGCCAAACACAAGGCTACCCCCAATAAGACGCTTGTCTACAGTATTGTTTCGAGGCAAATTCAATTCTTCGCCCAACAAGGTCGTGTCTCTAGTTTCCGCATATTTGAATGCAAAAAAACCGATCGCAATCGCTCCGCCCATCACGAAAGCTAACGATGGATCCCATGAGCCTGCAATATCAAGAAAACCAATCACTTTCGCTGGATTTGCCATGCCCGATAAAATCAACCCAAAACCAAACACCAAACCAGAAATCAAAGCCAACACATTTTTCATAGATCCCCCTAAATCAGATGCTTAGTCACGTATACAACAACGAAACCACTCGCCATAAAACTTATGGTGGCGACGAGAGACCTCAACGAGAGTCTGGATAACCCCACAACCCCGTGACCGCTCGTGCACCCAGAGCCATAACGCGTGCCGACCCCAACTAGAAGGCCTGCGACAATGAGAGCGTATGGTGATGCCTCGATGATAGCTTGGGGAAGAGTGGTGACAAGTCCATAAACAAGTGACGAACCAATCAACCCGACGAGAAACATAATCCTCCAGATTCGTCCTCCATCTCGAGAGACTAAGCA
>Ga0255760_10005528_pt1 | contig 10782 bp, 9 predicted proteins | sample 071ome_25_FD_179960 | JGI IMG/M metagenome (GOLD analysis project Ga0255760, IMG submission 179960) | Coastal salt marsh microbial communities from the Groves Creek Marsh, Skidaway Island, Georgia - 071410BT metaG (version 2) | ecosystem: Environmental > Aquatic > Marine > Intertidal zone > Salt... | reverse complement strand
GCCCTCCCCTTTTCATACCTTCGCTCTTATGATCAAATACATCTGGGTTCTTGGGGCAACGGGCTATGTGGGCAAACATGTAGTTCTTGAATTATTGGAAAGGCATCAGGGTAATCCGAAGGTTCAAATTGTTACAGTCGGTAATCAAACCATTGATGCAGAGGTGATGGAGCGTACTCATTTTTTAATGATGCCGCTAGGAGAAATCGACCCGAAATGGCTGGAGCGTTACCCTCCTTCGACCCTCTTCCATTGCGCCCGGATGGCAGGAAGCTCAGGCAGTGCCAGAAACCGCGCAGCCAAGTTTGGGGAGAAGGCAAATCGAAAATTGAAAACTTTACTTGAGGCCCTTCCTACCCCCCCAATGGTCATTTATTGTAGCGGCACCTTGATGTATGGCAATTCAATAGAACCTGTATTCGAAGGCACTGCAGAAAATCCCATTGCTTATGCTCGGGCGTATGAGCGCGCTGAGCGGCCCTGGAAAGAGGGGTCACAAATACTCGATATCCGTATGGCATACCCCGCATGGATTTTTGGGAAAGGATCCTGGTTTGAGGCCTTCTATGTAAAGCCAGGTATGGTCGAAGGCGCGACCCACATTATTGGGGATGGCAAGGCTGTAATGAATCTTGTTCATGTGGAGGACGTGGCGGGCCAATTGGTCCATATTGCCACCCACGGAATACCTTCTGAGCGATACAACATCTATGGAAACTCTGAAATCACCCAAGGTCAATTTGCATCTTTCGTAGCACAGTGTTTGGGTAGTGAACTGAAGGCATTGCCAGAAGACGTGCTCGTAAAAAGGTTTGGAAATACGGTCACTGAAGCGCTGACCTCCTCTATTGTCTTGGGTACGAAACATACAAAATGGAAGGACTCGTACGCCTTAAAGCACCCAGACTGGAAAAAGATGGTCCGCGAAATCTGCGCCGCCTACTTACGGAAGTCGTAAAGCATGTACTCGCCGAGGGTGCCTAGTATGGTTCGGGCTATTCTGGCATCCAATCTCCATAGGAACATTCGAATCTTGTTTGGCAACAACCGATGAATCTTGTGGTAATACCAAGCGGGGAAAAGAATACTATAACCGCGCTGATCCACACATTTAGAAGAAATGGCAGCCTTAATCTGAGCCGTGGTATAACATCGAGAAGCTAGGAAGTTCGTAGGTGAATAGCCGCCCCAAACTTTTCGGAGGCGTGCAAAAGCCCATTTAGGTTTTCCTTTTAATAGCTCGATGAGCATTCCGCCAACGTACCATTTATTGACAAACGTCAGTACCATGTGACCCCCTGGCAGAAGTAAACGTTCTAACTCCTTCATGGCAGCCTCAAGGTCGTTGACCGTATTCAAGGCCCCGAAGAAAACGTAAATCATATCATATTTGACCTCGGGGAATTGGCCCTCGATATCTTCGACACTCCCACAAGCAACTTGGGCATTGCTCATTTTGCCAGCATCTATTTTCTCTTGGGCTAGACGCACCATTTCTGGACTGATATCTAAACCATAAACCTCAGCTTGCGGATGGGTTTGAGCGAAATGCACCAAGTCAAAACCAGGGCCAAAACCTATTTCTAAAACGCGTTTAAACTCATACTGACGAACGTGTTCGCGAAAGCTTTGCCGAATGCGCTGCAAGGAGTCGTTCTTCCAATAGCGCTTCTCAAAGTCGACGGCGTCTTTGTCGTAATAGGTTCCAACTTCCTCGTAGTAGTGATCACTCATTTCTTGGTGCCATTAGCAATGCCCCAAAGGTCCAAAACAGGAACGCAAAACCGGGCTGATTTAAAAAATTGTTGACGTTCATGTGAAACAAATACGTCACTATACCCAAGAAATAAGGTGCCGATTGCCAATTCTCTGCTCCAATTGTCCAAATTCCACGTCGCATCCAAAGCACCAAAATCATCACAAATACAACTACTGAAGGCCATCCGTTTTCACTGAGCTGCAACAATAGCTCATTGTGTGCTGATCCCCCGGAGCCTTGTGGGATATCATCTGGATTGCGAACGCTCAATCTGTTCATGAGTCCTGACTCTTGGAAGGGAACGTATTGAAATTGATACGTGCCCGGACCAAAGCCTACATGAGGGCGTTCTTGAAACATCTTCAAGGCCGAAACCCAGCGGTTCAGGCGTTCCATGTTGCTCACATCGGTTTGGACGTTGGTGACCGATAGGGTCTCTTCGAAAACATTAGAATTCGGGTCGTGACTTTCCACCTTGTTGTATTGGAAGGCTTCGCGGATTCGGTCTGCTCCGCCTAATGACAACGCCAAAATGAGGAGGATTATGGGCGCAAATAATCGGCCCATACGGGGAATGTGAAGCAACGCCCAAGCTGCCAACATGATCACTATAGAAAGCAATGCTGCTCGGGATTCTGTAAATATTACAACAACTAGGGCAAGTATGAATAGAGCAAGAAAACGTTTTTGAACTTTTGATCTGCCAAGGAAGTAACCGGCAAACAGCGCAGCCACTGCACCTACATAAGTGCTTGAATAAAAGAACGGCTTGAAGATGCCTACGATGGTGATGGGGTTGAAGTCGTACTGATAGAATTGGTACGCACCCCAAAGCACTGCCAATAAAAAGGAGATGAAGAAATTGCGCAGCCAAAGATGTACTTCGCGGCGCTCAAACAACAGCGTACCGTAATAGAAGACCCAAACAAAAAGAAGGTTGAGCAATGTAAACTTCGCACTGACCTTTAACATCTCACTAAAGGCCAAGGGTAAAACAAAAGTGAGGATCCAAAGTGCCGGTAGCCATCGTCTCCCAACGGCATTCCATGAACGCTTTTTAATGAATTCTCGAAAAACTATGAGGGACAATACTGCTATTAGCCATTCCCCTGGAAGCATCATATCCAGGGCACCTAGGTCAAATTTTACGCTTAACGGAAGTACGGAGGCAAAAACACGGAACGCATATGCCTGCCATCCTTTTTCCGAGATAATTATAGCCGTGAGTAGTGCAAGAAGGGCGCAAAAAGCCAAGGCCCAATGCTCAGTCCAATAGGCGGCTCCTATAAATACCGTAACCGGTACAAGCGCTTTAATACGCCATGGAATAGGAACCTGCACAATCTTATTTTTTCATGAGTTCAAAAGCCCATAATGAAGCAAGAGCGATGATGGAGGCTAAAATTCCTGCGGCCCACCAAGGCAATCCGGACGGTGATGATGGCACCTCCGCAGATGAAATCACATAGGACTTAGGTGCTGGAGCTGCTAAATATCCCTTCAACTCCTCTCGCTTGCGTTGGGCATCCGTCCACTCCACAACAGCGGAGCCGTATTGACGTTCTTTTTGAAAAAGCAATGCTGCTAAAGCCAATGAATCTGTTTGCGCTTCAAACCTCAATGAATCAAGTACTTTGCGCAAAGCCTCACTTTCCTGGGCGAGTTTTGTTGAGCGCTCATTCACAAATTCAAGGCTTTGACCAACGTTCTGACGAAGCATGTTTTGCTTTACTGAATCCGTTAATGAAATGATAGCATTTGCTGCCGCTGCGGCAGTTTCGGCTATTGGAGATTTCACCTCTATTTGTACGGCACCGTTTCTTGTTCGACGCACGCTGTATTTTGTGGCTTTACCGTAGCGGTCCTCAACTAATTGGCCAATGGTTCTGCTATCCATCAACTCCACATGGGCATCCACCTCTACAGGAGAGCCAAAGCCAATTCCGTTTTGACTGATCTGCTTTTCTAACAATGTTAGTGGGACGAAGAATGTGCTCTCCGCCTTGTATTGTACCGGTTTAAAAAACATGGTAACCGCCGCCACAATACCTACAGCGATAGCCACTACCGAATTTTTTCTATTCATCTTTCAAATTACTTTTTGACATATGATTCAATACGCGCTCCTCAACACTTTCTGGAAAGTAGGCGCTAACTCCTTCAGAGGTATCGTAATAGCCCGATTCTTTTCGCTTCTCCTCCACGTGCTGCTTGAATTTATTGTGAGCGCTACGCTCTAATGCCTTACCCACAGTGCTATCGATTATTGCCTCAAATACACGCAACCTTTTTTGTTTAATGTGCTTTTTAGGGAGTTCAAGGTTAGGAAACCTGTTTAATACAAATGGATTCTTTTCCCAAAACTCTCGTAATAAACTCGGATTTGTCAACGGAATCAAAGACGCAGCCTCAGTGGCAATATAGAGGTTGTGCTTTTTCAATTCTAGCTGATCCTCTGCCATTAATAGGTTGATGCAGAAATACTTCTCGTTGTTAAAGAGGAATATTTTCTTAAATGCAATCAAAAGCAATTTCGTGGCCCAAACCCGTCCGGTTTTTGTGATGATGAAAAAGTCTAAATCATCCTCCTTTGTGGTAACACCATGCTTCGATAGAGATCCAGATAAATAAACCCCTCGAACGAAGGGAAAACATTGAATGAACCTACCCATAACCTTCGCCGCCCGCAACATCCTTGCGTTTCGTTTAAGGTGTTTTTCACGTTTGGAACAATGCGCAGCATCCAGCGCCCAAAGCCCTTCATTACAGGATAACCTTCCTTTTTTGAGCAATCGATTCAATGCTGTTTCTACCGCCGCAAGGCTCGCCTTTACATTCAAATATTTGTGAACCTCTTCAACGCGCAGAGGATGCTCGAAGTATTCGAAATAACGCAGCGTTTGAAGAGCCGATTCTTCGAGCTTATTGGCGGTATGTACTTTGGTCGTTGTGGTCAAACCGTGTGGAGATTTTGGCAGTTGCTCCAAAGGTACGGCTTAAAGTTTCTAGGAACTTCTCATAAAGTTTAAGAAGCAGGATTGCCAATCTTACTTCGTAAGGATTGGCGGAGCTGGTTGGGCGAGCAAAACAAGCTTTCGCGCTGGCGCATAAAAAAAGCCCTGATGCTGTGCATCAAGACTTTTCCTTGTAGACATTCTGGAGAAAAGGTCGAAGCTAAATCGAGTGGATGAACCAGATCAGGTTGAGTGAATTATTGTCCGGTAAGGTCTTCCATTGTCTTGAATTTTTTGTTCGGAATATTCCGAACACACGTTTGGAATCACGTGTAATTCCATCAACCCAATGTTTTCAGTATATTCACGACTAAAGCAATACTTAAGATGTTCATGACTCATAATCAGGTGGTCGCAGGTTCGAGCCATGAAGGCTTTTATATCCTCAGAGATATAACATGATATTGGACAAGATCTTTGGTCTTCTAACCAGCGGAGTGGGTAGCATCACAACTTGTTTGATGCGAGGCTTTGCCTCAGTTGTAGCTAGTAATAACGAGTCCAACGATGCTATAACGAAGAAACCCTCTGAAGTTTCCTTCAAAGGGTTTCTGAGTAGACATTCTGGAGAATAGGTCGAAGGTGAATTGAATAGAGTGAGTGTTTAAGCTTTCAGAATGTTGATTCATGGGAGCCTGTTGGTTCCAAACTCCCAATTTAACTTTATAGGGTTGCCTTGCGAGTCTTTTGGTCCAGCTTCACCATAATCCACGTGCCATGAATAGTCTCGATACGATCCAAACCTAAATGATAGTTCAGGGGTGTCATGAACGTTAAATTGGATTTTCGCAACATATAGTTCATTAAAACCACCTATGTGTTCCAATTTTATCTTTTTAGGTTCTGTAACCCTCTTCTGTGATGAGTGGATAGGGCAGGCTTCGACATGCGACAAGGCCCATCCGGCAAAATAGCGTTCGATTTTCTTCTTTCCTTCTTTAGTATGCCAAGTGCCGATAACACCATCGAAGTACTCATCAAGTTTTAATTTGTTGCTGAGTTGCTCATAATTGAATGTATAATTAGTGACATCTTCAAAGTCGTTATCGTCCAAATCTGATAAAGGATCTATCCTCCCCATGGCAATACAATCAATGGCATATGGTTTTAAATTCGATGGTTTTTCCTCTTTCCCAAATGGAAGTCCAATCAAATAGAGACGCCCAAGGTTTTCTCGTATTTGCAATGGGAAAAGTTGAACTAATTGGCGATTATTCCCTGATGAATGCACATCGGAATACATGAAGCAGCAAGCTTCTCCTTTGAAAATACAATCCAATAAGCCGAGAAATGCCCTTTTCACTCGATCAACTAAAACCAAATGAGGAGAAGTAAAAACGATAGAATTTTTCAGTACAGAGTTCTCGTTTGTTACAATGTGCTTCTTTTTAAATGCGGCCAATAAGCGTTCCATACCAGGAATTATTGAATATGGGCTTAGTAGATTTTCGAGAATTGGCACCATCAACTTCTCATTATTCGTGAGATTGTGCATTCCGCTTGAAAGAACGATTTTATACTTCCCCCTTTCATTAATCAACTCTTGGCCTTTTTCCAACAGCTGGTCCTTGATTCTTCGGATGTCACCATCTACCGTTTGTCTGGAAACGCATTCTTCGTCTAAAAATGCATTCAACTCATCTCGTACTTCGCTCAACGTATATCCACCTTGTTGGAATAGTTCAAGGAGCTTGGTCTCGCGTTTTTTTCTTTTTTCTGCAGGCTTCGTCATGGTTCAAATATACAAATGAATCAATAATTAGGATATCAGAAGTTTATAATTAGGTTAACCTATTTTTTTTAAGCACGAATCCCCCCTATGTTTGTCCCGTAAAAATTTGACTACAACCCAAAAGTTAGCATGGAAACAAATTCTAAACAAAGCATTAATAGTTCCGCTATTTGCGATATGGCCACGGCGTGGCTGGATTGTTCTGAGTTGTCAGCGGACAGTAAAAAACTGTTACATGAGTTTTCTTCTGTACTGTCCATTACTCATTCGGAGGCGCTTGTATTAGCTGTGATCTATACATTTTTTATCGATTGCGAATCTACTAACGACAGACACCTTCAAGATAAAATTAAAGGGATTATCCATCTCAAGACCTTAAATGAAATCCTGCTGAACCTTGAACAGGCCGGCATGATCTATGTGGAAAGGGGGTCAAGAAGACGCGGTAATGATCTTTCACCAAGTCAGGGAATTATTGGGTTCATAAAAACATCAAACCCAAATTATTTGAAAATATGCCAAGAACCTGGTGGCGACGGTTTGTTAAATATTTGCTTGTCCTGGCACATCATGGCAAGTGAGCCGTTCAGCTTTTCTAAGCCGCATCCCCAAGTCGTTCATGCATTGATTGATTATCACGAACACCCCGTTGTCACGAGAATACGAGCACTATCTTCTGATATTACCGAACAAGCCGCCGCACTATACCTTCTGGGATACGAGGCCTTGTACGCGGGCCCAATGAGTATTTCAAAAGTTATTCATGAACTAGTGCATGACCCTCTGCCTAGAATGAAACTCCTAAGCGCATGGTCTAGCCCTAATGCTGAAGTATATCGAAGAGGACTCTTCCAAATAACGAGTACTGTGGAAGATCAAGTCTCAGAAATACAACTTAACCCCACTTTCTCGGATTGGGCTATTCCAAAGGATCTTAGAAACAGCTCATACTTGAAGGGCTCAAAAAATCAATTCGTAGAGCTTATTGATCCGCGAAAGATTGGAAAAGTTCAACTGCGTTACCCAGTCGATTTTCAAATTGAAATAGATCTTTTTTTCGAAAATCTGCAAACTAAAAAATTCAACTCCTATATAGATGACCTAAGAGCACGGGGATTACCACCAAACTTCTCTGCAATGCTCTACGGCGCTCCCGGTACCGGAAAAACAGAGCTGGTTCGTCAGCTCGCCCGTAAGTACAAACGTACACTAATGATGGTCAATTTATCTGGGTTGAGAGACAAGTATTTTGGTGAGAGTGAAAAAAATATAACCCGGCTTTTTAGGGAAATAAGAGCGATTTCCAGTAAAATGAAAAGAGCACCAATCGTGCTATTTAACGAAGCTGATGGCTTCTTTCATGAAAGAGCAGCACACGGCAGAGGTATAGACCAAACAGAAACGGCTATTGTTGCGCTCTTCTTGAACGAACTGGAAACTTTCACAGGTATCGTCTTCGCCACCAGTAATCATACCAGCAGTATGGATAAAGCCTTTGAACGGCGATGGACGTTAAAACTGGAAGTTCCCGCCCCAGATGAGCACATCAGAGCCAGGATCATGTTCGATAAATTCAAAGGGCTCGTCCCCTATAGAGCGATTCAACAATTAGCTGCCAAGTATGCTTTCTCACCAGCACAGGTAGACAACATTTTGAAAAAATATCTCTTACTAAAGCCCTTGGAAGAGAGGGTTGAGGTACTTGAGCAACTTATTATCCACGAAGTCGGCGGATGGTCTACCGAAGTTCACCGTATCGGCTTCAAATAAACTACCCATTATGAAAAATACCTTTTCAAGAACCGCAGTAGATCTATACTGTGAATGTCCTAGGTGCTTTTACTTACAGCACAAGTTAAAAATCAAAAGACCTCCGGGCTACCCTTTCACGCTTAACGCAGCCGTAGATAAACTGACAAAAGCTGAATTTGACCTATACAGGGTGTCAAAAAGGGAACACCCGCTGATACAAAGTAACGGTCTTGAGATGATCCCGCTGGAGCATCCTGACTTGAATCATTGGCGCAATAACCGAAAGGGAGTGCGCATAGAATACCAAGGATATGAGTTTTATGGTATAGTAGACGATATCTGGGAGCATACTTCGAATAAAAAATGGCACGTTGTAGAATATAAAGCCACTGCCAAAAAGGACCCCGTTACTTCGCTTGATCCAAATGCGGAACATCACCGCATCTACCAAAAGCAGGTAGCATTTTATACTTGGCTGCTTATTCAAAATGGCCATCCAGTAGATCTAAAAAGCTTCTTTGTGTATTCCACAGGGGATAATCAGGCGACTCATTTCAATGATACACTTTCATTCAGGACTTCACTCATTGAGCACACCTGCGATACGTCATGGGTGGAACCTACTTTATCCGCATTGATCCGATGTTTCGAAAGCCCCATTGTTCCAGAGGCCAGTGCTTACTGCAAACACTGCGAATTTTCACGTCTTAATAACCAACAGTAGTCCTTATGTCAAATACCATTTTACATCGATTTAACGCTGAGCTACGGCCAAAATTAGGTCAATATATCCATCCTCTGCAGAGTTACTTCCATCACAATGATGGTCAGCCCACCGCGTTACGAGGAAACTCCGTTGAAGTGAAACTTCTCTGCGACTTCATTGAAGGCCTGCGCAAACTTGAAACCCCAGAAGATCGAGATCCAGATTTTATTCAATCAATAGCGCACAGATGCGCTATGAACCCAAACAACAAACCTGGTTTTAGTATACAGGACTGGGAAACGGACATGGAGAAGCGCCGTTCCTATTGGCTCAAAGAATTCAAAGAAGCTGAGGAACACCTTTTTGCCAGTGCTTTGAATATTTATAAGGTAGAATTCAATCGATTTTACGAAATTCAAGGACTATTGGAAGAAGAGACGCTCGACAACGAGAGCGCAGAGGTTTTGGTAGAATATTTTAAACAAGGAATCGTCTAATGATTGACAAATTAAATGAACATAGGGAGGCAACTTGTCGTCGACAAAAAGAGGCGTGGAAAGAAACCATTTTAGAGCGTCTGAAAAAGGAAAAACAGAATGAAAAAGGAACACGCTCAAAACAAGATAATAAAATTCCCATTGTGATTTGGGGGCTTGAAGCTTCTCCCTCATATTTCGATGTTAATAATAATGAAAAAAAAGTTGGGGACAACAAATTACACGAGAACTACTTGTATAATGAAGTCAACGAGAATGGTAATAATTACGGAGTGATGCTTATTAAAAAGTGGATAAAGACAGATTTTAGTGGAGAGTACAATTACACTAATAAAATAGAAGTACTAAGCAATGCTAATTTTAATAAGTCCCCTTTTGGTAGAGCTCGAAAAATAGAGGCCGATGGCGCCACCGTTCCTACCGTCCCGGCCATTCATCTTGTTTATGACATTTTTCCCGAATGGCATGGTCTTAAAGTTAGCCCCGACCTTAGGAATGCTTGTTTTAATGAACACTATATGTGTGAAAAGATTCCGGATTTTGAGAAACATTTAATGTTTATCAAATCTATTTTTCGATGGTATTCCATCAAATCTATTTTTCGCTGGTATTCCAATGGATGGACGCAAGGAGAAATACATTTTGTTTGGTTAGCAACTCAACAAGGAAAAGATACAACCGTGAAACCGCCAAAACCCCATGCACATGAGAAGTTTTTTGAATGCATTAAAAAAGCTTTTAAAAAAGGTGTCAAGTTGTATTACGATCCAAAAGGGTTTTTCAATGGGGGAGACGATTTAGAAGAGTACGTGTAAGCAAAATGTAATACTCCTCCCGAAGTTGAACTTGTGCGTCGTCAAACTGTACGTCGTCAAACAAGTTTGACGACGTACAGGATTTCACTATGTTCATGAAATGAAAACAGTTGTTCGAGCATCAATTATTAAGATGATTTAAGGTGACGATCAAAGTGGATCGTGATACGAAAAAACCCAGGTCTTCAAGACCTGGGTTTGTTGGCTTAGTAGACGTTCTGGAGAAAAGGTCGAATGTAAATCGAATAGATGATCCAGATCAGGTTGAGTGAATTATTGCCCGGTAAGGCCTTGTAATGGCCTGAATTTTTTGTTCGGAATATTCCGAACACACGTTTGGAATCACGTGTAATTCCAGAATCCCAATGTTTTCAGTATATTCACAACTAAAGCAATACTACAGACGTTTATGACTGTTAATCAGAGGGTCCTTGGTTCGAGCCCAAGAGGAGGAGCACTGAAAATGAAGCACTTACATCTAAAGACGTAGGTGCTTTTTTCATTATT
>Ga0255760_10005525_pt1 | contig 10791 bp, 9 predicted proteins | sample 071ome_25_FD_179960 | JGI IMG/M metagenome (GOLD analysis project Ga0255760, IMG submission 179960) | Coastal salt marsh microbial communities from the Groves Creek Marsh, Skidaway Island, Georgia - 071410BT metaG (version 2) | ecosystem: Environmental > Aquatic > Marine > Intertidal zone > Salt... | reverse complement strand
GTATCTTCACCGAAACGTCTCACCAACGCCTTATCACCACCCGTTACTGAACGACTTTGTGGCAACAACACAGATTCAGGCAACCCCATTAACGAAATACCTGGAATATAGATAGCAGGTGAAATAACCGCTTCAGTATAAGGATCTCGCAATAAAGTCTTATAGGCTGACGGAGCCAACAGCTCCACACCCAATTGCGCACCTTCAGACGAAGGTCGAGACCAGCGAATTACGCAAAGTTTCCATTCGGACTTTTGGGTTTCACGAACACCAAGCACATCACCAATCTTTGGATAACCAGAGACTCTTGGGTCTACTTCAAGACAGAAACCTCCAGCGCTCGCATCCAATACATCGACAGAGGAGACCTCAGAATTCTCTAACGCGACATCAGCCATGACTTCTTCATAAGAAGAAAAACGCAGTAAGTCCCCTTCCGGGCTTTCTGAAAGCTGATTAATTTGTGGTTCATCCTTCTCTTCCTCGACTGAACACCAACCATCATCCATCGATGGTAAGCTGGAAAAGATTTGTTCAAAACCGATGCAGACTTGATACTCTGCTTTCATGCGAAGTCTTGGAAAGACTCGTTCTGTCAATTGCGTAACTGAACTTGGCTTGGAAAGCTCCTGATGAGTTGTATCTGTTATCTCATCCAGAGTTTGAAATGCATTAAGCAAAGCAGGCTGTACTACTTCCTTAGAGCTAGGCTGGCTCACAACCATCCTCCGACAGGTTTCTACCTGTTCCAATTATTGTTTTTATAGTTATTACATTTGAAACTATAACAACAAACCTGCACCTATGCTAAATCCGAGATGTAACATTTTGTTCAATCTGTGAGCTAGTTCATTCTATAAACATGAATCATTATTCATGTAATTTTCTTGCAGATTTCTTTCAAAAAAACGTTGACTCCCTCAAAATGCATCGCTATTATTTCGCCCCGTTGCCGACATAGCTCAGTTGGTAGAGCAACTGACTTGTAATCAGTAGGTCCCGAGTTCGACTCTTGGTGTCGGCACCAGAACATTAAAAAGCCCAGTCTATGACTGGGCTTTTTTCGTTTCAGAGACCCAACTATTTCTTCGGCGGTACCGAAGCCTTCATCAACAAGCGAGGATCCAGTCGCTGATCAAACCAGTTCATGCGCCAATCAAGGTGCGCACCTGTCGCTCGACCTGTCGCCCCGATCTCTCCGATCTTTTCTCCCTGCTTAATCTGCTGCCCCACTTTCACATTTAACTTACTCATATGAAGAAAACTCGAAGAAATCCCATGACCATGGTCCACAATCACAGTCCCGCCGGAAAAGAATAGATCCTTCTCTGCCAGGACAACTTTACCAGAAGCTGGCGCAATCACTGGCGTTCCTGTGGGAGCCGCAATATCAATACCGAAATGTGGCCTACGAGGTTCACCATTGTAGTAACGCTGACTTCCATAAACGCCACTGATCAAACCTTTTGCTGGCCAGATAAACTCCTCCAGATAGTGCATTTGATCAACCGACTTATCCCTGGCCTTTCTTACCTTTGCTGATTCAGCTCGAATACGCTTGAGATGCTCAGGATCAGGGTTAACCGTTTTACCGGGCACACCATTCACCTTCTGAATTTTATAGTCACGTTTTTTGACCGAATAGGAATGACGAACTTCCCTGCCATCTTTCATCGTAAACACTAAATCGAGTTGAGAAGGGAAATCACGCCCCAACCCCACTACAAAACTGCCTTGTTCGTTAATTATCAATTCTCTCTTGGATGTAGCCGCCTTCGTTATTTCATCCGTAGTAAGCTGACCAATCAATAAAGCTCCTTGCTTAAACTCACCAGTCCAGGTGACCATCCCCTCATTGAACGCCATGACCTTCAATGCAAAAAGCATTGATAAACAAGAGACAAACCAACGAATCTTTTTCATATCACTACCAAACCGTTACTTATTATTTAGGTGACACTATAGTTTTTTTTATTTTTTTCATTCAAGGGGTTTACAAGGTTTTTTTTCTTCGTATAATGAGCGCCACTTGTTAAGGCAACAGCCCAAAACAAGCTACCTGAGCGGAAGTGGTGAAATTGGTAGACACGCTGGATTTAGGTTCCAGTGCTTCACGGCGTGAGAGTTCGAGTCTCTCCTTCCGCACCATTACAGGGGTATAGCCAAGCGGTAAGGCAACGGGTTTTGATCCCGTCATGCGTTGGTTCGAATCCAGCTACCCCTGCCATCTTTTCTTTCTTATATATTCTTCTAGATATTGTCCAAAGACAGCCAATCCTACTTTTTAATTAACGTCTTTGTTATTTTTATTTCTAAATATCCATCTTATTTCTCAAGCTTAAAATTCAGACATAAAAAAACCGAGCATTTCTACTCGGCTTATTTAGACCTGCATCTACGAAGCAATCACTATACACCCATGACCTGACGCTTACGATAATCAACCAAGTCAGCCAAATAAACACGCTCCTTCTTGGATAAATCATCATTCCCCATCAACTCAGCGTACAAAGATTTAATGGAGTACTTGTTCAGCGCATTAATACTGTCTTCACTCAACGCATTTAGAAGTCGATCCTTACCAAGATAGAATGCCATTGCTACGATAAAACGCCGCTTAGAGCCCTTACGAACACCTCCAAACTCATTTAACAACCAAAGATAATAACGAACCCCCAAGTCCATATTATCTTTCGGATCCAATAAATAAGTAAAAGCATCATCTTCTAATAGCAATTCCGGCTCAACCGCCATAACACTGTCTAAAGATAAACCCAACAAACCGAAACGCTCACCATCCGCCGCAGCCATATTATTTCGAGTAGACGCAAAAGAGATCGCCTGCATTACCTGCTGATCGCTTTTGGATGACAAACCGTTATCTTTAAACTCGTCCATCAACCACCCAGGCAACGCTCTGAACTTTTGAGGCAAAGGAATAATAAAGTCGGTCGACATACCGCCTAACTTAACCGACGGAACGCTGGAAGCCACAGCCGGATAACGCACATAAGCTTTTGATAGTAAGCTTGCCTTCACACGATCAATATCACGATCCGAAGGACGAGACTCATTAAATAAAGCCCCCATTAACAAGCTATCACCACGAGGAACCCGGCTACTGAACAGCTCAGCAAATGAAGGATCATCCGCAAACGCCTGAACTACAGTTTTTCGCAATATCTCATCCAACTGCTCTTCAGCATGCTGACGTAACGCGGTATGCAAACCCATACCACTGACATCAAGACCTTTTAACTTTTTATGCTGAATAGAGAGTTCTATACGAGATTTTTTATAGTCCAGCTGGCGGCGAATCAGCCAATCCGGCGAATAACTAACCCACCGAGTACTGTCAGTCGTTAGAACTTCCGGCCAAACACGTGCCACCTTTGAACGATATAGGCTGCGAGACTTGTTGAATTTGGTTTTTACATCGACCTTCTGCTCTTTAAGGTCTTCAATAGAAATCGCATCGGTTCCAGACTTAGCCTTTCCGCGAGTAGAAACCACTTGCTCTTCAGATACCACACCTAAAGAAAAGAGCATAAGAAATAAAGAAGTGAATATTTTTTTCATTCGTCGCTATCTATAAAGAAGGTAAAACAATCCGTCCTTACCCGAACCATCCTTCACTTTAGTATAAACCGATTAAGCAGATCCCGCAGGCGAAACAACATTTCTTTTACCAAACGAGACAGTCTTGAAACACAACCATTTATTAAAGCCTACTTTTACAACCCGAAAACTGTTATTTCAAGTCAATATCCCGACTCAACCGGCAAATAACTTACACATAATTACATCAAAAACCGACAAACGTACATCCATATATTGGTAAAACCAGAATCTCAGGTCTAGATTGAAGTTACCTCCATCAGAATCCACCAAAGTCGTCACCATCAATAGTTAATAAATGTATGAAGATTATTTCTTACCTCAACGATCCTTATTCCATTGAGCAAACGCTTAGCCATCTAATCAAACTGTTTACTCAAGCCCCATCATCACTAGACAAGCACATCAGCAAAAGAGGGCTACTTTCACTTAAGTTTGGAGAGATGAGCATTAACGGAAAGTTTTTCGAACTCAAATTCCCAAAAAAATACCGAACTCAATTTCCAACCAAAAAGAAGCTCACCTCAGAACTCCTGTATTTTGACATTCTGGTAAAGCAGCACGAATTCGATCATTTACTTACTCAACTGTGCAGCGCGATTACCGAATACAATCGCAGCCATAATCCGCTGTGGTCTGATCAAAGTTCATTCTTTGGAATCAACATCCTAATACCATTAGCCATGAAAAGAGCAGAACAAATTCCCGCACTTATTCACTTCTTGACCAGCACAAACCTAACCAAAGAAGTGTCACTTTCAGAAGACCTCAACCGAGTCTTTAATTGCCACCCGTGGTCTCCTCTACTTATTGACTTACTTGCAGCCAGAACCAGCATACTAAAAGGGAAGCACGGACATCATCATATAAAGGAACTAATGAACACGGACGACTTAAAGTCTTACCTAAAAGAAGAAACCAATCAAAACCTGCTTCTTGCAAAAGTTACTGAATATGCATTATTGGATTACTCGGAACACTCTGGAGAAATCGAGCCTGAAGCGATCATTTCAAATGCCTTAGCTCCTTTTAAAAACTTATCCAGCAATTTTGCTCATAAGTGTCACTTCTTAAAGCACAGTTTTATAGAAAACTTCCCTAATTATTTACCTTGCAACTACTCAACAATGAACGGTCACCTGAACCAGTAACAGACTAGCTCTCACTTTAGGTGGCTATTTCTAATTTTATTTTGCATGCTGGGCAGCATTCACATGACAAATTTGCCGTTATTAATTAGATTGGACAAATAACGGTTCATAACAGCGAGAGCATCCGCATGAAATTGTTCGAATTAATGCCACAAAAGCTAAGCGATCTTTTACCTCCAACACTGAATCAAGACGTACCACCACCGATTGATCAAATTGCAAGCCAAGTGATTGAAGCGGGCAAAATAGCAGGCTTTGCTGGCGTAGGACTAGCAATCAAAACCAGGGATTTTGCCAAAGACACACTGAATGAGCTGATTGCGATTGGCGAGGAAGCCATGGGCGAACCACCGACCTCTCCAACAGCAGGCAACACCGATACTTCAACTGAAGAAAGCCCTGCTCAGGAAGAACCGAAAGGTCCAAGCCTTGAAGAGCTTTTCCAAAAAGCATCTGAAGATGTAAAAACGCTAACTAAGAAGCCGGACAATGCAACATTAGGTGAGCTTTACGCGCTATTCAAACAAGGTACTATTGGTGATGCGACAGGCAAACGCCCTGGAATTACCAAAGTAGCAGAACGCTATAAGTTTGATGCCTGGAGTCGAAAACAAGGCATGGATCGAGATACTGCTAAAGAAGCCTACATCACTAAAGTAGAAACACTGCTTACAGACTAATTGGCACTTCGGGAAAGCATCCCCTAAAAAGCCTTAGCAAATCAGCTAAGGCTTTTTATAGAGCATTAATTATCGCTTAGACCAATAACACCCTTCGCTTTTTCCATTACCTCATCCCAAATACTTTTCGTTAGAACAACAGGCAACTCAGACGTATTGGATGGAAATTCAGAATCCACAGAAGTAATCGTCGTTTTTTCTAGCGCCACTTCAAGATCATTCAATGCAATTCCGATCGCGTCCGTCATGATCTGCATATCCGGCATCACTTCAGGCGTTGAAGTTACCGCGATATCTAAAACGCCGTTATAACTCAAAGCAACCACAACCAAACCTAAACCATCAAACAACGGCGCCGAATTACTTTGCGCTTCCAGTTTCGCCGAAGACAAATAAAGAGCTCTTTGCGGTCCAGGCACATTGGTCACCGAAAGGTTATAGATCGGAGAATGCCGATCCGCCAAATGCAGACCAGAATAAAGACGACTCGCTAAAGCCAGGGTTGTCGAAGGAATAATCTCGGTTAAGCTATCAGCACTGACCGCATGTCGATAGACCTTTGAACTACTGACACTTTTATGAATCGAGAGCAAGCGCTCCACAGGATCCTCAACATCGGTTCCCAATCGAACCAAGGTAGCCGACATCTGATTGCCAAAAGAAGAATGAATTGTGCGAGAACGAACCGACAACGGAGAAAACGCAATTAAAGACTTACGAGGCAGATTACGCTTAAAATTCAAATAATGCCTAAGCGCTCCAGAACAAATCGTTAAAATAACATCGTTGACCGTCGCACCTTCAATCTTATCTCTGATTGCGCGAACCCGACTCATATCAAGCGCTTTATGACCAAACACTCTTCGACACGAAATAGATCCATTAAACGACGTATGAGGTGCGCTAAAAAAGCCTGGACGGCCATCAGAAGCCGCCTCAGCCAGACGTCGTTTCATTACACTATTCGCCAGATCAGCAAGAAACTCTCTCGCCCATAACCCCAACTGAGACACCTGATTTGCTTTCTTTTTGTAAGCCTTAAAAAGTAAATCGCGCTCAGAAGGTAATTCTTCCGGCCTCCATTCCTGTCGTACTTCAGCCCGCTCGGAATTGGGCTCTACATCCAATAACGCACTGATCATTTCCTCGCCGGAAATACTATCAATAGCACAATGATGAAGTTTAAAAATAACTGCGAAACGATTTGGACCAAACGCTTCTTCATCAAAACCATCTACAAAAATGGCTTCCCAGAGAGGCTTATCACGTTCCAATGGTTTCTCGAACTCGGCAGCCGCCATATTCATCAATTTCTTACGATTAGCGGGCTTACCTAAAGGAATATGTAACAGGTGATTCTCGATATGAAAATCCGGGTCGTCCACCCAATATGGGTTATCCAGTTTTAATGGAACTTCAACAATGCGCTGACGAAAGAAACGCGCGATATGCAGACGAGACAGAATGTGATCACGAAATTCAGCAAAGGTGAAATCGGTTTCCGCTTCACTGTTATCAAAAACATACAGACCACCCACATGCATCGGGGTGTGTTCTGTCTCTAGAAAATAAAAAGACGCATCAAGTGAAGAAAGCTGCTGCATAGATACCATCCATGAAAATAAAAACAGCACGAATATCCAATAATTCTATCAAAGAATTATTTCAACAACCTTTAAATATGCTATCTATTGGCCGGTAAAAGAATCATTTGTGCTCAAAATAACATTTTGAAACATTCAGTTACATTCTCACAAAAATTTGCTTGAATATCTATTCCAATCTCAGTAGCTTAGAAGCATTAGAGATGGATTAATAGGGCTTTCTCCCTCCGGTGCAAGTGGCTTTAATCGCACAAACATTTCATTTTGACTGTGCTATGTTCACACGCTCATTTTTCCAGCAGTTCTCCACCACCGAAGTAATGGTATATCAGGATGATGCGTAAACTCATTAAGAGTCTTGTGGTCTCTAAGGATCTAGAGTCACACATCGACAAAATGCCTAAAGAAGTAGGCTCCCTTGGATATGACGCCTGGGGCTTCAACAGCGATATCAATAAGATTGGTGTTGCTCTTTTCAAACAACTTTACGACCACTACTTCAGAGTCGAAGTCGACGGATTGGAAAACATCCCCAAAGATGGTCCATGCCTGATTATTGCAAACCACAGTGGTCAGCTCCCTCTCGATGGCACCTTAATTGGCGTTGCCATGGAGATGAACAAGCATGCACCTCGTGCGCCACGAGCTATGATTGAGCGATTCTTCCCTACCGTTCCTTTCCTAGGTAACTTTCTGAATTCAGTAGGTGCCGTTATTGGCGACCCACTCAACTGTGCCAAAATGCTACAACGCGGTGAAGCGGTCATTGTCTTTCCGGAAGGCATCAGAGGCTCAGGTAAGCTCTACAGCAAACGCTACCAACTGCAGCGATTTGGCAATGGTTTCATGCACCTGGCAATGAAATATAACGCACCAATTATTCCTGTTGGAGTTGTTGGTTGCGAGGAAACGATTCCAGCGATTGCCAATATCAAGCCGCTCGCAAAATTACTTCATGTCCCTTACGTACCTATCGCCCTGCCATTTGTTCTTCCTGCCAAAGTGCATCTGAACTTTGGTAAGCCTATGTACTTCGGCAATGACAGCCTGGAAGACGATAGAGAGGTCACAGAACAAGAAGTGACTAAACAAGTAGAGCAAGTAAAATCATCGATCAGAGCACTGATCAACAAAGGACTGGCGGAAAGGAAACGGATCTTCTAATTATGGCTACGAAAAGTAAAAAAGAATTAGACGTACAAAAGAACTCGCCATCCATCGATCAAACCAAACAGATTTTGATTACCGGTGCAGGCGGTGCACTCGCGCAACACGTTATCTCTATCCTTAAACGCGATTATAGAATTGTCGCTGTGGATTTCCGTCGTCGCGTTGAACTAGGCGAAGACATTCCAAGCTATAAGGTGGACTTCAATAAGCGCGGTTTTGAAGACATCTTCCGTACTTATGAATTTGATGGCGTACTGCATCTCGGTCGCATGGGGCTACACGAAGCGAACCGTACCCGTCGTTACAACATGAACGTACTAGGCACACAGAAACTATTTGATTTGTGTCTAAAATACAATGTTCATCAAGTACTCGTACTCTCCACACACCATGTATATGGTGCTGATGCCTACAACCCTGCGCTTCTTGATGAGTCTTTCCCGCTTAAGGCGTCGGAACTTACTCAGGATCTGGTTGATTCTGTAGAACTGGAAAACCTATCTACTATTTATAAGTGGAAGCATCCAGACCTTCACATCACCATCTTGCGACCATGTAATATTGTTGGGCCTGGCGTTCGAAACACGATCTCGATGCTGCTATCGCAGAAATATGCGCCAATTTTGTTTGGCTTCTCACCTCTGATGCAATTCATTCACGTCGAAGATATGGCAGAAGCCATTGCAACAGCATTTAGCCAGAACCACTCCGGTATTTATAACGTGGCACCGGACGACTGGGTTGCCTATCAGGATGCGCTGTCCGAATGTAATTGCAATCGATTACCAATCCTGTCTTTACCGCCATCGCTACCTAAGCTTGTTTCGAAAGTGATGAATTCTCGCTCCTTCCCTGAATATCTGGTGAACTACTTTAAGTATCCGGTAATCCTGGACGGATCGTTGTTTAGAGAGACCTTCAAATGGAAACCGGGTCGTAGCTTAGAAGAAATTTTCTCTTACTACCGAGATATAAAATAAGCTTCCAGCTTAATTCTTCTGTCTTGTCCTGATATAGATTGACACTATTTCAGGACAAGATATAGCGGTAACCGAAAGGCCTTCGACATACCTATTAATGCCTGAAATGAACAACCACTCCAACAGCCTGATCGAGGGTCAAATTAAATTCTCTAATCAGATAGTCCACTTCAAGCTGCTCTGAACGACTTAATTCAAGATGGATATGCGGAGCAGGCTCATCTCTCTCCACGCTCCCTAACTGATCTAACAGAGAACCTGTCGCCATCCGTCGGCTCTTTCTAGCCTGCCGCTCTTGCTGCTTCATCAACTGAACAAACGACGAGGCAAATATACCCGCCGGCATTGCAGCCACACCCACACCACAAACTATCACCAACGAGCCAAAAATCTTACCGCCGACAGTGATCGGGGTAACATCGCCATAACCCACGGTCGTCAAAGTCACCAAAGCCCACCACATTGCGGCAGGAATACTTCCAAAGTCATCAGGCTGAGCATCTCGCTCAAAAATATAAATCCCCGCCGCTGAAACAAACATCAATGCCATAATCACCAAAAAGGCCGCCAGTAAAATTTGTTTATTTTCCTGATACACCCTAAATAAGATGGTTAAAGACGAGGAATACCGCGTCAACTTAAACAAACGAGCCATCGCAAACAACTTCAAAATTCTTAAGTCATTAAGTTCTTGCGCTGGTATAAGAAGAAACAATAAGAACGGGACAAAGGATAAAAAATCAACAACCCCAAGCGGTGAGAAGATATAGCGCTTTCTCTTTTGCCAGCTGGTCAGTTCCTGAGACTCGTGTGGCGCATCTGCAGCCACCCAAACGCGCATGAAGTATTCCACAGCAAAGAAAACAATCAGCACCTGACTTGTAAACAAGTACCAATCTTTCATTTGCATACCAAAATGCGGTATGGAGCCAATAATTACCTCAATAATATTGAGGACAATCACAGTAGCAATAAACAAGGCAACCATCAGAGAAAATCGATTCTCGATGGTTGGTTCATTCAGATAGATATACCAACGCTGACGCTGGTTCATAGAGGACGTTATTTGGGTCATATCAAATAGCTAATCAACTAACTCAACTTCAAGTGTTAATTCATCAACAATCGCAACAACCTTCACTTGCTGCCCCACTTCAGCATTCGGCCCTTTAACACGCCAGATTGAATCATCCAGTTTGACTCGCCCCTGACCATTTTCAACAGCCTGAGTTACCGTCGCCACACGCCCAATGAACTGGGACGTTCGCTGATTTAGAAGCGGCGCCTCAGTGTGCACAGGACGCTTAATCCAGTGTCGATACCATAGGCCTGTGAATATCACCGAACATCCAGCAAAGACGAATAGCTGCACTTGCCAGCCCACATCAAACATCAACATCAGAAGCCCGACAATTAACGCTGATAGACCAATCCACAGCAAATAGCCATTAAAAGCCACGGCCTCAACGATCAATAACGCTAACGCCAGACCAAACCAATGCCAGAATGTTAATTGCTCAAAAAATGCCACCATATCGACTATTTCTTCTCATCAAAGGTATTTTTAATCAACTCAGAAATACCGCCA
>Ga0255760_10005524_pt1 | contig 10791 bp, 9 predicted proteins | sample 071ome_25_FD_179960 | JGI IMG/M metagenome (GOLD analysis project Ga0255760, IMG submission 179960) | Coastal salt marsh microbial communities from the Groves Creek Marsh, Skidaway Island, Georgia - 071410BT metaG (version 2) | ecosystem: Environmental > Aquatic > Marine > Intertidal zone > Salt... | reverse complement strand
GAGAAGAAGAAATCCATCGATGCGCGCGCGATTGAATCACACGACGATCAAACACATCTTGTATAGTTTTTATCACACCACAAAGAAAAAGGAAGACGAAGGTTTTTAATGTTAAAAAATCTGACAGAAAGAAGCGAAACGACTCGGCGAGCGCGACGCGAAAGCCCTGAAAACGAGACGCCGCGCCGCGCGCCACTAGTGATCGGAGAGAGAGGAGGAACGTCTTTTTATTTTGTTAATTTGACGCGTCGTCGTTCAATTACAACGTGTCGTCACCCATGTGAAATGAGGCTTCCGCTATTCGGACTAACAACGGAATCGAGAATTTAAAAACTAGAGATTCGTCCTCATTCGTCGCAAACACCCCCATAACTCGCGCGCTCGCGTGCGCCCTCGAGTCAAAGTTTAGCCTCCTCTTTACTCAGCACCCTCAATCGGCGCGGCAGCTTCTTCAGCCGGGCGCTCCACCTTGGTGCCGACGGCTTCCTGGCTGTAATCACCGTGAACTTCCATGAGCTTGGTCAAATCGAACTTCGGCGCCTTGAGGATCTTAACCTTGCGGATGTACACGTTTTGCAGCGGGTAGATGCCAGAGCAAGACTTTTCAATCTCCTTGCCAATGACTTCCGGGATGAACTTGAGGACAAGTTCCTTCAAGTCGCAGGAGTTGCACTCACGGTTGATGATTTCAACCATCTTGGCGCGAATTCTGCGAATTTGGGCGCTTTGCGCGTAGCACGTGCGCTTCGCTTGGTCGACGCGGCGCTTGGTGAAACCGATGCAAAAGACGCGAAGGGTGTAACCATCGGTCGTCTTGACGTCGGCGAAGCACTCGATGAGGGAGAACCACTTGCGGACGAGCGAGCGGATCTTATCCGTGGTGAAGTCCATACCGGCAAAGTTGGTCAAGACGTTTCTGCCTTGGACGTCTTCGCACTTGAGCTTCATCTTGCGGAAAGATTGGTCCTCGTCGTTGTTGAGGTCCGCGAGGGAGATCTCAAAGATGCGGCCCTTCAAGCCATCGGAAGCAATCTATCGAATTTCGGAAAAACGAGCGCAACGTCAGTAAATCATTCGAACGATATCTTTCGCGTCGTCGCGCGTCGCGCGGCGGCGAGAGAGCGCGCGACGACGACGACGACTCCCACGTCGTGCGTCACATTCGTTTTAGGGTTTTAAAGCCTCACGCGAACGATCGTCGTCTCTCAAACGTACCTTGGTACCAGCGGTGCGGGTCACGAGCGTCTTGCCGATGTTGCGCACGGAGAACATGCTCGGCGCCTTGATTTCATACCAATCCTTCTTCGTGAACGGATCGACACTGCGCGCGGGGAAAGAAACGAAAGAAAACGCGGCTCGTCAGTCACCATCCAGAGAAAAACCCCAAAACCCGCGCATCCGCTCTGGTTCGCATCGCCGCCGCGCCGCGTCGTCGCGTCGCGCGAACGACGCGCTCGACGCGAGTTTGACCGCAAACGATTCCATCGCGTCCACCCCGTTCCCCGCGTCGACTCTCGCGCGCGCGGCGACACCCACGGCGTCCGCGCGCACCCGCTCCGCGGCGCCTCGCCAGGCCCTACTCTCCTCGAAGCGATCCGTCCCGTCCCGTCGCCGTCCCGTCGCTGTCCCGTCGCTATCGCGTCGCGTCGCATCGCGTCACACGTACGCCTTCTTCTTGCCGCCCTTCTTGCCCTTGGACATGCGCTTGTTCTTGCCGACAGCCATCTTGAGAGACTTTCCCTTGCGGTGGAGTGCTCGCGGCTCGTAAAGGCGGATGGCGCCGCGCGCGCGGACGACGCCGTTCGCGTCCCGGCCGAGGGCGGGGCGGGCGCGGGGGTTTGGTTTGGAAACCAAACTTACTACACTTAGTACACAGATCGGTATATTATGATCTTTTTCAATACGAGTATTATGTGAGACACCGGACAAACATTTTTACGACGACGACTACTGTACTTACACAAAAAACATCCATGTATTGATGATTTTCGTAAAATAAATAAAGTTCGGACATGCGGTACACTTGTTCGTACGCGCGCCCCACGCACGCGCGCGAGGGTCCCTTTTGTCTTTGTTCTTTGTTCCTTGTTTGTATGTACAAACAGTGTGGTTTATGAGAACCCGGCGGCGTCTCTCCAACCCCTCGTCGCTCGCTTGCTTCGTTCGACGTTCCTTCGTTCGACGGCGGTGGCGGCGGGCGTCACACGACGACGACGACGAGGGTCGGGACGACGGGACGGGACGCGCGCGCCACGCTGGAAGTTTTCGTGAAACGAACCATCCGTGTCGACGAGAGAGAGAGATTGATCAGCCGGGACGAGGCGCGACAAGGAAGGAGAGTTGGGTGAAAAAGGAAAGAGAGTGGATAATAAATCAAAGGAAGAATGCTTTTGACGACGACGAAGACGTTGACGACGACGTTTACGCTGACGACGCGCGGAAACCGCGCGTTCGGTGGAGCACGAAGAGCGACGGTTCGACCGCCGAGGGCGGAATCGAACGATGGTGAGTTTTCCTTTGACCCGAGCAAGCTGCCGACGTTTGGCGGAGGAGGAGGAGGAGGAGGGGCGCCGACGACGGGAAGACCCGGCGGTGGATTGATCGTGCCAGGGATGGATGGATTCGATGAGTCCATGGTGATGACAAATCCGCTCTCCGGTGGGGGCGGGGCCCCGACGAAGCCTGGGGCCAAGGCGGCGATTCCAAAGGTGGGCGGAGAGCTTCAGGGCGCGTTTGAGCCGTACAAGCCGCCAGAGGCGTACGAAACAGCCAAGGCGGACGAAGACGACCCGGAAAGGATGTTGATGATGATGCGTCAGCGCGTTGGGTTGTGGCACGCGCTCGCTAAGTTTGTGCGTCCGCTCAATTCGAAGGGATACCAGCCGAATGATATTTTTGAGGCGACGGGCATCGAGCCCAAGGAGCAGGCGTTGTGGGTGACTTGGTTGCAGTGCTACGCGTCGCTCAAGGAGAGCGATAAGTTTGACAGCTCCAAGTTGGAGTATTTCGACAATGAATTTGTCGGTGCTCCCAATCTCTCGCAAATCCAGTACTTGCCCGCGGCGGTGCGCAGCGAAGCGGCGGAGTTTGTCGTCGACAACGAATTTGAGGTGACGCAAACGCGCGAGCTCGTCAAGGCTTACGAGATCAAAAAGGCGAATAAGAGCACCGTCTCCGCTCGTGATTTCAACGATACGCCTGGCGATGTCTTGGCGTACAAACTCTATCGCGACATTCTCGAGCTTCAGCGTTATCAAGGCGAAGAGGAGGCGCGGAAGATTCGCGACAGAGGCATCCAGTACGCCGTCACCGAGACGGCCAAGTCTCGTCTTTCCTCTGCGGTGGAGATGTTCATGTCGCAAGTGAACGCTGGTACTTCCATGGTTAAAGCGTCTGAACGCGCGAACGAAGAAAGTGAGGTCAAGGCTGAGCTCCAAACGGTTCGTTTGGAAGCGGAGGAGTTGGGTTTCAGACCGGTTCCAGTCGTTGGCAACTACAACAGGTTGACTTCGGCCAAGGTGCGCACGGCGGGCGTCATCGTCAAGGATGGAAACCTTTTCGGTGTCTTCACGCCCCCGGGTAATACCGATTGGGTCGCTCTACCGACTTGGGATCTTCTTTTGGATGCGGGCGAACCCTTTGCGATGTTTTGCGACGACACTTCCAAGCTTCCAGTGGAGGGCATCAAGGACAAGTCGGAACCTGGACTTCTCGTCGCTGATCGCAAGGCGAACTCTCCGAGCTTTGGCAAGTACTACCTGGTTTCTACCAAGAGTAGCTTGGTCATGGCTGGTTCGGGATCTAACGCAGAGACGGTTTCCATCATGGATGGCAGGGATATCCTCGCCGCTGAGCGCGCCGGCAAGCCGGTGACGACGCTCGCGCGAGTATTGCTGTGCGTTCGTGCTCCTTCGCGCGGCGTGGGCGACGGCATGACGACTGAGTTCGTGAGTTAGATGACGCCAAGAGACGATTTCTATTACCATTCTTTGCGAAGCAGCGTTTTAGTGTGTTAGTTTGTGTAAAAGACTCCATTCCATAATATTTCAAAATGAGAAACGCGCGTCATCTAACAGGGCGAGTTTACTTCTTCTTGTTCTTCTTCGGCTTGAGCTCCGTCGCGATGAGCTCAACCATCGATTGATCACTGAGGGACTTTTCGGATTGAACTTCTTGCGGCGCAAAGGTGGTAATGCGGTCGTTGCCATTCTTCAAGACCAAGAAGGTGCTCTTGACGTGCGCGACGGCGGCGCCATCCTTTTCGTACAACACCGGGTACGCGTGCAACAAACCGTGGTTGCAGCACTCAACCAAGCCAAAGTTGACACGCTTCTCTTGTAACGCGCGTGCCGTGAACGGCATGGTTGGGAAACGCTTGGAGATTTCGGAGAAGACGGCGCGAGAGCCAGCCATCTTGAGTTGGTAGTTCTTCTCGATGGCGCGCTTGTACACCTTGGTCTCCTTTTCGTCTCTTTGCTTCGGCTTACCTTCGCCGCTGGACATGACGATGTCCAAAGCGTAAACTTCGTACATTTGAATCTCTTCCGGATCAACCTTCATCTCCGGGGAAGACTTGTTGAGGATAACCTTGTTACCGTCAATGATGAAGCGCTTCATGTTGTGCGTCATCACGCCCTCGACGACGTTGACACCGAAATCCTCGGCAATCTTCTCAATGGTGGCACCAATGTCCGCGGTCGAAGCCCCCGGACGGAGCTTGCGGATGACGACTTCAGACGCGAGTTGCGCAGCCTTCATCACATCAGCTTGTTCGCCCGTCACAGGCGCGTCACCGACGACGAGGGTGTGCGCCGCCGTCGCGACGTAACCATCGACGTGCGCGCCGAGGTCAATCTTCACCGCCGCGCCGTCTTCAATAACAGCGGTCGAATCGAGGCCCGGAGAGTTGTGACACACGCAGTTGTTCACAGACACGCACGTCGGGAAAGCCACGCCCTTCTCAACCTTGTTCCCGTCCTTGTCCTTCTTGTTGTAGTATCTAGCGCACTCCGTTTCGAGCGCCTTGTCCCCGATTTCACACAAGTCGACCACCTTGGCGCCCGCCTTGCACGCCTCAATCACAGCCTTCATCGCCACTGTTTACGAGCAAAACACACACAAAAGGAAGGATGAGAAAAGTCAGTACACAATTTTCGTCGTCGTCGTCGCTTTCGCCGGGTTCGTCGGTCGCGTTCCTTTTCGCAAAAACAAAAGCGCCTCGCGCGACCCACGCACCGTTCGCGCAGTCAGCCGCAATCTTATACTTGGTCACCACATCCGGCTGCGAGCGAACGAAACAAAATCACGTCACATCTCGTCAGTCTCGCGTCCTTCTCCATCATCATCACGAAGCGAAACGAACGGTCGAAAAACCAATCAACCAATCCGAAACCAATCCACCGAAAACAATCGCTCAATCAAGGCGCAACACGCACGTTTTCGCAGGTAAACTCCGTCTCATCGACCTCGGATTCATCGTCCGAGGACGCGTAATCGCTATCGCTGTCGATCGCCATGTCTCCCCGTCCGCGCGTCTCGTTCGTCGACGCGTCGGTCTCTGTCCATCCGCCCTCGTTTCGGCCGGTGAAGCCGACGGCGGTTCGGCGGGTGGGTACTTCGTATGTGTATACAGTATGATTATGTTTCAGGTTCTGGGGTTTTGCCTCCTCCGTGCGTCGCCTCTCGTCTTCATCGCGCATTTCAACCTACTCTAAGGGAGCCGGCGCTCGATCGACGACGAAGCCGCCGGGCGAGCGCCGGACCGGCCGCGCCGCGCGTGGCGACGCCGACGGAGTCGAAGGAACTAGGCGGAGGACGCGGAAGCGCAGGCGAGGGCTAAAGCCAGGGACGCGGTCTCGGACGCGGTGGAATCCGCGACGTCGGAACGGTTCGTTTCGGCGACGTAGGCGTCGACGCAGCGTTTGAGGGAATCGGTAAAGAGCGCGGGGTCGATGGAGCTGGAGGCGCCGAAGGCGGCCGATGCGGCGACGGCGCCGAGGGCGGCGGCGCCGAGGGCGAAATCCGAGCTTCCATCGCTGTGTTGTTGGCCCTTGATGGCGCGGACGGGATCGTCGGCGACGTAATCGAACACGTCTCGGGCGCCGGCGCCGTTGGAATCGCCGAGACCGCCGGATAAGATGCCCGGGGCGTGCCTGCGATCGACGCGACGCGCGAGGATTTCTCTGGCGCGCGCGAGCCGAAGCGTCGGCGCGCGGATTTCGCGGAGAAACACGCTCTTAGCCTCGGCATCGCCGAGACGCGCCTCCCCGGTGGCTTTCCAAGCCTCGGCGTAGGCGTCTTCGAGCTGCACGCGAATCTTGGAGTGTTTACGACTCGCACCGTCGACGGTTTCCGCGACGTCGAGAAGCGCCGCGAGCGCTTCGAGCACGTCTCGCGCCGCCGAGCTTATCTCGAAAACCCCGCAATCTTCGGCGCCGGAAATCGTCGGCGCGTTCGCTATGGAGTACGAAGGGTCCCCAGAACTGTGTCTCTTACCACCGACGGTCGTCTTGGCTGATGACACGTCGTAATACTCTTGAGAAGACGGAAGCGTCGACGCGGCGCCGTCTCGCAACCGCAGAGCGACGCGTTCGCCCGCCAAGCTCGACGCTTCAACCATTCTCGCAAAGAATTGGCTTCGATCGCCCTCAGATGGAACGATGTCTACAATCAATCGGTAAATGAGCGCGTTTGTGGCGAGAACGGCTGCCGCCTTGTTCGCCGCGGCGTCTCCTCCTTCTTCGTTCGTATCGCTGCCCTTTTTCCGCCAACTCTCGTACGCTCGCAGTCTCAGTCTCGCATCCTTGACGAGCGCCGAGCACACGTGGAGAAACAAAAGCTTGGGTCCGACGAACTCGTACGCCGGGTCCACTCGATCGCCGTCTTCCTCTAAAATGGTACACTCGTCTAATTCATCGTCCGAGTCATCTTCGTACGAATCGTCGTTGTCGTTTTCTGAAGCGTCGTTGTCTTCTTCGTAGGCGGCGTCTTCTCTGGTAATTTTGCGTCTCGTCGAACGAGCGCCTTGTCCATCCTCCGGACGCGATCCGTACAACGAACGAACGAGTAGATCGCTAAAGAGCACCCAATCCTTTTCCTTGACGCTTCGACCCAACCCCGGGGATCGAATCGTCGTCGATTGCGCCGCCGTCTTGTCCGCGTTGTCCAACGGCGTCCACGATTTCTCATTCAACACGACGCGATACGGCGGAGCGTCGACGTCGCCACTCGTAGACCCCACGACGACGGTTGAAGAGGATTTACTGGACCGACGACGACCGCCATCACCGCGACGCGAAGACGACGACTCTAACCTCACCGCGGGTGCCCTCTCTTCACACATTTTCAAAATCTCCACCGCCCGTCTCGCGTTTTCCGCGTCTCTCCTCGTCGATCGTCCGCCTCGTCTCCTCCCGCACACCTCCAACAACCTCTCGTACGTCCCTCTCTGCGGCAATCTCTCCGGTTCGCTCACCGTCATCACTTTATACACCGCATTCACGAACGCCCGATCGCTCCTTCGTTCAAACCCTCTCGCTTCCCGCGCTTTTCGATTCATCAAGTCTCTTCCGCCGGCGTTCGCGTCCGTCGCTCGATTCGCGCTTCCTCCGTCCACCGCCGCCGCCGACGTCTCCAACGATTCGTTCGATATAAAATTCATCGTAAAATCATCAAACACCTTTGTCGCTCGTTCGATCCGTTCGTATCGTCCGCGCGTCGTCGCGTTCGCGTTCCCATTCGTCGTCACTGGTGTCAAAACAACCAAGTCATCGTCATCTTTCCACACATCGATTTCGAGCGCATCCTTCCCACCACCACTCGTCTTCGTCGCCGTCGCACCGCCGACGCCGGACGATTTCCGTCTCGCGTATTTCTTCGTCGCCGTCGCCGTCGACATCCCGGCGCTCCGTCGTCTTCGTCGTCGAGTGAGGACGCGATGGGTGCGCGTTTCAAAATCCTTGAACGATATGTGTCCATACTGTTTGTACATACGAACACGTGTCAAAAACAGTTGAACCGAGCGCGCCGCGCCTCACTCACTCGACGGCGACGACGAATGACGGCGACGACGGACGACGACGGGGACGCGGAGGAGGGTAGAACGACGACGAAGGATGCGAACCCGATGTGGACGGCGGCGCCCTGGGCCGGGGTCTCGGCGACGGCGACGACGACGAAGCGACGACGCGCGATGGGTGGTGCTTGTGGGAAACCGTCGACGCCGAGAGCGTCGTCGAGGTTGGGCGCGGTGAGGGAGGGAGAGACGACGACGACGACGGTGGGTGATTCCGCGAGTCCCGTCACGGGGTTACCACCGAGGACGCGACCGGTGAGTGGGGTCGTCGCCGTCGGCGGTGATGACGACGACGGCGACGGACCGACGACGACGCGCGCGAAGGCGATTCCGCCGCTCGAGGCGAGAAGTTGGAAAGAGTGTTTCGAGCGCGCGGAGAATGTAACGATCGACGGTGGGGACGCGAAAAGGACGAGAACACAGGGTGGGGTGTTTCGGGTGTATTCATCCAATCTCGCGTCGTCTGATGCGTCTGATGGTTCTGATGGGTCGCCGCCCGTTCTTTTGGCGTGTTTACACGGGTGTCCGTACACGGGATTGACGTGGGGTCCGTGCGCTGAAGAACTGGCGAGACGGGCGAGATCTTCGTCGTCGACGATGACGTCGCCGGCATCGTCCATGGAAATATTCGCCATGGATCTCAGGGGACACGGGGAGAGTGTCGCGGTCGCGCCCGACGCCGCCGCTTGCGAGAGTTTCGATCCAGACGTCATGGCGGAGGACGCGTTGGAGACGCTTCGCGTCTTTGTCGTCCGCCGAGGCGAGGAAGAAAAGACAGATACGTGGAGAAAGACGAGACGGAAAGTCGTCGTCGTCGGACACAGCATGGGTGGGGCCATCGCGGCGAGATTGGCGAAACGGTTGGAAGAGCTCGACGCCGCGGGCGACGGTTTCGTCGAAGTCGTCGGGCTGATTTTAATAGACATTGTCGAGGGATCCGCCATGGCGGCGCTTCCCGCGATGGGTGCGCTCGTGGACGCGAGGCCAGAGACGTTCGAGTCGCTCGAAGAGGCGATGACGTGGTCGATGACAAAAGGTGGGGGAACGCGAAACCCGCGTTCGGCGGCGATTTCACTCCCTTCGCAGTTGCGCGAGATAAACGTTGCGGGTGGCGACAAAACGTCGTCGTCGTCGTCGCGCCGCCGATTCGCGTGGAGAACGAATTTACGCGCCACGGCGAAATATTGGTCCGATTGGTACACCGGTCTCTCCAAGCTCTACTTGTCCGTGAAAGCGCCCAAACTCCTGTTACTCGCCGGGAACGATCGACTCGATACCGAGCTCACCATTGCGCAAATGCAAGGCAAGTTTCAGATGACGCTCCTTCCCAAAGCGGGACACGCGATTCAAGAGGACGATCCGGATTCCGTAGCCACGGTGCTGGAAAATTTTGTCGGGCGATACGTGCTCAACCCGAGACCGACGCCGCCGAGTTTTCGACGCGAAAGCGAACGCGAAACCCAAGCCCGCGTAGTTGAGAATGATACTTAGCACCGGTAGCAAACCAGTAGAGTGATAGTTGGTTCGAATGGATGACGATGATGAATCTTTGTGTGTTTCTTTGTTGTAAATTACCGTGATGCGTCCATCGCACTATCGCCGCTCGTCGCCGGCGTCTCCTAAATTGTGACAAACGCCTTGACCGCTGACGGCGTCGAAGATGAAAAAGTTGCCGCAGGGCGCACCCTTGCGCGTCACCGCCTTGAGCACCTCTTGCGCCAAGACACCACCCACGATGGCGTTGATCGCCGGTGACTCAAACGACGGCGCGAGCACGACTCTGAGCGCGTCCTCCGGGACGCAATCCGGCTTGGCGCCGTGACGCTCGGCGAAAGTCTTGCTCAAGGCGACAAACGCCTCCGCGTCGGCTTCTTCCGGAATGCGACCGTGCTCGCGCTCAAACGCACGAACGAGCGTCGCGGCGAGCGGCGTTCGCGGCGTTCGTCTCGTTGCCTTGCCCCAGTCTGCCCCGCACCGTTCAAAGACGTCCGTCAAGCTCGCAAATCGCGCTACGCTCGGCGCGCTGCCTGCTCCTCCTCCTCCTCCGCCGCCGCCTTTTCCATCCTTCGATGACACCCCGACTGGGACGTACTCGTGCGCTTCCCCGAGATCTGCAAAGAAATAACACGCCGCCGCACCGTGAAACGCACCGAAAAACCCACACCCAACCTCACGACACTTCGCACCCATCGCCTCGCACTGGGCAAACGTGTACCCGCACGCGACGACGACGTCGAATCGCGAGTAATACTCCGCGCTCTCCTCGCACACCGACCCGTTCGAACTCTCGGCCGCAGATACATCCCCGAACGGATTCATCTCGCGCAGAGTCCGCGCCATCGCTTCCGCCACCGTCTCGGCAGAACCGTCTTCGTCGTCTTCGCCCGCCGCGTTTAAAAAGTTGCCATCTTTTCCCCGCCGCTCGCTCGCCAACCCCCCGCACCCACCTTCTCTACCCACTCCGTCGTCCCGAACGACGATTTTCCCGCACCCCGCCAACGCGATGTTCTTCAGCGTCTCCGCCCCTAACCCACGCGCCGCCGCGAACGCCGCCGCGGACGTCAACCGTTCGTCATCACCGATGCGCCCGAGCGTAACGAGCACCCGCGCTTGGGATAACTTGCTCTGCGTCTCCACTCCCCACACCCGTATCTGCCGGTCGTACACCTCGTGTTCCGCCTCCGTCAGCGTCCGGGCGGCGTCATCGGCGGCGCAAT
>Ga0255760_10005520_pt1 | contig 10794 bp, 5 predicted proteins | sample 071ome_25_FD_179960 | JGI IMG/M metagenome (GOLD analysis project Ga0255760, IMG submission 179960) | Coastal salt marsh microbial communities from the Groves Creek Marsh, Skidaway Island, Georgia - 071410BT metaG (version 2) | ecosystem: Environmental > Aquatic > Marine > Intertidal zone > Salt... | reverse complement strand
CCGGGTCGAGATTTGTCGATACTCGTTCATCGAGAAGGAGAATGGCTTGCTCAAGTCGACTTTGCTCGAGGCTAAACAGGGATGATATCTGAAGCATTGAGGTCGCCTCAAGGTATTGTCCATATTGGTACGGTGTACGAATCACCATGGATTGTAAAATCACCGCATCAAGAGGAGCGTTGAGCGAGGCGATAAGCCAGGTGTATTGCTCACTAGCGGGAACAAGAGGAGCGTTTGGGTTGTCTGTAAACATTGGTTGACCCCAAGATTCAGGTGACCTGGGTTGTTGAACAGGAAACATCGATGTGCACAGAAGCAACATCACAAACACCGAGATAAAGACCAGACGAGGTTGTTTGTGGTCTTTCCAGTCTTTTTTTCCTGCTGGACTTGCAAGTGTGATGCCTATGCTAAGAGGTAAAAGAACGAGGGCTCCATACGGAACAATCCACATTAACACAAGCATTGTGATGACAAAACCGAAGGACTTAGGACCAATGAACTCCTTGATAGGTGGTTGATCTTCAGATTTTTTCTTGTGCCAGAAAACAGTTGCAGCGATGGCACCTCCAAAAGTCAGGAGTGCACCAGCGATTCCAAACATCATTGCTGCTCATGGTTTTATGGGCTATCCATCAGTATGAGAGTTTTGGTGGTGCGAATGTTGATGCCTCATGTTTGTGTCGGTTTGACCATGGCGGAACCCCGTTTGGAAGTTCATCAACTTCATTTTCGCCACACGATTGCGGGACGAATTCCCCTGATTCGGAAACAGGCTGTCCTCGGAGGCGGTGTTTTTGATTGCTCATTTTCAATAAACCGAGGGGAAATTTTAGGTCTTGTTGGTGCAAATGGTGCTGGAAAAACGACTCTTCTTCGACTTCTTGCTGGCATCCACGCCCCGCAGAAAGGCAACATATCGGTTGACGGAAAAGATGCAAATACATTCCTCTTGAGGACCAAAATTGGCCATATGCCCGAACATATTCGTTGGAATGGAAGCAAGACGCTCGGAGAGATTATGGAAGAATTCTGCATCTTGAGCAATGAAGAGACGACAACTGCTTCAAAACTCCTTTCACTTGTTGGCTTATCCGACCAACGTCATGATCCAGTCTACCAACTGAGCCAAGGCATGAGGCAAAGGCTTTCACTAGGCGTAGCCCTCATAGGATCGCCTGAGATTCTCCTCCTCGACGAGCCATTTAACGGACTCGACCCAATAGCCTCGGCATCGTTTCAAAACATGCTGAAAATGCTCGCCAGCAAAGGTGTCACAATCATTATTTCATCACATCTTGTGTATGACTTGAGAAGCCTTGTCGACAGAATTGCTATCATGCATCGAGGTCAACTTATCGAAGAAGGCACGATGGAAGATGTATCCAAAAAATTAGGTTTTTATGGACTGTACGAACTTAAGGGTGAAGACGACCTCGATGTTGAGCAGTTTTTCGAATTTCACAACGTTGTTGAGCATTCAAAGAAGGGAAATAGTTGGACACTTATCGTTCGTGATGTCACTTCAAACACGATTCAAACCATGCTCAAGAAAAATGTCAAATTGACTTCATGGACACCTTTTGAACCGAGCCTTGTCGACCTCATTCAATCTGCAACTGGAATGGAATTGGATGAAATGTCACTGGAAGTTAAGCCGCAAATGATGGTCCCACTTCGTTTGGAGGTGAATGAAGATGAATGAGAAAAAACGGGTTCTCTTACTTTCATCGATTATTCGAAAAGAGTTGTTGTTCTCAAATCGAACAAAAATAATGCTACCAATCCTTTTGTTGTTTATTCCCGGATTTGCTTGGGGGTTCTCAGACCCTCAAATTGTTCTCCCAGGTGGAGTTCAACCCGACACGGCTATGGAAATCCTCTATTACACATCCATTGGCATTTTATTTTCTGCAACTGTTTTTGCTGTACTGCACGCACATGATGGCATCAGCAGAGAGCGAATTTCAGGCGTCCTCGAACTACGATTATCTCAACCAATGAATCGCTCAAACCAAACCACAGCATTGATTTTCGGTTACTGGCAGAGCAGTTTTATCCCTGTTGCATTATGCTCATTGTTGGCTATTCTTGCCATGTTTGCAAGAACTGGTTTACGACCAACCGTCCTTGAATTCTTGATATTCATTTTTGCTATTGGCGTTCTCGTGCTTTGGTACACACTACTCGCACTGATTGCATCTTCATTCGCAAATGAACAAAGCACATCGATTGCGTTCGGGATTGGAACATGGTTCTTGTTCACTTTTCTTTGGGCCCTTGTCACATCAATGGTGGCCTTTGCATCAGGTGTAGCAGTCGGTCAACCTAATGATCCCGAATGGGTTCGTCTGGAAGGTCACCTTGATTTGCTCTCTCCAAATGGAGTGTTTCATCATCTTCTCGAACTTCGTATCCCAGAAATTGAACGTGGGGTTTCTCTTGTCATGACACTCATCGGTGTCATCTTGTGGACCGTTTTACCTTGGTTGGTCCTTAAACGCAGGATTCAACATCTCACGCTGTAGATGAAGCAAGAATTCTTGAACACGAAAGTGGTGGTAATCCCATGGCGACACGTACATATCGCATCGGCCTTGCACTCTTCCTGACATTCTCTGTCATGATCTCCACGGTTTCAATACCGGAAGAAAAGGCTCGGCTCACTACCTCCGATTCCACGTCTGTCGACGACACGAGCGGTCGACAAGCAGGCTTTGACCCAGATTGTTCTGGATTGACATTTGAAGACCTTTTCGAGTATGACTATGCAATTTTTGACCTCATTATCCTCGACGATTGGGCGACTGCAGATATGTCAGCGTCTGCTTGGGTCAATGGTTCAAATTCTGCGATTGTTCGAGCAAACCTCGACGGATTGTTTGATGGTGCCCCTGGTGGAAACAACAGCTTCATCAGTACTGACGAACGTGATGCTGTAAGAGAATTTGGTCCACTGTGCATTGAAGATATGGAAACTCGTCTTGGCATGAACGAAAAGAACCTCAAAGATGGCGAATTTGGTTGGAACAACTTCACATTTGCAAATGATGGTATTGCACTCGATGAAGTTAACATTGTACCGGACAATCATCCCGATGCACGAACATGCACGAATTTTGGTGCGAGTACATCCTGTAAGGAAGTCCCCGTCTCAATAACCGATAACATGGAAATTCATCTTTCATCTCAACCAGATGTCAGTAATCTCGAGTTTGTGCAATTACCGAATAAAGGCGAATCAAACTTCACACTTGCAATGAACATCACCAACATGACGAGTGGTGTGTTCCAAGCAACGTTCCCATTCGTGGAAAACCTCAGGGTTGATGCTGCTTACATGCAAGACAGAAATCAAGGTCTGTCGGGTGAATTGTACAATCTCGATTCGCTTGAAGTAATGACCACAACTTCAGAACAAGTTCTCATCCGACTTGATTTGGAATTTGATAGAAGCCAATGGGATGTTGAGCGATTCATCTTCATCGAACTCACAACATCTGAACGCCTCATCAACACACCGCCAGTTTGGACCGCAGATTCTCCGAGCAATGGAACAAAATTCGCCTTGAACATGGGTGGACAAACAACAATTGCTACAAGTGATATTATTCAATCATGGGGCCAAGATGTCGATGGTTGGACCATGGACTGTACATTTTCTTCATCCCTTCTTAGTTCAACATTGAACGGAAATGGTGACTGGGTGATTACACACCCGGAAAATATGGATCAGAGTGAAACAGCAGATTGTATCTTGACCGATGAACTCAATGTGGCGAATGAGGAAACAAGGTCGTTTGAATTTGGGACTCTTTTCAACCTTGAATCAGTTTTGAGCGATGACCAAACATCGATTCTTGCAACAATAACACCTACCGGTTTTGTTAATTCTTTCAGCATAACAGTTCATGCTCACCAAATTCAATCAAATGATATGGGACAAATGATTTCGGCAGATGTCGGGAATAGTGCAGTGACTGTGGAATTGCCTCTCACAGGGGTGAAGCCAGGAAGCATCGCTGCTATGGGTGTTGCATCTGCTAACAGCATGGGAGATTATGAATTCATGATTAATCTCAACATCGAAAAACCAAACTCAATTCCAGTCATTGAGCATACGCCTAATGCCTTAGAAAATTCAAATGCTACATGGGACGCTAGCGGGCGTGTATTCATCCTTCGTGGAACGTTTTACGAGCCCGATGGTGAATTTATTTCATTTTCATACACGCTTTGTGGCTTCTCATCTCAAGGATTTATTACTTCTGCAAATTCCTGGGAAGTCGACATATCAATTGCACCTTGTATCGCTGCTGGAACAAATGATTACGCTGTTACGATCACTGGAACAGATGAATCCGGTGGCGTAAGTACACTGGGTGTTCATGTCGCTGACCCATTTGCTCAAATCGATTCTGATGCATCACCTGAACCAGATGACTCAGAATCCTCTGAAGGTTTGCCCAGTCTTTCCCTTCTTGCATGTTTGTGTATGATAGGTTTAGCATTTTTACGAGAGCGACGCTGAAAGAGAGATTCAAGCGACATGCTCAAGAACACCGAGCCGTGGGTATGAGTATTGAGTGCTATGGGATTTATTGGAAAAATCGAACGTGTGAGTCACGAAGGTGGGCTCCTCGCCTCATTTACAGGTGGCTCACCAGCGCTCAATACCGTGATGATGTTGACCGCTGACTCGTCCTATGTTGGAAAAGTCGACGGCGTGTTGGGGACAGTTGACGAACCAATCATTCACATCGCTCACCTTGATAACAAGATTAACCCTGAATCGCTCATTGACCAAGAAATTGTCATCCGCCCGAAGAAAGAAAAATCAAAACAATCCGATGACAGACCAGATCGAAGGGATAAGAGATCGGGCTCATATCAACGTCGCGAACGTGATTCGTTTGGCGAACGAAAGAAATTCGAGAAACGAAACGATTCCTTTGGTCAACACTCCAACCAAAGAAATGACCGCAGGAATAGAAATGACAGGAATGATCGAAACGATAGAAATCAACGCCGAAACGAAGGGCAAAGAGACCGACGTGGACATCGAAATAACAACAATTTCACTTACAACGACTGGGATTGCCCTCAATGTTCAAATTCAAATTTCAGTTTTCGTGAGAATTGCAACAAATGTGATGCCCCCCGCCCAGGTGGAAGAGGGCAATCAAAACCGCGAAATGATGGACAGAGAGACCGTCGGAATCAACAAAAAAACAACTCATACAATGATTGGGATTGTCCAAAGTGTTCAAATTCAAATTTCAGTTTCCGTGAAAATTGCAACAAATGTGATGCACCACGGCCTGGGTCTTCTGGCAATAACAGGCAAAGGTCAGATCGACGTCATGGTTCAAATGACAGAGGTCGAGGTGACTCTCGTAGAGATGATGGAAGACGAGGCGGTCAACGTTCAAACAATCGAGACAGAGGAGGCTCTCGAAGAGATGATGGAAGACAAGGTGGCCAACGTTCAAATCAAAGAGGTGGAAAACCACCTTCACAATACCGCAAATCGAGAGGTAAAGGTCCGAACCATGCACATAATCGACCCCCAAAGGAAATAGGCTTTCGCAGAGCACGAAATGATGACGATTGAGGATTATTCATGAGTGCTGAAAGTCACTATCTTGATGCTCTGGAGGCTCTTGAATCAAATGATGTTGACCTTGCTATTGAAAACGCAAAGAAAACTGTTCAAGTTGACCCTGAACACGTTGACGCATGGAATCTTCTTTCAGACCTCTACTTGCTCAACCAAACAAACCCAAGTTTACAACGAGCTGCTCAATCTCTTTCTGCACTCAAAAAGGCACTTGAACTCGACCCAGAGCGACTTGACCTTTGGGTTCGTGGAGGTAGATTGCTTGCAGATGATTTAGGCCTGCTTCATGATGCTCTCAAGTGGTGGCAAAATTGTCGACATATTGCACCAAATGAAGTCACACCGATCGTAGAACAAGCTTCGATTCTTGCAGACATGGGCGAATATGAACTTTCTCGGCAACGCTTGGAAACAATATTGAACGAAAATATGGATGTTGCAACAAGTCAGTTTGCAAAGATCAATGGTTTACTTCGCCTTGTTCGAGCAGCTCAAGATCAAGATAGAAAGGACATCTTTCGTCCTCAAGAAAAAAATCACAATGCTTGGAAAGCCATTGAATACAAGATGAAGAAACCACCGGTTTCTGAAAATTACATATTTTTACTTTCAACTGTGCCATTTCTATTCCTGATTGTCATATCCTCCCAACGATTCGCAGGAGATGGCTGGACAGCGTTTTGCTTTACCTCGCTTGTCATTCTCATGGCAGTCTTGTTTGGCGTTCGGTTTTCAAGAAAAATGTTCCAAGTTGCAAATCGCCCTGCATTTAATTTGCTTCGAGCGATGAATTTCGAAGCGTCAACTGGTTTTGTTGTCATCTCAGAGGACATTCGCACATCTGTATTGTACATGTACATCATGCAACGAAAACCACAAGCCTGGCAAGAACGAATGCTTCGAATTATCGAAGCAGGAAAACAATTGCCTTCGTCATGGAAACTTAGCCTTCCTGATTTCGACTCCCACCTTGACGAACTCATCGAAGATGATGATGAGGAGAAGGATTTCTCAGCCTACGAAGAAGAGTGAATCTCGCCACTGATCATCTGAATGCTGAACCGGTTCATTGGGTCAATTGTATTCTCCGCGCTGATTGAAAGAAATATGAATCACCCCAAGCTTGAGTTGCACAAATCCTTTCCACTCATGTTCCACATACTGCGGGTTCATACTTCTCGTATTTCATGTACCCTTGAGGTACAACATACACATTGAATGCCTCAATGTCTTTCAAATGAAAGACAATGTGACGTGCAATCAATGCCCTTCAACTTCACAATTGTCCAGCTTGTTGAGCGTACTGTGTAGCATATTGCTGTGCGTATGCAGCAGCAGTAGCCTCATCGTATCCTTGTGATATGAACTGTTGGTAATACTGCTGATAGTATTGCTCGTATGCACCTCCAGCTTGTTGAGCTGGACTGAACGCTGCTTGTTGTGCTGCGGCAGGTTGTGCTTCTGCTTGGGCAGGAGCGGCGGCTTCCTGTGCCTGACCACCCATGTATTGTTGGGCGAACTGACGAGCCGTTTCCTCAGGGTAACCTTGAGCGACGAGTTGTTGGACATATTGCTCAACTGGATCAGCCTCGTACATGCCTGTTGCACCAAATGCGTCGAATTTTTCAACATCATCGCTAGAACCGCCACGCATCACAAAGACTGTGATGACAAGAATGAGGAGAATCACTCCGGCAATAGCTGCAATGAGTGTTGTATCCATTCCTGAAGTCGAATCTTCGTCGCCAGTGGTTGTTTCAGGTGCTGTCCATTGACCAGTTGTTTCATCATAAGTGTAGGCTCCTTCCCACACACACTCGCCATCGACGAGAATGAACTCTCCGCCCGCAGCGAGTGCTTCAGGAGATGCTTCAAATCCTTGACAGGCTGGCAGACTGATTTCAATCCACTTGATTGTCACCCATCGTTCGTTAGGAACTGTACCTTCGTAAATCTTGATGAATATTCTTTGGTCTCGGGAAATATTGGAGTATTTTCCATCCAAATCAAGAGACAGAGTAAACGACTCTTGGTCACTAAGTCCGTCCGATTTAGCCCATAATCCCTCAAGACTCATCTGATACTTCTTTTGGGAGGTTGCTGAGAAGTTCTCTTCGAAGAATGCGACTTCAACATAGACATCTCCATTTTCTGCACCTGAGAGGACTGTACCACTGATACTGATTGTATCTGTATCAACTCTGGTTTCGTTCAAGCTTGCATCGAGATTGACGACAGGCGGTTCGTCACCAAATCCTTCTGGTACGACAACGAAGTACATTCGGTACTTGTCACTGAATTTACCTGCTGCATCGTAAACTATCAATTCTATTCGGATTTGGTTTTCTGTTGTTCCTGTGGAATCAACGGTCACGTTCTTGAAATTGTATGACCACATTCCGTTGCTTGCTGCACTTTGAGTGAAGGTGTGACCATCGAGATCGAAGTTCTCGTCACCATATGGTGCATCAAACAGAACCTTCCACTCATAGCTTTCAATACCGTTGCCTTCAAGTGCGTCAGCGTCAGATGAATTACCAGCATCGAAGTGAACAACAATCTCTCCATCTTCATCAAGGATGATTCGGTGAACATCCCAGTCGACATTTGATACTGTCTTGGTTCCAATATATTCGATGTTTTCTTCATAGTCTTCTCGAATATCGATGATAGCCTCGGCTTCGGGCCTTTCGCTGTCTGCTTTCACATCATTTGTCTCAACGATCATGCTAATTTCTCGTGCGTGACCCTCATCGTCATGGAGAAGCAATGTGATTTCCCATTGTTCGCCTTGAGTACAACCTGTTGCAGATGCAAGGTCGAGGTCACAGAACATCATCATCGGTGAAGATTCTGAAGTGTGACCTGTCACACCGTCGCCCAAAGTTGAGCCATCCCAACTTGTTGGTCCTTCGATAATCCAGTCTGTTGTGAGAGATACTGTTGCATCAGTAGTGTAACCAAATGTGAGTTCTGCATCACTCTTCATGTAATGAACAGCGTAACCGTTACCAGGGTCTTCAGCTGGAACTTCTCCATTCACAGTCAATTCTAGTCCGTTACCAAGAATACCGAAACCGTCTGGGTAAGGTGAGACTTGGTACTGCAGGAGATTTCCGAGCAGTGGAAATGTCGTACTATCCGCACGCTCCGAGTGGATAGCAACGTCAATCGTTGATACAATCATTCCGCCGTCGTAATAACTGCAAACACCCAAGACAGTATCTGATGGTGTTGTGGCAGAACGGATAATTCGTTGCAGGGAACCACCTTTCTCCATGTAGTCACCACAAACTCTTGGAACTTCATTTGCGTTCTGAGAGATGGTGTTGAGGACTGATTTTGCTACAACAAATCCTTCGAAGTCTTTGGTGTTCACATTCTCCATAATTGGATGATATGGGTCTGCAAGGTCCATGGTCGAGTAGGTGATCTCGGTCGAAGGCGTATCTCTTGATTGGATGTCCATACCAAATGGCAGTCGCCCTTGAGCTGTGTCTGTGCCGTAGATTTGACTTCCGTGAGCACCTAGATGCAATTGTACGGTTCCACCTGCTGACATGTAGTTCTCAAGGAGTGTTCTACGGTTGTCTGCAGCGAGTTTTTCGTAGTAGTTATCTGCAGAATTCTGCTCTTGCATTGGCAGGAGAATCTTGTTGTAATGGGTGAACCAGCCAGCATCGAAGTAGGTTGGCCAGTCATTGATTCCGTATTGTGTGTAGGTCATGCCCAAGATTTGGAGGTCATCGCGAATGGTCGATGTTCGAATTGATGTGTCGGATAAGATTGCGACATCAACGCTGTCTGCGAACCCTGCATGGAAGTATCGTACGTTTCCGGTGGAAGCACCATTTGCAAGCTTCGCATAGAAGCTGATATTGTATGTCTTGCCGTCTTGCCACTGGTAATCAGGGGTGAAGGAAACATCGGTTCGTTGTTGACTGGTTAATGAAACGGCTTGACCTGATGTTGTCGAGTGAACTAAACTGTTATCGGACAAGTCATGAATATCCATGTGGAAGATGTAATCTCCATCTAAAACTCCGTTTGTTGCTTGGAAATCCCAAGAATGCTTCAAAGAGGAATCGATTGGGAGAACGCACGCATAGTTCACGTCTTCCAAACACTTCAACACATTTGGTTTACTGAGCGAAATATCGACCGATTCAACATTGAAGATGACACGCTCTCTGTTGTTTGCTTCTGAAAGTTCTTCTGCGTCAAACCAGGAGGTTCCGGATGTCGTGTTATCAAATTCGGACTCAACTTGGACCATATATACGCCAGCGGAGAACTCGTGGGAGCCAATAAGAGTGGTGTCTGAATCTTCTGCATCGACATTCGTTCTTGATACTGAATACGTTGCATCTTCGATAAATGTAAATTCCCTTAATGTGATGTTGTTGAATCCAACACCTTTGAATCCATCATTTACACCGTTACGGCCGTCGTCATCCGATTGGAATTGGAATTGAACATCAACTGTCGATCCTGCGAGTGAGATACACTCACTTCTCCATTGTGCTGGATCGAGAGATGATCGGTTCTGAATATACAAGTGTGTCAAATCAATCGATTGGCTTTTGACAAGGTCTTCTGTGTTGAAAAACACATTGTACTTTCCACTTCCATCGATGTTGGAAGCGTCACCAATGTAATCAAGTTCGGTGAAGTCAATTGATTCAGTTGCATTGACAATACCATTGTCATCATCATCATTCTGACATGTTCCATCTTCGTTGTAGTCGTTCCATTGTGCATAGACGAGACCTTCGTATGTTGTTCCATCTTTGGTGTAGTCAATCCACATACCTGCGTAATCGCTTGGGTCGATGTTACCATTTTGGTCGACCGTGTAGAAGGTATCTGCATAATATTGGAAGTTGAGAGAAACGAAATCGCCATTCATATTGGTCAGGTCAATGTCAGGAATTGTTAGTGTTTCATTTGTCCAAGCATCTTCATATCCGTTCGTTGAAGTGTCACATGGGTGACCAAACCAGTAAGCATAATTGTTGAAAATTTTCGTGCTACAGGAGGCTTCGTTGTAGATTACTCCTTTCGGTTGTTGATTTTCTTCATGGATGTAACCTGATGCACCGCCTTCAAAGTCTTCATCGCAAATCACAGATGGCGTTCCGCAGAATACATTAGATGGTGTTGCCGAGAAGACT
>Ga0255760_10005501_pt1 | contig 10808 bp, 14 predicted proteins | sample 071ome_25_FD_179960 | JGI IMG/M metagenome (GOLD analysis project Ga0255760, IMG submission 179960) | Coastal salt marsh microbial communities from the Groves Creek Marsh, Skidaway Island, Georgia - 071410BT metaG (version 2) | ecosystem: Environmental > Aquatic > Marine > Intertidal zone >... | reverse complement strand
GGGATATTTCTAAGAATGGCAATCGAACAGCATAAAGATGATGAAAATTTTCCTTACTGGAGGGTTGTTGATGAAAAACACCCTGTAGTGAAAAAGTTAAACCTTGATGGGAATCAAATAAAAAAGAGGAGAGTTGATGAGGGAATTCCGTACTAAGAAAAACCCACACAACCCCACAAATCGTTCACGGTGGAGTAAGTTTGTAAGTAACAGTTAAAGGAATAAATATGAAACTTAATCTTTCAATTAAAACCCTTCTACTAATTCAGATTCTCTTAGTTTTATTGTTAATACCAATGGATATATTTCTTGGAGAGGTAAGATTAGATTATGTTCTTCCTCTTTACATATTTGTGTGGATATTGACTTACTCTCATATTTCCAGAAATGAAGACTAGGAGAACTATTACATACAAAATTAATCCGTTACCGTCGAATAAGACTTCGCTAGATTTTATCCCTTGAAGACTCAAATATTTCTTGAGAGAATTATTTAATGCCTTCCAATAATCAGATAGGAAACCAATTAGAAAGAGAGGCGGCACAAATATCAAAGAGGCATTCTGGGATGATTGCTTTTCCAACTATTGGTTTAGCGCTGTTAATATTTTGCTTATACATTTTTGTGTTGTTTATGTTTGCCAATGGTTATTTGGGGCCACTTATCTCAACTCTTTTGCTTGGGATTTTAACTTTTGCTTCCTATACCCCACTGCATGAGGCAGTACATGGGAATGTGGGAGGCAGTAATAGAAAATATAAGTGGTTAGATTATGTTGTTGGATTATTAATGTCGCCACTTATCTCAATCCCGTTCAATTCACATAAAAAAGAACACTTAGCTCATCATGCACATACAAATTCCGATGAAGATCCAGATGTACACCTTCAAAATATGTTTGAGTCTGTTAAAGATTGTTATAGAGAAACATTAAGGGCCATCAAAACTCAAAATACCTTTGTGATGGACAACTTCACAAGAACAGAAATTGCTGTAACCATTGGGTGGCGATTATTATTTGTCTTAAGCACGGGGGTGGGTAGTGTTCCAGTGTTATTTTTTGGATGGTTTTCAGGTGCGTTTTTAACAACTTTTTTATTTTCTTATTTACCACATCAACCATTCAAAGATGCTGCGAGATGGAAAAATACAAATATACAATTATTTTCTGTCAGGTGGTTTGAGAACTTAATGTTTCAGCAAAATTTACACGCTGTGCATCATTTATTTCCCAGGGTGCCGTTTTATAATTACCGAAAAGTGTTTGATAAATTAGAACCAACCATGAGAAAAAAAGAAACTCCAATCATTGATATGATAAATAGAAGACCAATTTAAAAATCAAGACTAGAAAAAAATGAAAAACAGTTTTTTATTCGTAGTGCTTCTATCAGCATACCTCTCAACTGCAGAAGACTATAAAAATGATGAAATTAATGCATTATTGGATGGTCTTCATCAAGATGCACATGAAGGTAATTTTCAGAGCTATTTTGATCGCTACACCTCAGATGCAATCTTTTTAGGCACAGATAAAACAGAACGTTGGAGTATTGAAGAATTTAAAGCTTATGCTAAGCCAGCATTTGCAGACGGCAATGGTTGGTCTTATTCAGTTGTAGAGCGTAACTGGGAGGGAGTTGGAGATACTCGTTGGTTTGATGAAATTCTTTTTAATGAAAAGCTAGGATATTGTAGAGGTACTGGTGTTGTACAGCTAATCGAAGGAGAATGGAAAATTCTCCATTATGCTCTGACCATGTTAGTCCCTAATGCCATAGCTGCAGAAGTGGGAGCACAAACCCAAGAAGCTGACAAGCAATGATATGCATCAAAACTGATATCCCAAAAGAGATCTGCGCAATAGATGATGAACTAAAGGCGATCTATCATTCTCATGACACTGTGTGCATATGGGTTTTGAAGTCTAGAGAAGATAGAAATAGTTTTTTAGATGAAACAATGGGCATGAATAAAGATGATAGAGAAAACTATTATTTAGAGAATTATGCTTAGCAAAATAAAACAATCCATACAGGCAGATCTGAAAAACAATAAATTAACCCTAGTAACAACTTTTGCTGCTAATACATTTTTTTTATTAGAAAACCCTAGAGACGATTTGGTTTTTGAAATCTTTTTTTGGCTGTCTGTTTTAATTCAAGCTAGTTTAGTACTATACCTTCTAGTAGTATTGTTATTGAAAATAAATAATAAGTTATGAGCAAATTCTATATAGTTTTATCGACACTCTTGTTAATAGTCTCGGTCTACTTAATAGTTGTTGATAACTATTTTGCATCTTTAAGTTTATTTTCTATGGGAATAATGTACGTAATCATGGCTTGGCAAACTAAAACAAACGACCCCAAAAACGCAAAAATATTCTTTATTCTTGGACTTTTTATAATGTCAGTTACTTTTTTAGGTGACTCAATATCTGGGTACATTAATTTAGAAACCCTAGATATCTATCAGTCTCAAGAATAGAGAGTTAAAATATACCCATATGAAGTTGGGTGTTCCAAAAGAGATAAAGAACAACGAACATAGGGTAAGTCTTACTCCGCAATCCGTTGGTCGTCTTGCAAAGTTGGGAGCACATGTTTTTGTTGAAAAGTCTGCTGGCCTAGAGATAGGTTTTACGGACGAGATGTTTGTTAATAATGGCGCAACTATTCTAGATACTGCAGCGGAAATATTTTCAAATTCTGAATTAATTATTAAGGTAAAAGAGCCGCAAGAGGAAGAGCTTAAATACCTTACACCTGATAAAACATTATTCACCTATTTGCACTTAGCTGGCGACAAACAGCAAGCTAAAAAACTGCTTGGGACTGGTGTTACGGGTATAGCATATGAAACTGTTACGGCTTCAGATGGTTCTTTGCCTCTCCTATCTCCTATGAGCAAAATAGCTGGAAAGATAAGCATTGTTGTGGGCCAGTATTTCTTACTAAAACCAAACCAAGGCATTGGCACATTGTTAGGTAGTGTCGATCAGATAGAACCAAGAACAGTAACAGTAATAGGGGCAGGTGTTGCTGGCAAAGAAGCAATAAAAAAAGCTATTTCTACTGGTGCAAAAGTTAATATTCTGGATTTGTCAGAAACCAAACTTTCTGACCTTGAAGCTGAATTTGGCTCTAACAATATCAAGTATTTAATTTCATCTGAGGAAAGAATTATTGAATGTATTTCGTCTTCAGATCTTGTTATAGGTTCTGTTTATGTTGTTGGTAAAGAAGCACCCAAGGTGGTAACTAAAGATATGTTGTCTGAGATGAAACCAGGGAGTGTAATGGTTGATATTTCTATTGATCAAGGCGGATGTTTTGAAACCAGCAAACCCACAACTCACGATAACCCAATTTATAAGGTTGAGGACGTCACACACTACTGTGTAACAAATATGCCTGGAGCTGTGCCACTTACTTCAACCCTTGCCCTTAATGAAGCCACTCTGCCATTCATTGAAGAGATTGTTAAAAGTGGTCTTAGCAAAAGTTTAAGCGACAATGAGCATTTAGCAGCTGGGGTAAATATAATGGATGGCAAAATTATCCATCCAGCAATTAAGGAAGCGCTCAACTAAATGGAGAAAATTCTTTTTATCATTGCTGTTTTTCTGATAACTTCTTGTGTAGCAATTCTTAAGGCAAAAGATTTTAAAGAAACCTGGAAATTTGCCATTAAATGGGTGTTTGGATTGTTTGCTTTATTTGCCCTCAATCTTTTTAACGAAGCATTTCTTTTTGAATGGCTTGGCTGGAATGGCACTAATAAAAATGATTGGGTTTTTGTGCTATGGTGGGGTCTAGTATTTTCATGGTTTTTATATGGCTTTGGAATGCTTTTTAGAAAACTACGCGAAAAAGAATGAGACCTGAAACTTTATTTTTAATTGGTGTTTGGTTGGTTTTTGTGATTTTAGAAATCTACCAAAAGAAATTCTTCAACAAACCAAGAGAAAAGTCGTCAGATGGCATAGTTGAGATAGTTACGGGTGTGATGTTGTTATTTTTCATCCAACCTTTTGTTGTTGCTTCAGGATATTTTCTTACCTCTCAAGTGGTGCCTGATGCCCAAGACTTAATTTTAAATTGGCCATTTCTTGTTGTTTTTAGTTTGCTGTTGTTGTTTGATGATTTAACGCAGTATTGGTGGCACCGAACTGTACACAACGTCCCTATTCTTTATCACTTGCATAGACCTCATCACGAAGCTGAATACTTATCGGTGAGAATTGTTTATCGCAACAATCCTTTTTATTACTTATTCATGCCAAGCTTATGGTTCTCTGGTATGTTGCTTTTTTTGGGTTCTGGATGGGTCTATGTTGTATACATATGCATGAAAATGACGGTGATCTATGGTGCACACTCAGATATTAGGTGGGACAAGCCTCTGTATAAAATTAAATGGCTTTCTCCTTTGATGTGGTTTGTTGAACGCACCATATCCACCCCAGCAACTCATTTTGCCCACCATGGAAAATATAAATCAGACCCAAACACTAACTACAAAGGGAACTATGGCAACTTTTTATTTCTATGGGATGTTATTTTTGGCACAGCAATCATTACCAGAGACTATCCAAAGGAGTTTGGGGTAGAAAATTTAAAATCTGCTCCGATGTTTTACCAAATCTTTTGGCCATTTGTGCAGCCACCTAAAGAATTAATTCAAAATAGCAATGAATAAAGCAGGCCTCTATTTCGCCTATATATTAATTTACACATCACCGATTCAAGTGGGCTTCATTTTATGGCAGCTATGGATAGTTTTTACCTCAGACTACACATTTTTTGGCTTATCAACTAAAGAGTTTCTGGTGGATAATTTAAAATTTCTCCACGATTGGGTATATTCTTGGTTTTGGAACGCTTTGCTTGATTTCTTTTATCAATTTCCTGCATTGGTCATGTCCACTTTGAAGTTGGTAGTGAATACCTGTCTTGGTTACTGGTTGCTCGAAAAATTTAAATGAGAAAACTGCTTTTTATTTTATTTTTTGTTCAATTATTTCTGCACCCGAATAGTTTCGATCTAATAAATAGTAAAAAAAATGTCTTCGAATCTGGTCTTGTTTTAGTTCAACTAAAAAATGGGCTGCATTTTTTAGAGGAGGAGGCAGAAGTCCAAAAAGAACTGGTTATTGCCATTCATGGCGGCGGTACACTTGGTTATGAATGGGTTTACCCTCTCAACCAACTTAATTCTGAAAGCACAAGAGTTGCTTTTTTCCGATGGAATCCAATTTCAGCGACATGCGCACATGATGAGCTTAGATATTTGAAATCATTCCTTGACAATTCCAGTAGCCACTATGAAAAGATTACGATTTTAGGACATAGTTTGGGTGGCATTCTTCTAGCTAGACTTATTGAGGATTTAGAAATTAACAAACCTCTAGAGGCTCATATTATTGCATCGCCACTTAAAGGTATTGAGCCAACCAACAGCCTCTGCGATTATCAGCCACCTATGAAAGTCGGTGATGATGTTGTTCTTTACGAATGGCGAACACAAAAAAACCTGGATGGTGTATTCATGGCCCTTCCGTACGACCCTCAGATAGTAGAAATTGAAAATAGCAATGTAACAAGGCTTCCAGAAAAGTATAAGGAAAACAAACTTGGCCATAACTGGTCAATCAGCTGGGTTGTTGACGAAATTAGCGATTAGCTTTTTAGTTCTCTTTTGTTAGAATCTTATTTTTCCATTTAAAAAATGTTGCCAGATGTTCTAAAAAACACACTAAGCATTCCAGTTGTTGCTGCACCACTGTTTATTATTTCAAGACCAAACCTTGTGATTGCTCAATGCAAAGCAGGAGTTGTGGGTTCTTTTCCAGCACTCAATGCTAGACCTCAAGAACTGCTATCAGATTGGATTAAAGAAATTAAAGATGAGCTGGGTGAATACCAAGCACAAAACCCAGGTAAGAAAGTTGCCCCCTTTGCAGTTAATCAAATTTGCCACCTATCAAACGACAGACTGTTGGCTGATGTTGAGACATGCGTTAAGCATGAGGTGCCAATCATTATTACATCCTTACGACCGCCAGCTGACCTGGTGAAAGCAATACACTCTTACGGCGGCCTAGTATTTCATGACGTTATCAATACAAGACATGCCCAGAAAGCAGTTTCTGAAGGTGTCGATGGTTTAATACTTGTTTGTGCTGGTGCTGGTGGCCATGCTGGTGCCCTATCACCATTTGCTTTGCTAAGGGAAACTAGAGAGTGGTACGATGGCACAATATTGTTATCAGGAGCAATTTCAGACGGATATTCAGTAGCAAGTGCTTTAGCTATGGGTGCAGATCTTGCCTATGTTGGAACAAGATTTATTGCCACCCAAGAATCAGAAGCTGAGGATGAGTACAAACAAATGCTGATAGACTCATCAGCCAAAGATGTGGTCTATACCAATTACTTTAGTGGTGTGCATGGTAATTATTTATCGCCATCGGTAATTAAGTCAGGTATGGATCCAGACAATTTGCCAGAGGCAGATAAAACAAAAATGAATTTTAATTCTGGTGGCAATGCAGCAAAAAAAGTTTGGAAAGATATTAAGGGTTGTGGCCAAGGCCTAAGTCCAATTAAAGACTCACCAGCAGTTGCTGACTTGGTAGACAATATGAAGAAAGAGTTTGCAGAGGCATCAAAAGCCTTTACATCAAAAAGCTCTATATATTAAATCTGCAGCTGAAACCCAAGAAAAACTTCGTTTTCTAGATACTGAGAAGTTTTAAGCCCCATTAAAAGACCAAAGTTTTTTGTAGCGTTGTAGGTAATATCTAAGACAGCTTTAATGTCTGTGTCGTCAGAAAACTCTATGACCAAATCATCGTTCAAACAAACCTCAACATCTGGTGCACAAGGCTCATAGTTGATTAAAGTTTCTTCGTTCTCCACTTCTTTAGATAGATCTAAATAGAAGCGACCTTCCCAATCATTGGCATCTCCAAATCTCAGTCCAGCCACGACACTGCCAAACGATTCGTCATTATCAAATGAGGTATCGAACGAAAAGCTTTTTATACCACCCTCAATAAATACATCAACAACGTTCTGAAGGTTTAACGAGACAGATCCTACCGATATTGAATTTAAAAGGTCACCTATGCCAACATGAGCTCCAAGTCGTAAAGTGTTAACGGTCTTCTCAAACTCAGCATCTTCGTCATCAAGGCTCCTTAGATTTGTCCCATAAGCTACCCTGGAAGCTGTTATATATAAGGGTCCTGGCAAAGGCAGGCTACCATAAAAGCCTATGTTGTCATCTTCGTTGTAAGATAAGAGTAAACCAAGATGGCCATATGAATAATCGTTTGGTTCTTTTCCAAGTCTGCCATCTCTTGCATCCATTAAACCAGAAGACAACAATAGAGTTAAAATGATGAATAGAAATTTATTTGGGATCATCTTGAGATAAGTATAAACATAATTATTAACTTAAATAAGTTTTAAACAATTTAGCATCTTTAATAATTGCTAATGTTTTCAGTATAATGATCACATGGATGTAGCCGGTTTTGTAATTGCAATTTTTGCACTAATTTTTTCCATTATTGCTTTAGGGTTAGCGATGCGGGCCTTATATATTATTGGCGTAAATGCTGGACTCGATAAGAAAGTTTCGCAAAATAATCCAGCACCAGCAGTCAAATCAGCAACTCCTATTAAAAAGTTTAAAGATCCAATACGAAGAGATGGCAATAAAATTATCTACAATGAAGAGCCTTTGATTTATGTCATCGAAGACTTTATTTCTGAAGAAGAGTGTCAACATTTTGTTGATGAATCGCGCAGCAAGCTTGAAAGAGCCAAAACAATTGGCGGCAAAGATGGCATTTACCATGAAAATCGAACAGGCATGAACTGTTGGATACATCATGGGCATTCAGCTGTATCAAAAGCCGTTGGCGACAGAATAGCTGATCTAATTGGTTTTCCTTTGAAGAACGCTGAGTCTTTTCAGGTTGTTTACTATACAGGTGGCACACAGTACAACGACCATCACGATGCTTTCAAGCACGATACAGATGAGGGCAAAAAGCATCTTAAAAGAGGCGGACAACGAATCTATACAGCTCTTGGGTACCTTAACGATGTTGAAGAAGGCGGAGCTACAGAATTTAGAGATTTAAATATTTCAGTTAAACCAAAAAAAGGCAGCCTTCTTGTTTGGAAGAATGTCTTGCCTGGTACAACAAAAGTTCATCCCGATTCACTCCATGCGGGAAGGCCTGTTACGAAAGGAGAAAAGTTTGCTTTCAATTTATGGTTTAGAGAAAACAAGTTTGTCTAAATCATGGATGTATCTTTCATTCTTGATGATCTTAATGACGAGCAGCGCAAAGCTGTAACATCTGAGTCAAAAAAACTTCTTGTTTTAGCAGGTGCTGGTTCAGGCAAAACAAAAGTTCTGGTTCACAGGATAGCTTGGCTAATAAAAGCACTGGGCTGTTCAACTCACAGCGTGCTGGCTGTGACTTTTACCAATAAGGCAGCAAACGAAATGACTGGCAGAATTGAATCGATTTTAGATCAGCCTATTCCAGAGCTATGGTGTGGAACCTTCCATTCAATTTCAAATAAAATCCTAAGACGACACTACAAAGAAGCTGGCCTAGAAAGAGATTTTTCAATTCTAGATAGCGATGATCAGCTACGAATAATTAAAAGAGTACTAAAAAGGCTAGAAATTGATGATGAGCAGTGGCCTGCAGAAAAGGTTCGCTGGCAGATTAATAACTGGAAAGATGATGGGCTAAGAGCCAATGATATCGATGATAAAGGCGATTTTAATCTTGAGATTCTTAAAAAAATATACCTTGAGTATGGCAATTATTTGGATAGCGAAAACTTGCTAGATTTTGGTGAGTTAATTTTAAGGTCTTACGAATTAATTAAAAATAATACAGAACTACAAAGAGCTTATCGCAGCAAATTTCAAAACATTCTTATTGATGAGTTTCAAGACACCAATACCATCCAATTTAAATGGATAAAAAATCTTATTGGTGAACGCACAAACGTAACAGCTGTAGGCGATGATGATCAATCCATCTATGGTTGGCGAGGTGCGAAAATTGAAAATATTAATAAATTTGCAAAAGAAAAAGAAACAGAGATGGTCCGATTGGAACAAAACTATAGATCAACAGAGAACATTCTGAATGCAGCAAACGCTGTAATTGGAAAAAATTCAAATAGGCTGGGCAAAAAGCTTTGGACAGCTGGCAATAAAGGAGAGCTTATAGAGGTATTTGAAGCATACAGCGAACAAGAAGAAGCAAGCTTTATATCAGATAAAGTACTCAAGATCACCCAAGAGGGTGACCAGTATAAAGATATAGCAGTGCTATACCGATCTAATGCCCAATCTCGAGTAATTGAGGAATTTTTGTTGCGGGAAAATCTACCATACGTTATTTATGGCGGTGTGAGATTCTATGAAAGGCTAGAAATAAAAAACGTCATTAGTTACCTAAGGCTCTGCGTAAATTTCAATGATAATGCCGCATTTGAAAGAGCGATTGGAGCGCCAACAAGAGGCATTGGCGAGAAGACGCTTGCTACAATACGAGAACATGCTACTGAGTCAAATATATCCTTATTTGCAGCCTCCAAACAACTACTTGCTAATGATTTAATCAAAGGTAAAGGAGGTTCGTCTTTGGGCAGCTTTATTTCTTTCATAGAAAAGACTTCTGAAACAATTCCTGAAATGCCACCACAGGAATTTGTTGAAATGGTGATAAACCAAAGTGGACTCATTGAACACCATCTCAAAGAAAGGGGTGAAAAAGGCAAAATAAGAATAGAAAATATTAACGAGCTAATATCCGCAGTTAAATCATTTGACACACTTAATAAAGGCGAAGATCTTTCAGAGTTTGGATCAGTGATTGCTGCATTTTTAAGCTCAGTCTCACTGGACATGGGAGAAACACAAGCCCATAAGGCCGATGATGCGGTGCAGTTAATGACATTGCATTCAGCTAAAGGGCTGGAATTTAAGTATGTGTTTATGGTGGGTATGGAAGAATCAATATTTCCGCATTCAAGATCTTCCGAAAATATTTCAGAATTAGAAGAAGAGCGACGACTATGCTATGTAGGCATAACTAGAGCCAGAGCCAAACTGCATCTAACCTACGCAGAATTTAGAAGGCTATATGGACAAGATTCTTATAACCCGCCTTCAAGATTTATAAATGAAATTCCAAACGATCATTTAGAATTTGTACGCCCCAGACAAAATTATTCCACTAGCTACTATGGGACAGTATCTCAAATTAAAGAGGAGGACAACGACCTTGAATTTAATCTTGGTGACAATGTGCGCCATAAAACCTTTGGTGATGGGGTTGTACTTAGTATGGAAGGAAACGGAGATGCTGCACGCATACAGGTAAACTTCTATGAGGTAGGAACAAAGTGGTTGGTAGCAGCTTATGCCAACCTACAAAAAATATGAGCATAGAAACTATCAATAAAGGACTCATAGACTATCAAGAGAGTCATCAGGAGATGTTGGATCTGGTTAAATCCACGTCACGTAAGAGCCAAATATGGCACCTAGAGCATCTTCCTGTCTACACCATTGGCATTAGTGAAAAGTTTATAAAAGAGGGTTGTAATCAAACAATTCCAACTATAAAAACTGATCGTGGCGGCAAAATTACATACCATGGCCCAGGCCAGCTGGTGTTTTATTTTATGCTGGACTTAAAAAAAATGCCTTTTAGGCCTACTGATTTGACGAAAACTATATTAAATAAAACGTC
>Ga0255760_10005495_pt1 | contig 10815 bp, 7 predicted proteins | sample 071ome_25_FD_179960 | JGI IMG/M metagenome (GOLD analysis project Ga0255760, IMG submission 179960) | Coastal salt marsh microbial communities from the Groves Creek Marsh, Skidaway Island, Georgia - 071410BT metaG (version 2) | ecosystem: Environmental > Aquatic > Marine > Intertidal zone > Salt... | reverse complement strand
TCCACATCGCATCGGAGATGCCTTGAGAGATCGCAGTTTTTTACGTTCTACTGTCTTTTCTTCAGTGGCCAGTTTACGCGATAAAATCACCTTGCTGCGTGAACAGCGGCGCTTAGCACAAACCAAGCCTGAATCCATTTTTGCCCAAACCAAAGCGCAAACGACCCTCGATTATCTCTCTGAGCGTTATTCTGATCGGTTCATTGAGCTGTTTTTTAAGCCCTTCTACAGTGGAATCTTTTTAGAAAGTGCGCTGAGCACCTCATACAAACATTTTGAATTTGTTTTTCATCATTTCGCGCTAGGCAAGGCTGCCCTTGTAGTGGATGGGATTCAGCGTTTACCTGAGCTGTTAGCGAATCGCTTGACTCAAACAGCAATCAAGCTGAATACTTCATTCGATTCAGGTGAAACAGAGAAGTATGAAGCGCTTATTCAAACCTATCCGAGTACTTCTTTGCCCGCTGATTACAACGGATGCGTTAATTGTTATTTTGAGATTGAGTCTGCGGATCAGGAGCTATTGAAGCAACTCGAGACAACGATCGGACTCATTCCGCATTCAGATTATGTCAACAACCTTCACGTGCTCCATGGTGAAAACCGTCAACTACTCTCTGCGACGGTTGTCGGTCAGTTGAACATGGGACAAACGGAAATAGAAGGGGCTGTTCGTCAAGAACTGCTTGAGCGTTGTGGGATCGCCGTAGGTAAAGCGGTTAAGACCTATACCATACGTCGTGCCTTGCCACGTAAGACTCCTATGCAGTATCAGGCCGAAGTCCAGCACGAAGGGCCTGTATTTTATGCCGGAGACTATAGTTTGTACCCTTCTTTAAACGCGGCTATGCAAAGCGGTCGTGCCGCTGCAGAAGCGGTTTCGCGTCACTTTAATAGATAAAATCTTTAGCTATAGCGATTAACATAAGTAAAAGCTATACTTAGATTGCGAATTCCAATCTCTTTGTGCGGAATCTGCGCGATTTAAAGCCTAATTTTAAGGTTCAAATTTAAAAGAGCTATGCACAATCACGACTCAAACGGTTCAATTGACAAATGCCCAGTCATGTCAGCAAAACACAGACACACTGCGGCAGGAGGATTCTCAAATTCAGACTGGTGGCCAGAGCAGCTTAACCTTAAGATGCTCCACCAAAACACAGAAGAATCTGTTCCCTTAAAGAATTTCAACTACAAGAAGGCTTTCGCTTCGATCGATTACGATGCGCTAAAGCAAGATTTGGTCAATTTGATGACTGATTCGCAAGAATGGTGGCCTGCAGATTACGGGCACTACGGTCCATTCTTCATTCGTATGGCCTGGCATAGTGCGGGTACCTACAGAATTACAGACGGACGCGGTGGAGCCTGCGCCGGAACACAGCGTTTCGCGCCGCTAAACAGCTGGCCAGATAACGGAAACTTAGATAAGGCCCGCAGATTGTTGTGGCCGATTAAGCAGAAATACGGGCAACAAATCTCATGGGCTGATTTGATGATCTTAGCCGGTAATGTGGCTTTAGAGACTATGGGCTTTGAAACCTTCGGATTCGCTGGAGGGCGTGCCGATGTATTCGAGCCAGAAGGAGATATCTACTGGGGTCCTGAAACAGAGTGGTTAGGAGACAAGCGCTACCAAGGAGATCGTGAGCTTGAAAACCCACTCGCTGCGGTTCAGATGGGACTCATCTATGTAAACCCAGAAGGACCAAACGGTAAGCCAGACCCAATTGCTGCTGCTCGCGACATCCGCGAGACGTTTGCGCGTATGGCGATGAACGACGAAGAGACTGTTGCGCTTGTTGCAGGAGGACACACTTTCGGTAAGACGCACGGAGCCGGAGATACCGCTCACGTAGGTCCTGAGCCAGAAGGCGCTCCGATCGAGCAACAAGGATTTGGATGGGCAAACAGCTTTGGATCGGGTAAAGGAGAGCACACCATTACTTCTGGTTTAGAAGGAGCTTGGACGCCGACTCCAATCCAATGGGATAACAGCTATTTTGATACCTTATTCGGCTACGAGTGGGAACTTACAAAGAGCCCTGCCGGAGCCTATCAGTGGAAGCCAGCCAATGGCGAAGCTGCCGATGCGGTGCCTGATGCGCACAACCCAAGCAAGCGTCACGCGCCCATGATGGCAACGACCGATTTAGCGCTTAGAGAAGAACCAGCGTATGCGAAGATTTCGAAGCGTTTTCACGAAAATCCAAATGAATTTGCAGATGCCTTTGCGCGTGCTTGGTACAAGCTAACACACCGTGACATGGGGCCAATAACCAACTACAGCGGACCAGAGGTACCGAAAGAAGTATTGATCTGGCAAGATCCGGTTCCGGCCGTTTCTCATGACTTAATTGATGCGGCTGATATCAAAAACCTAAAAGGCCAGTTGCTTGCAAGCGGGCTTTCTGTTTCTGAATTGGTATTCACGGCTTGGTCTTCGGCTTCGACCTTTAGAGGTTCTGACAAGCGTGGAGGTGCCAACGGTGCGCGTATCGCGTTGAGTCCACAGAAATACTGGGAGGCTAACGATCCAGATCGCTTAGCGAAAAACCTTGAAGCGATTAAAGCGGTTCAGGCCGGATTTAATGCTGCTGCAGGAAACAAGCAGGTTTCGCTTGCCGATCTTATTGTACTCGGTGGATGTGCCGCTATTGAAAAGGCTGCTGCTGATGCAGGAGTTACGGTTGAGGTGCCATTCTCACCAGGACGCACTGATGCGACTCAAGACATGACCGATGTAGATTCATTCGCAGTTCTTGAGCCTCAAACCGACGGGTTCCGCAACTTCGCGAAGCCAGGAGCGTTGAACCGTCCGGCTGAAGAGTGGTTGGTTGATAAGGCACAATTGTTAGGATTGAATGCTCCTGAAATGACTGTGCTTGTTGGGGGTCTTCGTGTTCTCGGAGCCAACTCAGCACACTCAAACCACGGCGTATTTACAGATAAAGTAGGGGTATTGACCAATGACTTCTTTACCAACCTCTTAGACATTGCTACAGAGTGGAAGGCGGTTGAGGGCGACAGCAATGCCTTTATCGGAACAGATCGCAGCTCTGGTGAGCAGCGCTATACGGCTACACGTGTTGATTTGATTTTCGGATCAAACTCTCAACTGAGAGCACTCTCAGAAGTGTACGCTTCTGCCGATTACAAAGAGCAATTTGTTCACGACTTTGTAGCCGCTTGGAACAAGGTGATGAACGCCGATCGTTTCGATCTATTAGACTAGTTTAAAGATTGCTATGAAAAGAGAAGCCTCCCCGACGGGAGGCTTTTTTATTTGTTGAAGAATGTGCGATATTCGCGTCATGAAAGTGTTACAGTCTTTAAGTCTTCGCGAAAAATGGATCCTTGCCTTTGTGGGGGTAGCGATATTATCGCGTTTGATTGTTCACATCCCCAATGTAACGGCTGTGACGGCCACGGCACTATTCGCCGGTCGTTTCTTTCAGCGTAAGTCTTTCGCATTTGCGGTTCCGATTCTGGTGATGGCTATAACGGATCTGTTTCTTGGATTCTACACCATTAGCGTATTCGTCTACGCCGCCTTGTTAGGGGTGGTGGCCATTGGTCAATGGGCCAAACGCATTTCAGTATGGAGCGTACTTGCTTCGTCTGTTTTATTTTTCTTGCTCACCAATTTTGGGGTGTGGGTATTGGGGTATCCTAAAACTTGGGAGGGTCTCGTGGCTTGTTATACCGCAGCTATCCCGTTCTTCAGGGCCTCACTCATCGGAGATTTTGCATTCGCAGGAATCTTGGTCTTCAGTTTCAGACTGTTAGAGCGCCGCGTTTTGGCAAAGGCCTAAGAAGGGCTATCTTCGCGCCCGAATCATCAATCAACCTATCCGTGTATGAAGCGTTACCTCAAACTCTTCGACTTCGACTATACCTATAGTGCCAAAACTGAAATTTTATCGGGTCTTACCGTAGCTCTTGCACTAGTCCCAGAGGCGGTTGCCTTTGCCTTGATTGCAGGACTTTCACCCCTGACGGGCTTGTATGCGGCGGTGGTTATGGCCTTTATCACTTCTGTCTTTGGAGGCCGCCCGGGAATGATTTCAGGTGCTACCGGAGCCGTTGCTGTTGTGCTCGTCAACCTGGTTCTTGATCACGGTGTTGAGTACGTCTTTGCCACGGTCATCCTAGCAGGAATCATTCAGATCTTGGCCGGTGTGCTCCGACTGGGTAAATTCATTCGCTTAGTGCCGCATCCGGTAATTTTCGGATTCGTCAATGGCCTCGCTATTATCATTTTCATGTCGCAGCTTGACCAGTTTAAAGCGGCTGACGGATCATGGTTGAGCGGCCCTTCACTTTACCTTTTCTTAGGGTTGGTACTCTTAAGCATGGCGATCATCTACGGATTGCCCAAGCTTACCAAGGCTGTTCCTTCATCGTTAACCGCCATCTTGGTGGTATTTGGTATTGCAGTAGGATTGGGTATCGACACCAAGACAGTAGGGGACATTGCCTCTATCAAAGGAGGCTTTTTGCCTTTTCACTTACCGGAAGTTCCATTCGCCTTAGAAACCTTACAAATCATCACTCCTTATGCGTTTATCGTTGCGGGGGTAGGACTCATTGAGAGTTTGTTGACACTGAATATTGTTGATGAAATCACCGAAACTCGTGGTAGCGCTAACAAAGAAGCCCTTGCACAAGGAGTGGCCAATACCCTCTCTGGATTATTTTCAGGAATGGGCGGATGCGCCATGATAGGTCAGTCTCTCATCAACGTATCCAACGGGGCACGCGCACGACTCTCTGGAATCGCAGCGGCCGTTGCCTTATTGGGTTTTGTAATGTTCGGATCTAGCCTTATCGAGCAGGTTCCGATGGCAGCACTTACCGGCCTGATGATCATGGTGGCGATTGGTACCTTCGAGTGGGCCAGCTTGAAAACCTTCACTAAGATGCCCCGTTCAGATGTTTTTGTGATGGTGGTGGTAACCCTAGTAACGGTTTTCTTACACAACCTGGCTTTGGCCGTGATCATTGGCGTCATTATTGCTGCCTTAGTGTTCGCATGGGACAACGCCGTGCGCATTCGCGCCCGCAAGCATGTCGATGAATTAGGCATCAAACACTACGAGATTTACGGTCCGCTCTTCTTTGCCTCTGTATCGGCCTTTTCAGAGAAGTTCGATGTGCTAAACGATCCGCCCGAGGTGATTATCGATTTTGCCGAAAGCCGTGTGGTAGACATGTCGGCAATTGAGGCACTGAATCGCATCACGGAGCGCTACGCCAAGGTCGGTAAGAAGATACATTTGCGTCACTTAAGTAGTGATTGTAAACGACTCATTGCCAATGCCGAGACCATCATTGATGTCAACGTCATTGAAGATCCGACCTACAAGGTGGTACGCGACTTTAGTTAATTGGGTCGGCTTAAATTTTGCACTAACTTTATTCTATGAATCGTTTTTCTAAATGGATTGGCGCCTGGACAACGCTATTAGTTATCGCGATTACGCTCGCTAGCTGTGCAGAGCAAGACACACGATATCAAGATCGCCTTCAAGACCCTGCGCTCTTTAACGCCTCCATGCAACAACTCACCGATGTGATTGTGCATGATATTTTTTCGCCGCCGGTGGCTTCGCGTATTTATGTATACCCCACCATCGCGGCCTATTCGATTCTACGCCAGGTGAATGAGGATTACTCTAGTTTAGAGGGTCAACTGAACGAATTTACAGAAATCCCTGCACTCCCTGAGGGGGTGAATCCGCATTTAGCTGCCATTCAGGCTTTTTTAGATCTAGGAGAGCAGCTGATTTTTTCAAAAAAACGGATGAGCGATTACCGCGAGCAGGTGTATGCCGAGCTCAGAGAACTAGGTCTGCCTGAAGATGAGTACGAGGCGTCTGTGGCTTATGCCAATCAGGTGGTGGCCCATATGCGTCAGTGGATTGATCAGGATTTTTACCGTGAAACGCGTACCTATCCGAAATATTCAGTGCGCCAAGAAGACCGCTATTGGAAGCCTACGCCTCCGGATTATATGGACGGTATTGAGCCGCATTGGCAACGCATCCGTCCGCTTGTGATACCCAATGCAGAGGCCTTTAACCCTAAGACTCCTCTAGAGGTTAATATGGATCCAGAGAGTCCTTTCTACGCCCAATTGATGGAGGTCTATGAAAAAGGCAAAAAGGTAACAGAAGATAATAACGAGAACGAGCAGGCTCAGATTGCGGCTTTTTGGGATTGCAATCCATACGTGTCGAATTACAAGGGGCATGCCATGTTCGCGACGAAGAAGATTACTCCAGGAGGCCACTGGATTGGTATCACCAAATTGGCAACCGAAAGTGCCAATAGCTCGTACGAAGAAACCGTTGAAGCTTATCTTCACGTGACCGTTGCCCTTTTTGACGGATTCATCTCGTGCTGGGACACCAAGTGGAAGACCCTCGTGGTGCGTCCTGAGACGCTTATACATCAATACATCGACGAGGCTTGGAGGCCGAAGTTGCAGACTCCGCCCTTTCCTGAATACACCTCTGGGCATTCAGTGATCTCACGCGCGGCAGCTTTTGCTCTGACGAAGGTGTACGGAGACAACTTTGCTTTCGACGATACTACCGAAGAAAAATACGGCTTGCCAACACGTTCGTATACCTCCTTCTTACACGCATCAGAAGAGGCGGCTATTTCAAGACTCTACGGAGGCATTCATTACCGTATGGCCATAGATGAAGGGGTTGCTCAAGGAGAAGCGGTAGGAATTTATATTAACGAGCATTTAAACACGCGTAAAAGCGAAACGCAACCCGCAGTTGCCTCAAAATAAGTAGTTATGAGCAATAAAAAGAACGCCGTTATCGTTTCGGGCTATTTCAATCCTATCCATAAAGGGCATATCGAGTACTTCAATTTGGCCAAGTCTCGCGCCGAGGAGCTTTTTGTGATTGTCAATAACGACGTGCAGCGCGCTCTCAAGGGCAGTAAAGAATTTCAAGACGAGGCTGAGCGCATGATCATTGTCTCGAATATCAAGGCGGTTGATAAGGCGATTCTTTCAGTTGATCAAGACCGTACGGTGTGCAAGACGATTGAAAAGATCGTGAACGACTATGGCGATGCTTACACCTTTAGTTTCGCTAACGGCGGAGATCAAAACAATCAAAGCATTCCCGAAGTTCCTGTCTGCGAAAGACTCAACGTCACACTTATTGACGGCTTAGGAGACAAGATTCAGTCGAGCAGTATTCTACTAAAGAATAAATAGGCCAGGTTCTTATTTATAGGCTATTGAGCGCTTGATTGAGGTCGTCCCAAACATCGTCTACGTGCTCTAACCCTACAGAGAGACGAATCATTCCATCCGAAATTTCTACCTTAAGACGCTCCTCTTGCGACAGCTTGCTATGCGTAGTTGAGGCCGGATGCGTCACGATGCTGCGCGTATCTCCAAGATTGGCGGATAGCGAACAGAGTTTAATGGCGTCGATAAAGGCGCGCCCCTTTTCGAGACCTCCTTTGACTTCAAAGGCGACGATGGCGCCTCCTTTTTTCATCTGTGCTTTAGCTAGCTCGTGTTGCGGATGTGAAGCCAAAAATGGATAGCGTACCCAGCTCACGTTTTGATGTCCTTCTAGGCGTGTCGCTAGTTCTAGCGCATTGTCACAGTGGCGATCCACCCGTACGGCTAAGGTCTCTAGACTTTTTGAAAGCACCCAAGCGTTAAAGGGCGAAAGGGCTGTTCCGGTAATGCGCGCAAACAGGTAAATCGAACGGATGAGTTCTTTGTTCCCGACCGTGATTCCTCCCAAGACGCGTCCTTGACCGTCCATCAGCTTGGTGCTTGAATGTATGACAAGGTCGGCCCCAAACTTGGCGGGCTGCTGTAAGTAGGGGGTGGCAAAACAGTTGTCTACGATGTAGAGGAGGTTGTGTTTTTTAGCAATGGTCCCGAGGCGTTTTAGATCGAGTACGGTCACCCCAGGATTGGTAGGACTCTCTACGTATAAGATCTTGGTACGCTCGTTGATTGAGGCTTCTAGCGTTTCGAAATCTCCTGGATCAAAATAGCTGTGTTCGATACCCCATTTCGGAAAGAACTGGGTATACAGCGTGTGGGTTGACCCGAATACCGCACGGCACGAAACAATGTGGTCTCCTGATGAAAGCAATGCCGCGAAGGTGGTGTAAATGGCGCTCATCCCTGAGGCAAAGGCGACCCCGTCTTCTACACCCTCCATCTTTGCCACCTTATCAATGAGTTCGCTGGTGTTCGGATTCGAGTAGCGCGAATAAATATTGCGCTGCTTTTCTTCGGTGAAAGAGGCCCGCATGTCTTCGGCATCTTCAAAGACGAAGCTAGAGGTGAGGTAGATCGGAACAGAGTGCTCAAGATTGTGGCTGCGCTCCATCTGGGCGCGAATGGCCTCGGTTTCAAATGCTTTCATGCCGCCAAATTAGCTAAAAGCAATTGATCTTAATTTTATTTAAAATAAATCTAAATAGACTTGTTCGAAACAGTTTTGGGTGTTAGTTTTGCAGTGTAAAAATTGTTTTTAATCAGTCTAAATAAATGAAAAGGAAAAGAAGTATTTTGGGTCTCGTGGGGTTGTTTGTTGCAGGTTTAGGAGTACTTTCTGCACAATCTGAGCAAACCCCTTTAGACTCGGTTCAACGTCTCGATGAGGTCATTATTCGCGCCAATACCATCTTAGGAAACAAGTATGTGGCACAAAATCGCACAGGGGCCTCGTATTACGTTTCAGCTGAAGAACTTGAAAAGTTTGGATACGTGGATATCAATCGTGCCCTGCGTGCGGTGCCCGGAGTTAACTTTTACGAAGAAGACGGGTTCGGATTACGCCCAAATATTTCATTGCGTGGTACCTCTCCTCAGCGTAGTTCAAAAATCACCTTGATGGAAGACGGAGTGCTTATCGCTCCGGCCCCATACAGTTCTCCGGCGGCCTATTATTTTCCGTCAGTCGCGCGTATGCAAGCGGTAGAGATTCTAAAGGGGAGCAGCCAGGTACAGTATGGTCCCTTTACTACTGGGGGTGCCATTAACCTCGTCTCTACAGCGATTCCTGACACCTTTAAAACCAATTTGCGCACCAGTTACGGAAGCTTCAATACAGGCCAAGTCTATACTTCGGTAGGACAGTCTTCAGAAACTTTCGGATACGTACTCGAATACTTGAATTTCAACTCAGACGGATTCAAGCGTTTAGGCCCCGATGTCAATACAGGCTTTGATATTAACGACATTATGGGTAAAGTGCGTTTTTCTTCAAAGGCAGACGCAACGATTCAGCAGTCCCTTGAGGCCAAGTACCACTTCTATGACGAGCAGTCGAACGAAACCTATTTGGGGATTTCAGCCGCTGATTTTACTCAAGATCCGTACATGCGTTATGCTTCTTCACAATTCGATCAGATGAATGCAGAACAGCGCCAGCTTATGCTCACCCACGTGGTAGATTTTTCTGACCGTTTCAAGGTGATCACCAATGCGTACACCAATAAATTCTCCCGTAACTGGTACAAACTTGACGACGTGGTCTTTGAGGGGGACAAGCAAAGTTTAGCAGGGGTGCTTAACGATCCAGAGGCTTATCCGAATCACATGAGTCTGCTCAACGGCGCTGCAGATTCGGGTGCCGATGCCCTGCTGCTCAAGGCCAACAATCGCGTGTATTACTCGCGTGGAGTCCAAACTAAAATCGATTACCACTGGTACGGAGCCAATGGATCGTTTCATGACATTGAAGTGGGTGCCCGTTATCATTACGATGCCGAAGATCGCATTCAATGGGAAGACGGATACAGCATCATCAACGGCGACATGGCACTTACCTCGAACGGCCCGATGGGTGATCAAGGAAACCGCATCTCAAGTGCCAATGCTGTTGCAGCTTATGCGCTATACAAATACAAGTTCAATCAACTTACGCTCACCCCAGGGGTGCGCTATGAGAACATCCAGCTCATGCGCGAGGATTGGGGGTTAGGCAATCCGAATCGTACTTTGGCTGCTTCTATTCGCGAAAACAGTATCGGCGTGATCATTCCGGGTGTAGGATTCAACTACAGCTTTTCAAATGCAGCCTCGGTCTTTGGAGGAATTCACAAAGGGTTCTCACCTCCGGGGAATGCTCCGGGTGAGAAGGCTGAACGCAGTATCAATTACGAGTTAGGCTCTCGCTTTAATATCGGTGGCGTTAGCGGAGAACTCATCGGATTCTTCAACGATTACAGCAACCTATTGGGCTCTGACCTTGCGGCGAGCGGAGGAACCGGTTCTTTGGACCAATTCAACGCCGGAGAGGTCAATGTTAGCGGTCTTGAAGTGCTATTGAATTACGACCTCGCAGCGCCGAGTGCCAAGGTGCAGGTTCCTTTATCTGCGGCCTACACCTTAACGAATGCTATTTTTCAGAACGACTTTGGCAGCACCCAGGGCATCTGGGGGACGGTGAGCACCGGAGATCGTGTTCCCTACATTCCGCAGCACCAATTCAACCTCACCGCTAGTTTGGTCCATGCCAAGTACGAATTCAATCTAAACGGACGCTACAATGGTTCTTTCAATACACAAGCCTCTAACGGCAGACTCGACCATCCGATGACGCTCGACGACAATATTGTGGTAGACCTTAGCGGAAAATACCACCTCAACAGCCAGATCAGCCTAACGGCTCAAGTGATCAATGTGTTTGATGAGGTGTATGCTGCAGCTCGTGTTCCTGCGGGCTTCAGACCGGGCCACCCCTTCGGAATTTACGGAGGCGTCGCCTTTAGACTTTAATTGTTAGTTCTAGGTTTAGTTTGTAAGGG
>Ga0255760_10005486_pt1 | contig 10832 bp, 9 predicted proteins | sample 071ome_25_FD_179960 | JGI IMG/M metagenome (GOLD analysis project Ga0255760, IMG submission 179960) | Coastal salt marsh microbial communities from the Groves Creek Marsh, Skidaway Island, Georgia - 071410BT metaG (version 2) | ecosystem: Environmental > Aquatic > Marine > Intertidal zone > Salt... | reverse complement strand
TGGCTTTAGAGAGAGTAGGCAAGAGCATGCCGGCAAGGATGCCTATGATGGCGATCACGACGAGCAGCTCGATCAAGGTAAAGGCCGCGCGAGCAGGGCTGAGTCGGTTTGATTTTTGATTCCTCATTTCCTTCATGAATGATTTTGATCGGTTGCTGGGCTACCTCCCCATCATGGCAGGGGAAGCGCTTCATATACTTTGGGTTGCTGACTCCAATTGTTGATGCGGTAGACTTTGTTGCCAATCGGCAAATCAAGCCAAAGATCGTAAGATTGCTGGTTGAAACGATCGAGCCCACTGGATCGGTAGTGCCAAGGGTTCAACCGCTTCAAATTAGGGTCATCACTCTTGATAGGGCGCAACGAAGCCATGGGAATGTCACGACCCAATACATCTTGGTAGGCAGCTCCAGCAGGGAAATCAACCAATGGCCAGGGGATCGGCGCAGTGATCACTTTGATCTCAGGCTGGACTGCAAGAAGCCCAATCTGCGGATCGCTCAGGGAAAGGTATCCCCTGGAATCTCCTTGGTTGAGCGAGACATTTTGGAAACCTTTGACCCCGAAAACACGTTGAATGTCCTGAGACCGCAGGGACTGCCCGCCTCCGGTTGGCAAGTAGGAGCCATCAGACTGCGCCACACTACCGGTCAACTCGTAAAACAATTGATTGGTAGCCGTATTGGAGGCGCCTCCGGGAAATCGGGCATCCGGGGGAAATGAGCCGAAATCAGCATGGTAGGTATCGATGGCTGTCCCAATCTTATTAAGCAAGGCTTGGGTTTGACTGATACGAGCTTTTGAGGTGGCCACTCCCGATACACCGACGATTAGCGAGGCCAAGATACCAATGACCGAAATCACAACCAGCAACTCAATAAGGGTAAACCCAACAGGCAGCCTAGCCTCAGACCGATGGCCCGAGTTGCTTGCAGCATTTTGCATCACCTTCATGGTTGTATCCAGATGTGGGCCATGCCCAATTATATTTCAGTGGATCTCTGGGGATCCTCCCCCACCCACATTTCTTTCTCCATCCTCTCCGCTAGCCATTGCTTAATCATGCTCTGATAGTTGATGTATCGCGAACGAGCTAAGCGCTTGATTTTTGACAGCATTTTTGGGTCCATTCTCAACGTAATGGTGACCGATTCAGAAGATTCACTGCCTGAAACGACCGAATCCTGCATCAGCCGCAGGTTAATCGAGTGATTCGACCAATAGTGAGCCTCATCGGCTTCACTCTCAAAGCTTGGGACTTCTTCCCAGTCGGTCACCGCGGAAAGAGTCATCGCTTTGCTTTTTTCCGACTGCGTCATCCGATCAATTGGTTGAGGCGTCTTTGATAAAAATAAGTCTCATCCTCGGTAAAAACACGGGACAAAATGACCCTGAACTGCTTGCCATTGGTCCGGTAAACACTGAACAAACCTATGCCTGAGGCAGAGCGTCCAAGGTTGAAATACCGCGATTGAGTGGCGAAGCGTTCGGCATCCGGCAATAACCGAACAGCGAATGGATCTTCAAAGGACTCCTCAATGTCTCGAGACTCAAAGGAACTCTCTTGCGAGATGGCTGAAGTATCTTCCCAGTCAAAATCCATGCTGACTCAGGCTTAAACATTCAAAGAACACGACTGTCAATACAATGTATTTACAGTCGCATCCCTAAAGTGTCAAGGGTGTTGTGGGTGATCTGGTTGAGCCAGGTCCGGCTTAAACCTAACATCTTGTTGGCTGATGAGCCCCTCAAACCAAACCAATCATCCTTGGCCACCCAACTGATCAATCAGCATGATGAGGGGTAGAAACAGAGCAATCACGATACTGCCCACAATCACCGCCAGGAACACAATCATGATCGGCTCTAGGAGCGAAGTCATGGCTGCCACAGCATTGTCAACCTCTTCATCGTAATTGTCTGCAATACGCATGAGCATTTCCGGTAGCGCACCGGTCTGTTCACCCACGTCGATCATGCTGATCACCATGGGCGGGAAGACTTTGGACTGCTCCAAGGGAACGGTAATCGTCTCACCTTCCTTGACGCTCTCATGCACAGCGGAGACCGCTCGGCTCACGACCATGTTGCCGGAGGTTTCTCGAACAATGGTTAGGGATTGAAGGATGGGCACACCACTACTGACCAAAGTCCCGAGGGTTCGCGTGAAGCGCGAAATAGCCACCTTACTGATCACAGGCCCCAGCACGGGCATCTTGAGCAAACCCCAATCGAGCCAGTAGCGCCCAAACTTGGTTTTGGAAAAAATCTTAATAGCCACGACAAAACCGACGATCCACCAGATAGCTGGGCCCGGCACAGGCACCCCACCTGCCCATTCGGGAAAGATGATGGTGTTGTTTTTCATGGTATCGCTGATCCCGATCACAAATTGTGTGAATCCAGGCAGCGGCTTACCCTCCAACATATCTGTGAAGATCTGCTGGAATTTGGGAACCACCACCACCATCAACAGGACGAGGATACCGGCTGCCACGGTCATCACGGCTGCAGGGTAGAACATCGCAGCAATCACCTTGCCCTTGATTTTCTCAGCCTTTTCCATGAATTCTGAAAGACGGTTGAGTACGACTTCCAGCACACCGCCCAACTCACCAGCCTTGACCATGTTGATGTAGAGCTTGTTGAAAGCCTTGGGATATTGTGCCAAACCCTCAGAGAAAGTACCACCGCCTTCAATGGAAATAGCAAGACCATCAAGGATGCGCTTGAGACCAGGGTGTTTTTCCTGTTTTTCGAGCACACGCAGCCCACGTAGCAGAGGCAGACCCGCATCCACCAGGGTGGCTAACTGTCGGGTGAAAGTGGTGAGAACCTTGGGCTTTACCTTCGGATTTTTGTTGATCAAGAAGGCGGGCATCTTGATCTCCATGGCCCCCATGCCACCTTTTTTCTTGCCACCCGAAGACTTACCTCCCTTGCCTTTGCCAGCCTTGGCCGCCTCAGCCGCCTGCTTCACACTGGTAGGATGAAGCCCCATCTGGTTGAGACGGTCCAGCGCGTCCTTCTGACTGGCAACGTCCATGGTTCCCTTGGTCTCCTTGCCCTTGGAATCCAAGGCGATGTAATCGAACTTCGGCATAGGTGGTAACAGTTACTTTAAGTGTACTTCATGACTTCTTCAATGGAAGAATCACCATTGAAAATACTCCTCAGGCCATCTTCTCGGAGGGTAATCATCCCCTCCTCTATCGCCTTCTGGCGAATGACCACCGTGGGGGCTCTTTCATTGATCAAAGAGCGGACCGATTCAGATATTCTGAGCAATTCGTAGATACCCTTACGTCCTTTGTAACCTGTGTCGTTGCATTCACCACAGCCGCTGCCATAGAAAAGCTCCTTGCCAGCAACATCTTCAGGTTTGAGGCTGAGCAATTCAATTTGTTGCTCAGTGGGTTCAAAGCCAGTTTTACAATCCTTGCAAATGGTACGAACAAGACGCTGAGCCAGCACACCCATCAGGGTGGAAGAAATCAGGAACGGCTCGACTCCCATGTCGACCAGACGAGTCACTGCCCCAGGGGCATCGTTGGTGTGAAGGGTGCTGATCACCAAGTGACCCGTCAGAGAGGCCTGGATGGCAATCTGAGAAGTTTCAAGGTCACGCATTTCCCCAACCATGATGACATCAGGGTCCTGACGCAGGAAGGCGCGGAGAGCTTTAGCGAAAGTCATGCCAACTGACTCCTTGACCGGCACCTGCATGATACCTTCGATGTCAAATTCAACAGGGTCTTCCACGGTCAAGAGCTTAAGATCCGTCTTGTTGATCTTGCGCAGGCAGGAATAAAGGGTCGTGGTCTTCCCGCAGCCTGTGGGCCCGGTCACCACGAAAATCCCATTCGGCTGCTGAATAGCTTCCTGAACGTAATCCATGATGGGACCAGGGAAGCCTAGGTGTTCGATACCCAAATTCACTGCCGAGCGATCAAGCACACGCAACACCACTGATTCGCCGAACTGAGTTGGAAGGGTCGAAAGACGTAAATCCACCTGACGACCGTTGATATTACAGGAAATACGTCCATCCTGAGGGAGACGACGCTCCGAAATATCTAGGTTCGCCATGATTTTGAGACGAGAAGCCACTGGCATCGCAAGATGCAGCGGAGGCGGCGTCATCTCATACAGAGCTCCATCCACGCGGTAGCGGATCTTGAACTCATCTTCGAAAGGCTCAAAGTGAATGTCACTGGCACGATCCTGAACTGCCTGAAGGAGGACCAGGTTGACGAATTTGACAATAGGCATGTCATCGTCCTCCAGCGACAGATCCACGGCGTTAGAATCGACTGTATTTTCAGCATCCTCAGGGCTGACATCCTCAATAACCCCATCAATTTGACTCAGGATATCAGCAATACCGCTCTCAATCTGGACCTTATTCATGGACCCGCCGTAAGCCTCGCTGAGGCATTTTTCCACCTCGGCAGGATCGGCCACCATGACCTGAATGGGAAAAGGAATCACGTAACCCAGTTCATCAATCTTCGATGGGTCCAATGGATCCACAAAGGCCACTTGCAGCATCTCGTCCTCCAAGCCCACAGGAATACACTGATATTGCTGGGCCGTCTCAGCAGTCATGATTTCCTTGAGTTGGTCGGTAATCATGCTTGGCTCCACGGGCAGGACGGGTGCTCCGAGGTAATCGGCTACGATTTGCAGCACTGTCTCCCCATCCATAAACCCGAGCTCCTTGATGGCCGCAATGGTATTGGAAGCACCTTTGTTGAGCGCTTCGCTGACTTCCTCCAGCTGGAGGTCATCAAGCATCTGCTGGTCGCGCAGCAGTCCTAGCAATGGGTCGGAGAGTGTATCGGACATGGGAGAGTGGCTTTATTTCAAATTTATCCCTGAGCTTCAGCTTCAGCAGCGGCTTGAGCTTCGTGAATTTCCTGCAACTTGGCCATCACCGTGGTCGGATCCTGCGACTTGGTGATGACTTGTTCCTCATCGATCATGCCCTGCTCATACTTTTCAAGCAAGAAGCCATCCAGAGTCACCATGCCATATTTGGCACCGGTCTGAATGTCTGAATTGATACGGAAAGTCTTGTTGTCTCGAATCAAGGCTGCGATGGAGGGGGTGTTGATCATGATCTCGAAGACGGCCACGCGACCCGGCTTGTCCGAGCGAGGCACTAACAACTGAGAAATCACCGCCTGCAGCACAGTCGAAAGCTGAATACGGATCATCTCCTGCTGGTTGGTTGGGAAAGCATTAACGAGACGGTCAATCGTCTTGGCTGCACCGGTGGTGTGGAGGGTCCCAAACACAAGGTGACCGGTTTCAGCTGCGGTAATCGCTGCCTCAATCGTCTCAAGATCGCGCATCTCACCCACCAAAATCACGTCAGGATCCTGTCGCAGAGCTCGCCTGAGTGCTTCGGCGAAACTGGGCACGTCGACATGCACCTCTCGCTGAGTCACCACAGAACTCTTGTGGTAATGATAGTATTCAATCGGGTCCTCAATGGTGATCATGTGCACATCATCACGCTCGATATTCATGATGTTGAGCAAGGAAGCCAGGGTAGTACTTTTGCCTGATCCAGTAGGGCCCGTCACAAGCACCAAGCCGCGAGGCTTGTAAAGCAGCTCCTTGACGCTGGGCGGGATACCAATCTGCTCCATGGTCAGCAGTGTGTTGGGAATCTGGCGGAGCACCATGGCAAAATCTCCACGCTCCTTGAAGACGCTGACACGGAAACGGGCCGCCTCACCAAAAGCAAAGGCAAAGTCGGCTCCACCGTTTTCTCGGACCTGCTGGATATTGTCTTCGGAGGAAATACTGCGCATCAAGTCCTCGGTGTCATCTGGTGTGAGCGGGGGGCCTTCCACCTTGTGCAAGGTGCCATGGACACGGATGGCTGGGGGAATCCCCGTACGGATGTGCAAGTCGGCGGCACCCTCGGATACCATCAACTGCAACAGATCTGACATCGAATAGGACATAGAAAGGTCGGTCGAAATAGATTAACTAATGTCTTGTTGGGCAAGGAACTCAAATGCAAGGCTACCCAATTTCCAAGCTTATTTTCGTGTTTTTGACAGCATACCTTGGGCCAACTGGGACTCATTAGTCATTTGCTGTCGCTCGAACGACCTCTTCAACAGTCGTGAGCCCTGAGGTGACCTTCCTTGCGCCGTCTTCGCGAAGGGTTTTCATACCCATTTCTCGAGCAGCTTTTCGGAGGACCGAAGCAGGCACTTTGTCGTAAATGAGCTTCCTGGCTTCATCCTCAACCACAAAAATTTCAAAGATGCCGAAACGTCCGCGATGCCCAGTTCCAGTGCAATTGCCGCAGCCTTTGCCTTTTTGATAGTTGGGCTCCTGGACTGCCACAGGATCAATCCCGATGGAACGCAGCTGATTTTCAGTGTATTCGTGCGGTCCCGTGCACTTGGGACAAAGTTTTCGCACCAGGCGTTGGGCCATCATGGCCCGTGTGGAAGAAGCAACGAGAAAAGGCTTGATACCAATATCAATGAGACGGGTGACAGCGCTGGGCGCATCGTTGGTATGCAGGGTGGAAAACACAAGGTGACCCGTGAGAGAAGCATTGATAGCGATGGTAGCTGTCTCCAAATCACGAATTTCCCCAAGCATGACCACGTTGGGCGACTGACGCAGCATGGACCTTAGCGCATGGGCAAATGTAAGCCCCACTGTTTCATTGACTTGCACCTGATTGATACCAGCAAGCTGGTATTCAACAGGATCTTCCACTGTGATAATCTTGCGGTCAGGGCGATTAATAAAGTGTAGACAGGAATAGAGCGTGGTCGTCTTACCTGACCCAGTTGGACCGGTGACCAAGAGAATCCCATCAGGGAGACTGATGATTTTCTCGAAGGTTTGTTGATCATCTGAGAAAAAGCCTAAGGTCGGTAGCCCCAGCTTGAGCCCGTCCTTATCCAGGATACGCATGACGATGCTTTCACCGTGAGTGGTTGGCACCGAAGAAACACGCAAATCGATGACCTTATCCCCGACATCGCACTGAATACGGCCATCCTGAGGGATGCGTTTTTCAGAAATGGACATGTTGGATTCGATCTTCAGACGAGCAATAACCGTTCCCTGCAAGCTTTTTGGGGGGCTTTTAACGATGTGGCAGACCCCGTCAATACGGTATCGAACCCGGAAAGAGTGCTGCATGGGTTCGAGATGAATGTCCGAAGCACGGGAGCGGTAGGCGTCAATGATGATCTGGTTGACCAATTTAATAATCGGAGCATCCGCATCCACCGTCACGCCTGTATCAGCCTCCAGAGCCCCCATGGAGGCAATTTCGACTTCACCCTCGGTGATGTCCTGAATCATCTTGCTGACCGAATCATCCTTATTGTCTCGGCCACCATAGTAGCGCTTGATAGCACTCTGAATTTCCCGGTCCGAGGCAACCTGGATCTCAACTTGCTTACCCACCGCCACCTGAAGCCCATCAATGGCCTCCAAGTCAGTTGGGTCAGACATGGCCATGGTCACCGAGTCATCGCTGAGGTAGATCGGGACAGCATTGAATCGTTTGACGATATTGCGGGGCACAGCGGAGATCACTGCATCATCCAGCTGCATGGCATCCAGTTCGACCACCTCGAGGCCGGCGTGGGTAGCCTTTGCCAAAGTGACGCTTTCATCAAAAAGCTCGCCTTTGGCCACAAGCACATCGAGCACGCCACTCTGATCAGTTACCTCCCCACTGGCTTCATCGACCTGTTCCTGAGTAATCAGGCCCATGTCGATGAGCGTGTCCATTATATAGTCGTCTTTCGCAGCCACGGTGTTCTGAATCGGTTAAGTCCTTGGAAATTCGGTAGAACGAGTGAGGAAGCTTGCTATATTTATCCAGTCATTGTCAACGCGGAGGTGAGGGCTCTCCCAATTCGCTTCCCACCATGAACCTGGAAGATCGATTTTATCATTCCTTTGGAACGCCCGTTTGTTAGGATATCGATGAAGGAGCGTCAGCGTGTTCGCTCCATGAACCTGGAAGATTCTACGATGAGTGACGAACTGAAAATTGGTTTTATTGGAGCCGGTAAAATGGCCTCAGCGCTGGCGGGAGGCTTTGTCAGGAAGCATCAGGTCAAGGTGGAGAATCTCATAGCCAGCGATCCCATCGGTGCATCTCGCGATTCGTTTGCCGAAATTACCGGAGGCCGGACCACCGATAGCAATGCCGAGGTAGCCAGTTTTGCTGACCTGATTTTCCTGGCTGTGAAGCCCGATCGGTGTGCCGACGCTCTCCAGTCCATTCATGCTTACTGGCGTGAATCCCAATGCCTTATCTCCATTGTGGCAGGTTTATCCACAGACCACCTGGCCTTCTACCTTCCTGCTGGTGGACGTATCATACGCGTGATGCCCAACACGCCAGCCTTGGTAGGCGCCTCAGCTTCAGCCCTTTGCTTAGGTGAATTTGCTACCGCTGCAGATGCCGAACAGGCTCTGATTCTCATGTCTGCCATTGGCACGGTCGAGCGTGTGCCTGAGAGCATGATGGATGCAGTCACCGGCCTCAGCGGCAGTGGGCCTGCATACGTCTATCAGTTCATCGAGGCACTAAGCGATGGTGCGGTGGCGGCAGGGCTGACCCGTGATCAGGCAACCCGCCTAGCAGCTCAAACCGTTCTAGGGAGTGCTCGCATGGTTCACGAAACTGGGGCGCATCCGGGCCTACTCAAGGACATGGTTACCAGCCCTGGAGGGACCACGATTGAAGGCATTCACGAGCTAGAAAAGGGAGGCATGAGAGCAGCCGTCATGAATGCTGTCCGCGCTGCCGCTTCCAAATCTCGAAAGTTGGGTCGACGATCGGCTGGCCCAAGACCCACCTCTCTCACCTAAATTCGGCATGGCATTCCCCGGCCCAACCCCCAAGCAGGCAACCCTACTTTGGACAGCCTTAAGCGGGCTAGCCATCGCTGTCATCCTTGGACTCCTGGGGGCCTTTTTTACGGGAATGGGCTGGTTAGCTAATCAGCTCTCCTCGGTGCTGCTCCCCTTAGCTGTGGCGGGCATTATTGCTTACCTGTTGGATCCTGTGGTGGATTGGCTGGAGCGCCATCGCATCGGACGCACCTGGGCCATCATGATGGTGTTTGCCATGGCTCTGGTATTGCAGGTTGCTTTCTTTGCCGCTTTTGTACCCAGCCTCATCAAGGATACCAAGAAGCTTGGAGAAAGCATCCCTCAGATCCGCCAAAAGGCGGTCGACAAATACGTTGCCTTCAGTCAGGAACATCCCTTCAAGCAGTATGTGCCCGACCCGTTTCAGGGCATCTTGGATTGGCTCACGCCATCTCCCGAAGCCACTTCGCAAGACAATCAGACGGGCCATGCTTTGGAAACCACCAAAGAAAATGATCTCATCACTTCTGAATCGACAGCCACACCGGAGGTGCCCCCTGCTTCAGGGCAAGCCACTCAGACCGAGGAGAACACCATTGCGCTGAATGCCGACCAGATCGGCGATGTGGCCAATGCGCTTTGGCGTGGACTTGTGGGCCTTGGAGAATGGATCAAATCCAAAATCCAAAATGTCGCCTCCATGTTTGGCATGCTGGCCGGATTCGCACTGGTCCCGGTGTATGTCTTTTACTTTCTTGCTGAAAAAAATGGCATCCAACGTAATTGGACCCGATACCTCCCAGTGCACGACTCCTGGATCAAGGAGGAAATCGTCTTTGTTCTGCATTCCATCAATGATGCTTTGATCGTCTTTTTCCGAGGGCAAGTGTTAGTAGCGATGTGCGTGGGCGGCCTGCTGATGATCGGCTTCTGGCTCATTGGTTTAAGCTATGCCGTATTATTGGGTTTTGTGGCGGGTATTCTGGGCATTGTCCCCTACTTGGGGGTCATGCTCAGCATTGTGCCTGCCCTGATTATTTCGATGGTGGAAAACCCGGGCTGGTACCATCCAGCACTCACCTTGGGGATCTTCGTCCTAGTTCAGATGGCCGAAGGTTTGGTGATTTCCCCACGCATCATTGGAGATCGGGTAGGGATGCACCCACTGACGGTCATTATTGCGATCATGATCGGCACCACACTGATGGGTGGCATCATTGGTGGGGTTCTAGCCATCCCCCTGACCGCAGCCCTGCGCACACTCATGTTCCGTTACGTGTGGACCGAATCTCCCTTATCCTTGCGTAGGCGTCCAGTGGGCACCACCGAAGACCCTCTTGCTAAAAAAGACTGAAGCAGATCGCTCAGACTCGCAGTGCCCCTGGGGTGCGCCTCAAGAGGTTTGAAATAGGATCGCGAGGACCGGGCTCAAGAACTATCCCCTTGATCACCCCATCATGCGAACGTCAACCGCTTCCATGCCCGCTGCGCGGATGGCCTGCATCCCGAGATCGGTGTCTTCGTAAGCTCGGCATTTTAGCGGGTCCACCCCAATGCGCCGGGCAGCTTCTAGAAAAATATCTGGGGCAGGTTTCTGGTGAATCACGTCTTCACTGGTGACCACTGCCTCGAAGTAATGCAAGAGGTCCAGCTGACGAAGCAGGTCAGGGATGATGGGCTTGACCCCTCCAGTCGCCACCGCCATGGGCAGCTTGCCGTGATGGGCACGGACGATGTCGATGACTGCCGCTACTGGTTCCACCCGATGCATGTGAGGGAAAAAGGCCTCCTCTTTTTCCTGTGCGACAGCGTGAGGATCGAGTTCAACTCCCTGCTCCTGGCTGAGCATTTGAATAATCTGCCAGGAAGGCACTCCGCCCAGGCTGTAGAAGCGATCCTCCGGGAAGTGGAGACCATGTCGCTGAGTCACCTCCTGCCAGGCCAACCAGTGC
>Ga0255760_10005475_pt1 | contig 10842 bp, 6 predicted proteins | sample 071ome_25_FD_179960 | JGI IMG/M metagenome (GOLD analysis project Ga0255760, IMG submission 179960) | Coastal salt marsh microbial communities from the Groves Creek Marsh, Skidaway Island, Georgia - 071410BT metaG (version 2) | ecosystem: Environmental > Aquatic > Marine > Intertidal zone > Salt... | reverse complement strand
TTCCACTTATCGATGGAACACTGGTCTGACATGCGTAGAAATAATTCGGTCGATTCCCTTCAGGGTAATAGTCTCTATAATCAACAAAGACCCTTCGAGAGTCTACCCCTGACACTTCAAAGTATCCTAGAACTATTTCTTCAGGGTTAGATTCAGAATAGATGTTACTATTTATTTGTCCAGGTTGAGACTGAGTAAATACGGTGGTTGAGGCATCTGAAATCTCTTTTAAAGACTGATAATAAGAGTAGGTCTGAGCATCTACCGCATACTGCTTGACTTCGATGCTGTATCGATACATTCCTTTCGGATCATATTTTTTCAAGAATCTTACAGGTAGATTGTTGATTTCATCTGCCTGAAAGTTATACGTGTTCACTAGATTGATTCGAGTAGACTTGAAATTACCGTAACACTCTTTTTCTTCAGTTTCTCGAAGTATAGCTCTAACATCTACGGTATGAAATCCTTCGGCGAAAATAACAGCATCATAAGCACTCCAATAAGGGGCTATGATTTTATAAGCCTCTTCATAGTCGACTCGGTAGTAGTTGCCCTCAGAGTTTGATTTGTTTGAACTCAACTCAAAAGAAAGCCCTTCTTCATTGTCTTCATTGAATCCTGGTTTGATTGAGAAATCGTTAATTGAAACACTACCTACCAACGATTTAGACTCAGAAGTGTAACTACGACCATTCGAGGTAGTTATCGATAGCTGGTAAGTAATTCCTGCTTCTGCCTTGAATGTGTCAACTGATCTGTAATGCCCTTCTTCAACCTCTTCGAAAGGGAAACTTTGACCGATGGTGTTAAGTGTAATTAGAGCTCCTTTTTCTGCTGGAGCCTCCTTAATATCAAATGGATAGGTTCTACTTAGTGTAATTTCTTGGTGCTTCAACTCATCTGTGATGATTGCGTGAACTACAAGATTACTCTGATCATCTCCAAAATCGATAGTAACCTCTTCGACACAGGCCGAGTTTAATACAGCGAGGAAGCTAACGAATGCTAATTTTAAGTAGTTCTTCATTTTCAGAACTTTAAGTTATAAGAAATAGATGGTATAGCTCTGGCAAAAATAGATACCTGGTAGGCTTTGATTCGATTGTCTTCGTTGACGAAGAACATTGAATAAGGATTGTTTCGTCCGAGAATATTATACACTGAAATGCTCCAGAAACTATGAGCGAGTTTGTTTAATTTGTGATTACCCTCCACATTGAATCCGATATCAAACCTCATGTAATCCGGGATTCTAAATTCGTTCCTTCGACTATAGGTTACATAGGTAACTCCGTCTAAATCGTATTTGCCGGTTGGTATGGTGATAGGTCTACCTGTTTGGTAGGTGAAGTTTCCTGAAAGGCTAAATCTTCGAGTTAACTTGTAATTTGCAACTAAGTTCAAATCGTGAGGCTTATCAAAGTTTGAGGCAAAGAAGGCACCTTGATTTACTCGTTCTGACGGATAATCACTATTCAGCCTGATCAGAGACCTGGAGTAGGTGTAAGAGATCCATCCGTTAAGATCTCCTCTGTTTTTTCGAATCATGAATTCGGCTCCATAGGCCTTCCCATCCCCTTGAATCAGTTGAGTTTCAATATTGGGAACGAGCTGCGTGTTGGCTCCAGTTTTCAGATCGGTCAAATTCTCATACCTCTTGTAATACAAATCGAAGGTCAGATCATACGTATCATTTTCTTCTCGGTAAGCATATCCAAAACTAATTTGTTGTGCCTCCTGAGGACGCACATAGCGATTAGACAATCTCCATGAGTCAAAAGGGGATGCTGCCGTATTATTACTTAACGTATGTAGGTATTGATAGGCATTATTTACCCCCAGTTTAATTGAGGAATAATCACTTACTAAATACCTTGCGCTTAACCGTAGTTCTGCCCCGAAAAAGGTTGATTCCACTTGACCGCTTTCAATACGCTCGCTTCCCGTGACACTAGATCCTAAAAGTGGAAGCCCCGTTTCATAGGTCTTTACTTCTTTTGGGCCAAGCGATAGGTAATAAGGTAATCGAACTGACCCATTAACTTCGAACTTATCATTAACCTTCCATATATCTGAAACGAAAAAAGCTCCTTCAATCGCTTTTTCGTTTTCTATTCGAAGGGGTTGAATCTGGTCCTCAACAGTTCTTGGGTCAAGACTGCCTGGCTCAATGGTATAAAGACTTGTGGTGTTACCATACTCTATTTGGTGTTCTTCATTAATTTTTGATAATGAAGTAAGAAGGTTGATATGGTTGATGCCGTAATTCTGAATGAAACCGTTTTGAGCGTTTCCAGAATAATCGATTTGGTGGCGATAATCTGAAACTGAAGCAGTGGCCTTAAATACTTTGTTTTCTAGGTTCTTTCTGTAATTCACACTCAACATAAGATTCGAATAAGAAAATAGAGAATCTCTGGTGGCGTTGAATTGGTCTTTAGAATAATAACTGGTGACATCTAACTTTGACCCCTTTTCATTTTCGACATGAATCTTGTTAATTATATCATAGAAGTTCGCTTTTGTGTTTTGTAAGTTCTCGTCTTTCAATCTTTTAAGAAGCCAATCCGAATATGCACCACGAACTCCTGTAATTATTGATGATTTTCCTTCACGTAAAGGAGTTTTTATTACCCCATTGAAGGTAACGGGCCCCAGTGATACTTCTCCTGAAGTTTCTTCTAAATCGGCATCTTTGGTGCGAAGATCAAAGACCGAAGACAACCGACCTCCGTAAGGAGCCGGAACACTCCCTTTATAGATGTTTACCTGACCAATGGCTACGGGATTCAGCGCCTGAAAAATTCCGAAAAAGTGAGTCGGATTATATATCACCCCACCATCTAAAAGGTTGAGATTTTGATCGGGTTTTCCTCCTCGAACATTTAAGCCTGTCGCACCTTCACCGGCAGAACTGATTCCCGGTAGGGTTGCTGCAACTTTAAGAACGTCTCTCTCTCCTAGTACTAGAGGAATTGTTTTCGATTCTTCAACATCAATATTTTCTACACCCGTTTCACTCGAATTTACGGGGTTGATACGATTACCTAAGAGTACTACTCCTTCAAGATTTTGAAAGGCTTCAAAGAGTTGAATGCTGAAATTACCATCGCTAAAAACGGTGACGGGTTGTTCAAGTGATTGAAACCCTGCGGCGGTGATGTTGAGTAAATACTCGCCCCTAGGAACCTTCAACTCAAAAAACCCATTTTGGTCTGTAATAGCATAAGTTGCGTTTTCACCTTTAGTGGCAACAACAGCTCCTTCAATTCCCGATTTATTCTCTCCATTTAAGATTGACCCAGTAAGAGATATCCAGTATTTCTGAGAAGAGCCTCCTTGTTTTCCGATCACTAAGTTTTTAATCACCTCGTTTTTAGTCGGTTCAAATTTCTCTTGAAAACTGGGAGTAATCGTTGAAGAGTTTTGAATAGAATCGTTGTTTGTAGACTTGAAAAAACCTTCAGGAAGCTCGTCATAAATCTTTCTATAACGAGTAATAATGATCTGGTCTTCTAGGCGATAATAGTTAAATATTGTTTCTTGAAAGAGTTCGTCAAGGAGTTCTTCAATAGTGCGATTAGTGACTTTAAAAGAACTGGTTTTTTCGTCGAACCAAGTCGCAGCGTATTTGAAATCGTACGGAGTTTGTTGATCAATAGCGCTAATGATCTCTAGTAGGTTTGCCTTCTCAAAATTGAAAGAGTAGGTTTTCTCCTGAGCATTAGAGGAGAAGAATACCATTAGAAATAGGATATAGAGATACTTTTTCAATTTTGATTCAATTCTTTTAAGAGTGCTCTGAGATATCCTGAGGCATCCTTCTTTTTATTGTCTTGCCAGGATTTTGACCAAGCTTTGATCTTCCTTGATCGATTTGGAAAGAAGCTTTCAAGACTAATCGCATCACTTTTTTCCCAATCCTCCTTACTTAAAATATAAAGTCTATCTCTTGGATTGAACTCGTAATATCCGACACGGTTATCTAGCTTAAAGCTCAGTAATTTTCTGTGGTATACCCAGATCTCTTTCTCGTCTAGTTTATCAATATATTCTAAAAAGTAGTCTGATTCATCAATGGTTTTTTTAACGAAAACGCGATGATTGATTTTAAAAGCTTGTACTCGGTTCATGTCTACAGCTACCTGTGTAACTCCATCTGAATTAGGATGAAGAAGTACCAACTGTTGTTCAAATAAGTCAAACTTTAATTGTAAGCCGCTATATCGATCGTGATCAAAAATCAACTCTCCTTTTTGAAGTTCGAATGTTCCAAAGAACTTGTGTTTATCGTTTAGTATACGATGAGGATTGATGTAACGTTTTCCTTGAAAGGGAGCTGCATAAATCGCTGCATTTAAATCATCTGCCCATGATAAATCAATCGTCTTATCGAATTCGTACTGGGCCTGAGCTAGTGAAATGGAGGATAGTAGCAGAAGTAGCTTCAGATAAAAAGCGGGACGGTTAAGCATTGAGGCCAGTGTGAGATACTAATGTAATACTATTTGAATTAGGCATGTTTTTGAAATACGCCGAACAAGAAGTTTTGAGAGCCTCCCATAGGAGTGATGTGATCTGCTCTCAACGTTTTCAAGGTTTTAAGATCAGCGATTGCCATACATTCTTGTAAAGCCTCCTCGTTGTATTGCTTGATTTCAAGTGCGCTACATTTTTTTGGACCCTCTGTAGAGAATCCTCCAATGATGGCATAATCTTTTGTACCCTTATTGAGAATGCTGAGGTATTTACTGATCGCTTGCTCTGTGATTTGAAAATGGAACGAGGCCCGATCATGCCAAAGCGAATAAGCGGTATTAGGTTGAAAGTCTAAGATGTCTGAAACAATCCATTTCACCTTATTGGCATCAGACTGTAATCGTTCTTTGGCTCTTTCAATAGCAGCAGCTGAGATATCTAGAACCGTTAAGTTGGTGAATCCCATTTTAAGTAGGTGATCAACTAAGTGGCTGTCGCCTCCACCTACATCAATGATGTTAGCATTCTTCGAAAGGTTGAGTTCTTCGATCAGTTTTAGAGAAGTAGTAGGAATTTCTTGGGTCCAACTTACCTCGTGAGGTTGTTTATTGGTGTAAATATGTTCCCAGTGGTCCTTGAGGTTGTTTTCCATCATTATTCTGTTTTTCCAATCCCAAAGTACGATATCCCACTCAGCATTTCCATAATCGATTTATTGATATTGCCTTAAAACAGCCATAACCTAAAGTGTGATTAATATAAATAACTTTATTTCAGTACTTTATTATGAAGTTATATCAATCCGTTTTAGAACGAGTTAAGCCAATTTCGTCTTCTGTGAGACAAACAGATAGTCTTTTTCTATTAGTACTCTGGCTTTTACCTTTTGGAACCCTTTGGTTGCTACTATACTTTTTAATTATTAAAAAGCTAAAGGTTTTCAGATCATAGTTTATTGGCAGATAGTGATTATCTTATTACCATGAATAAACATGTAAGAATTTTGACGAGTAGTGCTATTATCGTTCAAGGAGCTGCTAACGTTCTAAAAGAGCAGGGAATTACACCGCTTATCAAAAACATTAATGAGTCTGGGCGTTTAGCTGGTTTTGGAACTTTACCTGATGAGGTAGAACTTCATGTATTAGAATCAGAGACAGAGGAGGCACTTGACCTTATCAAACATCTTAATTAATTACTCGCTCTTTTCATGAGCTTCAAGATCACTCTCCAAATCTAATTTTCTAAAGGTTGGAGAGATAACACCGGTGGTAAGCACGGTTAAAATGGTCATACTACCTCCAAATACAACAGCGGTTACGGTGCCCATTAATTTTGCAGTCACTCCACTTTCAAAGGCTCCCAGTTCATTTGAAGAACCCACGAACATAGTGTTCACTGAGGCCACTCTTCCTCTCATATGATCTGGCGTTTTGAGCTGTAAGATGGTTTGACGAATGACCATTGACACCCCATCAGTTACTCCACTAAAGAATAGCGCTACCACTGAAACCCAGAAAATCGTTGAAAGGCCAAAGGCGATAATAGAGAGACCAAAACCAAAAATAGCAACGAGTAGCTTGAGTCCAGCATTTTTGCTAATGGGAATATAAGCGGTAATGAGCATCGTTAAAAAAGCACCTACTGCTGGGGCTGCTCTAAGTATTCCGAAGCCTTCTGATCCGACCTTCAAGATGTCTTGAGCAAAGATGGGGAGTAGTGCTACTGCACCACCAAAAAGTACAGCAACCATATCTAGGGTTAGCGCTCCTAAGATGGCCTTAGTGTTAAAGACAAAGCGTACTCCTTCTTTCAAACTTTGTAAAACAGGTTCTCCAATTTTAGGATTCATCACAGGTTTTCGACTAATTAAGGACCCTAGGAATAAAGCAATCATCACTAGAATAAATATGATGCAGAGTGACCAGTGAACTCCGATCCAATTAATCGTGAATCCTCCAATCGCTGGTCCTAGAATCGAAGCCATTTGCCAAGTTGAACTACTCCACGTCGCAGCGTTCGGATATATCTTTTTAGGTACAATCAGGGCGATTAATGAAAAAATGGTTGGCCCAAAGAAAGAGCGCAATAGTCCCCCAAAAAATACAAAGGCGTAGATAGAGTAAAGTATGGTCTTCTTTTCCCAAGTAATCGAATCACTGGAGATGAGAAATAAGCCCAAGCTAATTAGAGAAAATAAGGCGATGATCAGTAGAAATAGATTACGCTTTTCTTTCTGATCGACTATGTGGCCTGCAAAAAGAGCCATGCCTAAAGCAGGTATAATCTCCATAAGCCCAATAAGCCCTAAAGAAAGCGGATCTTTAGTAAGTGAATACACTTGCCACTCAACCACAATAAATTGCATCGACCAAGCAAAAACTAATACAAATCGAAGCGCTAGAAAGATGTTGAACTCTTTTATTCTAAGCGCGGCGTAAGGATCTCTTTTTGCCATAAAAAGCCAATGTGTTTGAAAATTCTATCACCAATGTATGGATTTTTAGAAGGCCAAACACACCAGCCTTGTCGATTTATATCACGCTAAGGTGATTAAAATTTAAAGGTCACTCCTGCTAAGAAGTTTGCAGTGGCTTGTGGATAATATCCTGCTCCATCAGCGGTGATCGTCTCACCATTTGCTCCCGGATAGTCGTAAGTATAGTAATAGCCTCGATCTACATATTCTGCATTGAAGATGTTATTGATAAGTGCGGTGAAAGTAATAGACTTAAACACTGAATTTGGTTCAATCTTGTAAACCAAATTCAAATCGCTGGTGAAATAAGCCTCGAGTACATCTAAACTTGAAACTTCGCTTCCTAGATTACTCATATATTGTTCACCGACATACTTTGATAAGAAGGCTAATTGAAAATGTTCGCTAGGCGTATAGGTGAATCGGTTACCTATAATTACCCCTGGAGAGAATGATAAAGGGGTATCTCCAAGGTTTTTTAGTTCACCAAAAACTAGGGCGTTAAAGTCTTGGTTTCGATTGGTGCTAAATGCTGCATTCGGTTGAACACTAAAGCTATCAGATATTTTGTAATCAGCATCTAACTCAAGCCCTAATCGGTAGCTTTTACCGCTAGTTGCTCTTATTGGCGCACCGACGTCATCAATTGCTCCGGTAAGTACTAGCTGGTCGGTATAATTCATATAGTATCCGTTCGCATTTAGTTTGAATTTTTCGTTTTGAAAGCGCCATCCTAATTCAAAATCATCTAGCCTTTCAGCTGTAGTCACTCCGTTTTCAAAATCGTTACGATTGGGTTCTCTATGTGCTCGAGCAAATGAAAAATAGAAATCACTCGCATCAGCTAAACGATAAACAAAACCAGCTTTGGGGTTGAAAAAATTGAAGTTGGCATCGACATCGATTGGAGCTCGATTAGAGGTTAGACCTGAAGTCTGATAAGAGACGAATCGTCCTTGTAGATCTAAATAACCGGACAGCTTTTTCGTAATTGTAAAGGTTGCCTTAGAGAAGAAGCTTAGGTCTGTTTTGAAGGCATCGCTGAAGTAGTAACGATCTCGGATTGAAGTATTACTCGCTAAATCACTACCCCAAATCACTTCGCCAAAGTGATCGCCGGTGTAGTGGCTGTAGGAGATGCCATTAATGATATTTATATCTTCTCTGGAGTAATTGGCATTAAAGTTGGCTACGTAAAAGTCGTTGTCGAGCCATCTTCTTACCACAAGGTCACTCCCGTCAATAATCAGGTTATTAAAATCAGAAGCATTCTCCTCCGTTTTGTACTGTTCGAAGAACCCTGACCCTTTGGTGTAGTTTAAACTAAGGTTAGTTGACCAGTGATTATTTATGATCTCATTCCAATGAAGTTGATAGTGATTTTGTTCGTAATCATCTACCTCATTTTCATAGGTGTATGGGTTTTGTCTACGGTTTTCAGAGAGTTGTTGAGGATCAAGACCATACCACGCTTGATAGGTACGTTCGTTACCACCAAAAGCAATGGCTTTGATTAGTCGATTGGAGTCGCTATAGGCAGCTTGTAAAAAATAGGATTTGAGATCTGCGAAGGCTCTGTCGACGTATCCGTCTGACGAAATATTAGAAAGTCTTCCTGATAGTTCAAAGTTTTCATTAATTCTTCCTGTAGTGAATTTAACGGTGTGTTTACGGGTGTTAAATGACCCGAATGAATTCGAGGTTTCACCACCGGCTTGATCGGCCATTGCGTCGGTCAAAATATTTAGGCTTGCCCCGAATGCTCCGGATCCATTGGTTGAGGTTCCTACTCCTCGTTGTAGCTGTAGGTTTTCTGTAGAAGAGGCAAAATCTCCTAAGTTTACCCAGAAAGTCCCGTGACTTTCAGCATCGTTGTATGGAATACCATTGATAGTCACGTTGATTCGCTCGCTATTAGATCCGCGAACGTTGAGGTAAGTGTACCCGACACCAGCGCCAGCGTCAGAAGATGAAATTACTGAAGGGAGATAATTCAACAAGATCGGAATGTCTTGTCCTAGATTTCGTTTGGCGATTTCCTTCTTATCAAAATTGGTAAACGTTACCGGAGTATTTGAATTGGCTCTAACTGCACTCACTAGTACTTCGTCTAGAATGAATTCATTCGATGAAAGGATGATTAGAATCGAGTCATCAGCGATTAGATTGATTTCTTGTTCTTTTGATTGGTAGCCGATGTAAGAAATCTGCAGCGTGTAACGTCCTTCGGCTAGACGTAATTTGAAGTTGCCTTCTTCATCGGTAGCGACACCTTTGTTTAGCCCTTTAGCAATTACGCTTGCACCGCTAAGTGGTTCGTTATTTTGATTAACGATTTTTCCTGACAACAGACGTTCTTGTGCGTTTGTAATTAGGCTTACAAACAAGAATAAGAAAAGTAGATTTTTCTTCATTTTAAAAAAATTTAAAACGAATAAAAAGAGGTAATTATTCTTGATTAGTAATTGAACAATTGTTTGAAGCATTTGCTTCGATTTCCCTAAACAGCATTACCTGTTCTAGGTTCATTGGGTATGATCTCAGCCTTAAAAAAGCACCCCTTTTGAGAACGTTACAAAGTTAAGTCAGAAATGAATTATTTAGAACCTAATGCAGCTTATAAATTGTATATAAATCTTAGGCTTATGAATCGTGGCAGTATGAAGGTCTCAGCTGAGAACACTAAAAGATTGTTGGCACTATTTCTGACTTGTGCATCGATATTCAAAAGATTAGATCCTCTAATTTCATATTCGAGTTTTGCGTCCTTATTTTTTCTATAGAATAAAGATGCATTCAAACTTTGAAAGAATTGTCTTTCGTTAATACCATCATCTTGGGCATTATAGCTGTAATCAACTTTTAGGGTAATTTTTTTCTTGATGTAGCCATCGAAGGAGCTGGTAATTGAATTTCTTTTGAATTCGGTCTCTCGACTTCCTTGATTATTCGTAGTTAGTCCATAATTATAACTTAATCTTAGGTTTGGTGCATATGGAAAATTGGTACTAATCGCTGGAGATATACTTCGATTTAATGAGGTGTTTAATGATTGAATACCCTGTATAAATTGATTCAACTTGCTGTAATTAATATTTGCTCGAGTACTAAGTCTGATTCTGCCTACGGTCTTTTGAATTCTTCCTGAAAGATTAGTGCTTTCATCAGCGAATTGAGAGTTGAAAAATGTACTTGTTCGAATAATATTATCAAAGTCTGTTATTGATCGTATTTGATCTAAATTTTTTGTGTAACTAGCTCTCACAAATACGTTGGTATTATTGAATAAGTTGAAACTGTTATACAGTAAACTTAAATTATGAGACAAGCCATTGGTTAGTTCGGGCTCTCCATATTGAAAGCTATTGTAATTGTTCATCACCAACCCCCGTGCGATTCTTGAAACATCTGTGAATTGGTTGATAATTCGATAATTGAAGGTTAAAGATTCACTCGTCTTAAACTGCATTTTAGTTTCAAAGTCGGGCAGAACTTGGGTGAACGCCTGAGAGTTTGCCTCTCCAAATTGCTCATTAGATAATTGATATCGTCTCAGAGAAAGACCCGGTACTATAGTAAAAATACCTGCTCGAAGTCTTAGATGGGCGCTAAGATAATAGTCACTAAAATCATAGACGGTTTCGTTGTTTAATTTTAAGGTGCTATCCTCAAGTGATGGTCTGAATTCGGTATCCAGAATGTTTTGAAATAAATCAGAATCAAACTCTTGATGGCTTCGTATGATTCCTGCAGTGAAGTTTAAATTGGCTTTGTTGCTGAGTATATGGTAGTACTCAATTTTAGAATCGATTTGGGTGCTTTTAATAACTCTACTTTGCCCGATGTTGTAACCTTGTTCAGACGATTTAAACCCTAAAGCC
>Ga0255760_10005468_pt1 | contig 10844 bp, 7 predicted proteins | sample 071ome_25_FD_179960 | JGI IMG/M metagenome (GOLD analysis project Ga0255760, IMG submission 179960) | Coastal salt marsh microbial communities from the Groves Creek Marsh, Skidaway Island, Georgia - 071410BT metaG (version 2) | ecosystem: Environmental > Aquatic > Marine > Intertidal zone > Salt... | reverse complement strand
CTAAGACATCAATAAAAAAAATATTTATTTACTATTCCCAAGAGAAACTTAGTGTTATTCTTGGACCAGAAACTATTGGATCGTGAAAAGAACCTTCTGGTATAAACAAAGTATCTCCTGGATTTAGAGTGTACATGACATCTTCACATTGGTATGAAGTAGTACCCTTTGCTTGAACTAATAGAACATCTACGGGATCAAAATGATTTCCAAAAGTTGTGCTATTATTAGCAAAGGAAGTATACATGTGCATGACCTTAACACCACAGTCTTCACTTACTTCTTTGAATGATTCTCCTATTGTGCCAGGGTAATAATCACCCTGTAAAAAGAACGTAGGAGGATTTGGTGCCTCCTCATTCCATAGTGTTATCATTTCAGAAGATTCTTTTGCTATCTTTTCAATAGCATCATCCCAAGAAATGTTTTTTACAATCGGATACTTATTCTCTGTGAAAACTATCATCCTAACTCCATATTAAATGAAATAATTTTTCTTGGTTTGTCTGAAAGACTTGGTTTTGTTTGGTGTAGAACATTTGCGGGGAAAAATATTATTGTCCCCTCATCAACATATGGTGTAAAATGTAAATGGGAAAAAGTAAAAGAATCTACGAATGGTGATATAAACTCTGGTGGAAAGTGCTCTGAAGAATCGTATTCGATGTAGCAAATAGAACTCATCATAGTGTTGTATGCTCCATGATCATGCACAGAATGGAACATATTTTTTCTCTGCTCTTGAAACCAGGAGTGTTTTATAGTACAATAATTACATCCAAAAGATTTCTTTACTTGCTCTAATTCAGTTTCAAAGATGGACTGAACTAACTCATTATGATTTTTAGAACTTTCATCGTAGAATGAACTTTCTAATATAGGATCTGCTATTAGATTGCATTTACCCATCAATTCTAATAACTTTTTCTTTTTGTTATCCCAATCACTCACATATAGTTGAAGATATGGTATCTCAAACATTGAACTGACGGGGATAATATCCTCATCAGTTGTTGGATTCATTTTTTTCTATATCTTCCATCAGAGCATTAAACTTTTCTTCCATCCAGTCTTTATCAGATTCTGCCCACTTTTCTAGGGGGCAAGAATCCAGAGAAAAACTTGTTTTTATTTCAAGATAGCATCCACACTCAATACACCTAACTTGTTCCGCGTCATATTTGTCACATTTTTGACAAATTTCCATTCTTTGTTTTTTTACCTCAGCAGAAACCTCAAGGGCATCTCCCTGCATTGCTTTTTTAATGAGTTCAAATGAGAACTCAGCAAGATTTGTTCCCTGCTTAAAGAGGGAAGGATAATTTTTTTCTTCAGACATTTAATATGTTTCAGTTAAAATTATTTAGAGCACAACTCCATAGGTTGCTCCTCTAATTGTTTGTGAATTCTTTGTTCCATAAACATAATATGGTCCACTTCCAGCAGTTGCTGCGATTGCTGCTGCTCCTCTTCCCCCATCTCCACCGAGAGAAGTTCCTCCTCCATTTTGTCCCCAATCACCACCATTTCCACCATTTTCACCATTTTGTGAGCAAGATCCTCCTTGCTGAGAGTATCCTCCGTTACAAGATGGGCACTGGCGAGGACCACCTTGAGCACCTGTTAATGATGCTGGCCAACCGTGGTTATATCCTCTTCCATGACCTCCATTGCCACCAATACCACCTATTGGTGTAGAGGTATTGTATGATTGCTCACAAACTTTATACCAGTGATTAGCAGCACAACCTCTTCTAGTCTGACAGCAATGTTGCCAAGACGCGGTTTGGTTCCAACCACCAGGGCAAGAGTTACTTCCTTGCTGACACCCACTTCTGAATGTTTCACTCTTTACGCATCTAGCACTCGATCCATTGTTTCCTGTTCTACCTTTTTCACCCCCACCACCTCCTCCATAAATTCTGGCACCAGAACCAACAATAACTCTATTGTTATATCCAACGCTGCCAAGATTGAGAGCAATTCCACCATCTTCACCAGATATTGATGTCCAACCATTAAGACCACTTCCTCTACCACCATATCCAAAGATAGCACCAGAAACATTGATACGGAAGTTATGAACAGTTACTCTTGGTGCTAACTGTACTGCTGCCACTCCTGGTTGAACTGAACCACAAGTTCCTGTAATTAAAACACCTTTTTGAACGTTTTTTGTATGATTTCCAGTTGAGTTTCCTCCCTGTCCGTCTCTTCCATTTACACCACCACCAGCAAAGTCAAGACCTCTACCATTTGGATCATACAATCCAAGTCTAAGACCTGGTTCATTTCGACCATTGTTATCATCAGTTCCAGATTGTGTTGCCAAATATCTCTTGACAGAGTTTCTGAATTGAGATAAACTTAAATTATTTCCAGTAGAAATTTGTTCATTATGAGTTGCATCTGGAACAATAGGATTTTCTTTTGTAACGTCAGTATCTCTTCTTAATTGTGAAGCACTAATTTGACTACCAAAACCTGATTGATCATCCGTAAAATGCCTTCTCAATTCACTGAAAGAAATCTGCCCAGAAGTAAAGAATAAATTACCTCCATTTTCTGGATTTCTTGTTATGGTTATTGGCATCTATAAAATCCTCCTATGAGTGGAAATCAACCCAGGCAGTTCCTGTGTATCCTTGGAACCTTAATGTATCTGTATTGAAAATAATAGAACCAGAAGGAGTCTGTCCAATTCCATTGACCACAGTATTATCAATATTGGGAACAACCATCACTGGGCGAGTAGTGGCAGCTCCAACATTTGAAAAATCAAATATTGATTTGGGGTCATTGGTGTTAAAACCAACAGTGGTATTTGAGTTTAGATTGATATGCCCATCATTCAACTCTGTCAAAGGTACATGTATTTGAATGTATCCTGCTGAAGGATTATAGCTAGTTGTACCAATTCCAACTCCATTTGAAATAAGTACATTTCCTTCTACATGAGCAGTTACATTAGTGGAAACAACATCAGTTGCAATTCCAACATTAGCAAATAAAGCGGTTTGACCTTGTGCGTCAAGACCAGAAATTGGAATTTCTGTTCCGATTCCCAATGAGGATCCAGAGGAAACTATTATATTTGAGAATGTTGAAAAACCAATATTGGAATAAACATTACCCTCAAACACAGATGGTAATGTAACTGTGATATTACTAGATCCAGTAACGTTTAAATCACCAGAGACAGTTAAATCTCCACCAACTAATGAATTTCCAGTTACAGTGGAAGTTCCAACAACGTGTAAAGTGTGTAGAGGGTCAGTATTTCCTACTCCCAACTTACCATCGTAAGTTAGAGACATAAGTTCATTGAAGTTCTGACCATAAACCCAGTCAAATCTACCAGTGTTGATTCCAGGACCACCTGCGTGTAGATAAGAAGTGAAATTACCAGGGGCATTATTAAGTAATTCGAAGGAGTTATCAGAATTTCCGTATCGAACAACACCAGAACTGTCCGCAATACCAATTACTGATTTTTCCTGCGCCAGAATCAATCTAGATTCTGTACCGACAGATTCAATAGTAGAAGTTCCATCTTCAATAATTTGAATCTGTTGCGTTGGTATCGCTGACCCAATACCAATTCTTCCATTAGATGATAATGAAATTGTTGTGCCGCCAGTACCAATATGAAGGGATGGTGCTGTAGCAATTCCACTAACATCTAAATTTGTAACATCAATAGATGATGCTGTAACTGATGCTGATGCTGTTACTGATGTTGTAGCAACAGAAGTTGCTGTTACTGCATCAACAACAATACTAGGAACGTCGGTTAAAGATCTTGCTGTACTTGCGGTTCCAGTAACATCTCCAGTTAAGTTTCCAGTGACATTACCAGTTAAGTTACCAGTAACATCTCCAGTAACTCCTCCTACAAATCCACCAGTTGCTGTGACAACACCAGAGACACTAATGTCTGCTGGCATCTTGGAGTTGAGGAGAACAGGAATCCTATCATTACTGATAGTTCCATAAGCAATACTAGAAGCATTTAATCCAGTTAAGTCCGAACCAACACCGACAAACTTAGATGCTGTTACAATACCTGTAGTAAGAACATCTCCTCCGGCACCAATTCCGAGACCACCACTAAAACCTGCTAGTGATGTGTTGGCGTTTCCGGAGACTTGGAAAGTAAATCTTGGATCGTTCGTATTTACACCAACATATCCTTGTGCGTAGATAGATGTAAATCCTAGACCTACATCAACGTCTATCCACTGTGAAGTTGGCAGATTAGAGAGTCTTCCACCGTCACCATAATAAGTAACAACACCAGAACCACTTGCAGTGATAATTCCACTACTAATAGTAACACCTCCACCAACGATATAGTTGCTGGAGGTTAAGTTGGTAATGGATGCGGAAGTTGCTGTTAAATCTGGGGTAAAAAGTCGATTAACAGTAGCTAATCCAACTACTTTTGCGTTTCCACGAACATCCAGAGATTCGGTTGGAATGGTTGTACCGATTCCAACCAGACCAGTGGGACTTACAATAAAGTTATCATTATCAACTTGAACACCATTACGAAAATTAAACTGCTTGTTATAATTCGCCATCTCTGGATGCTTTTCTAGTTATTTAGTTTATCTTCAAGAGCAGAAACTTTATCTGAAAGTTCTTTGATTGCCTCAACAAGGAGAGGAACAATTCTCTGGTAATCAACAGCAAGATAGCCATTATCTCTCGTTGTAACCGCTTCTGGAAGGACCTCAAGAACCTCTTGTGCGATTACACCAACATCATTACCTTCTTTACCAGATTCTTCATTCCAATTATATGTATTACCACTGATTGAGAGAACCTTAGCAAGAGGATCTTCAATTCTAGTGATATTATCTTTCAGTCTCTTATCAGAAGTATAGAAGGCAGTAATATCACCAGTTACTGTCAGTGCTCCGTTGATAGCAACACTGTTATTGAAAGTTGATGAACCACTGACTGTAAGGTTATCATCAATCGTGGTTGTTCCACCAGCAGAATCAAGAGTTAAGTTTCCAGTTGTGGTATCAATCTCATTATCATTGGTGACTGCGATTTGGATGTTTCCGAATGTACCACCGCCAGCAGTCATGTTGTTGGTGCCCATATCAAATGCACCACCAATCGTCAGTGCTCCTCCAAAGTTTGCTGCTCCACCAATCGAAAGGTTTTCAGCAATACCAACTCCACCATCAACTTGAAGTGAACCAGTATTTACATTACCAAGTGTGTTAGAAGCAGTTCCTTTAACGAACAGGGTACTACCAGTTCCTGAAATTGTGGTAATTCCAGCAACATCCAAACCACCATTAATATCAGTATCGGAACAAACAAACAGTCTCTTACCAATCGCAACACCACCAGCAACTCTTAAAGCAGCATTTTGATCAGTACATGATATTGCGTCAGTATCTTCTGTAATATCAACTTTACCTTTTGCTCTAATGCCTAGAGTGTTGATATTATTTGAGAATCTAACAGTTCCAGTGAAGTTAACTGGACCATCAAACTGAGACAGAATCTGTTTAGACTTGCCACCTTCAACTAGGATTCTTTCCTTAACAATAATTTCATCAAATACGACAGAGAGTCTGTTAGGATCTTCACCAGTTACAGTTGGTGTTGGAACATCAAAAGTCTTCTGTTCACCTGACTGTGCAGAATACTTGGTGTTACCAATGTAGAAGTCGCCATCACTGTCCATACCAGTGTAAAGGACGGTACCGCAAGATGTTTCTTGTGATTGTGACAAGAACTCTTCATTTTCGGTAAGAGTCTTAACCTGAACCTGTGGAAGACCAGTTGAATAGTTACCAGGACCATAACCAAGATATTCAAATGTGTGACCAGAAGCACGAAGAATCGAAGGTCTGCGAAGTTCAATGGGTTGTAACTTAATCTTTTTGATTAAGGTGTCTATAGCATGATTCTCAATGATGCTTCCCATCGAACCACGAATGACTTGAAGTTCGTCATTACCAGTTCCAGTAAGAGATGCCTCTCTTACTCTCATAATTTCGTTACCAATCTGAATATAAGATCCAAGGGGGAATCTAGATTCAATTACTGATTGGGTTGTAGAACCGTCTGGAAGTTTTACTTTGAACTTACCAGCACTGACAGTGACTGCTTCATTTGTAAGAAGTGTGGCATTATCATAGAATGGCATCGTTCTAGTGCCAATATTCTCACCAAGACTATCAGCACTAGCATTGTTTGCCGACATGCCATGCTTCATGACATATCTTGCTGTAGATACATCCTTTGGTGTTACAACAGTAAATGTGTTAGTAGCACCGTTGCTAACACTTCCTACGATGTAATCACCAAGATTTACATTAGAAGAATCCGTCAGTCTAACCTTATTTCCACCAACCAGACCAGCGTTGGTAGATAATGTAAATGTATTAGTTGTGACATTATTGCTTGTAGCAACGCTATGACCAGAAATATCACCAACTCTACCAATAACAGTTACATATTCTCCAACTTTTGGTAGTGGATCACCAACAGTCTTAGCAATAGCAATTTGATTGGTTGTAGAAGCATCAGTAATTCTAAAGTAACCGCCACTAGTAGTTCCAATACCAGTTACCTGAACATAATCATTGGTTGCTACCAGAATGTCGGAAGTAGAAATCTCGATACGTCCAGCGTTAGAGGCATCATTTCCACCAATACCAATATCTGCTGTCGTATCAAAATAGAGAGTTTCACCATCAGTATAACCAGAACCACCTTCTGTAATGCTTGCTGATGAAACATTACCCGATGAGTTGACAACAACCTTAGCAGTTGCTCCATCCCAAGCACCACTAACAGAGTTTGGTGTGTTGAGAAGTCTTACGTTATAGTATGTTCCTTCAGTATGAGTTCCAGTTCCACCCTGAAGTGTGGTGAACTTAGTGAGGGAGTTTAATCCATGAGAACCACTGAGAGTGAATGTTGCAGCAGTATTTGTTGCTGTAACATTGGTAATTTCTTTTCCAAGTTCAAATGACTTATTAAATTTATCAAGAGATTCTCTAGTGATACTTCTCTTAAGATCGTTGGTTACAACTTCACCAAGTGGAGTCCTCTTAGCAAACGATACTGCTGCTGATGGGTTGTCCTCAGCATTATCTCTATCCATTTGTGGATAAAGGTCAGTGATGTTCTGACCATACTTGGTGTCAGAACCTGTAAATGCTGCCCCAACAATAGAATTATTGCTGTTGAGAACATACATGTAATAGACACCATCTTGGATGTCCTTAATCAATGGTTTAACCGTCTCTACACGATAAACGTAGAGATTCTCATTGTTATTATTCTTTGAGAACGTTGGGAGAGTCTTGTCTCTAACGTGTGGATTAAATGTTGGACTGCCAGGATTTTGGGTAATATTTCTAATATTCTTGTCAAAATATGTAAATGTTTTATCATCTATAATACTTTGAACTTCAAAGTCTCCATTGAATCCTTGATTATCTCTAGCGGAAGTATTGGTAGAACTAGGAACATTCTTAACAATAACAACATCAGATACTTTCAGATTATGTGGTTTATCTGATCTAATTGTGATTGTTCCAGGTGTTCCACTAGTATAAGTACAACTGCTGATAAATCTAGTATTTCTATCAAAGTCATACTCATTGGCAGTGATATTATTAGAGGGGTCTGCAACAAGAGAGATAGAAGTCTTGTTGAAATCAGAGTTGAATCTAACATTGACACTGCTAGAATCTTGGAGAACGAATCCACTTACTGGTTCTCTTGCGTTCTCAAGTTCCTTTGGAACAACATAACGCAGTTTGTAAATCTTTTCATCAATCGATCTTGGATCTTCAATTCTTCTGAAGAATGAAATCTCACTATCGCCAGTTTCATTTTTTAGGTAATTATGTAAGGTACTGTTTGATTCAACATAAACATACCAGTTACCCACAACATAGTCATATTGAACCGGATGACCAACTTCACCTGCCACCTTATCAGAAACTCTACTTTCAACGCGGAGTTCAAGTGGCGAAGATGTTAATGCTGTGTTAGGATATGCTGTAATAAAAATTGGATTACCAGCATCAGCATTAGTCTTAGAAGATGCTATTTGAAATTCATCAGCACCTAATGTGATTCCATCTTGTCTACCAACGGTAGGACTTACAAAGTTTTTAGCGTTGGTGATAGCATAATAAACTCTTCCTTCCTCAAGACCTTCCGGAAGATCTCCAGTTTCACTGAAGATTCTAATTGATTCACCTTGCTGTAAATCATGAGAAGATAACGTCTCAAAAATAGTTTGAGTTCTTGTATTATCAAGAGGAGGAGTTTTAGTAGTTACTTGTCTATAAACCTTGGCAGATGTATGATTACCAGTTACAACATTACCAGCACCAGTACCTGTGGTGATGGTATTAGTCATCAATATTTTGGCACTACGATCAACACCATTTTCTTTAAGGAAAATTTGGTCACCAAGTCTTGCTCCAACTCTATATCCTTGGGAGATGATTGGTGGTTCAACGTCTCTTTGATCGTACCCAAGCAGATAAAGTCTTTGACTGCTACTTGAGGTAATCAGATCAGCATCAAATTGGACCCATTCAACATCAAGTTCAGTCTGTGGAATAGATTTAGGTGTAACAACACCAGTGATGAAACCTTTATCGTCTTTGTTAAATGCTGCTTTCTTAAATCCATCTGCTGCCAGTGAGAACTGACCGAAGTTGGAGTTGGAGTTTGTAATTGATGCGTCACCACCACTCAATGCTTCGAAGTGCTTGTGGAAACCAATAGCGAAGACCGAAACGACCTGAATAACAGAATCGTTTGACATCTTGATGTGAGTTGTCTTCCACCCATCTCTATAAACTGCATCAGAGTCTAGGTGGAGAACTTCTGTCTCGTTAGTTGCTGCAGACTGTGCTGAAAGTTCATCACCAGCAACTCTTTCATAATCAATACCAGTCCATTCTCTATTTGATGGATAATACTTAACGAACGCACGGTCATCCTTCTGGAGAGACACAGCAGTGAACTGTGCAACAACCATTGAACGGAAACCATCTGCCTTTGAACCATCAGCATGCATACCCTGCATACCATAGACGGAACGTAATGATGTGTTAAAGATATATGGAGAAGCGCCTGTAACAGTATCTGTCTCAATAACAACAGAAGCACCATTACCGGGAGCAAGACCTGCTCCAGGACCAGCAGGAAGGTTTGAGCGGACTTTTCCTAAGACATATGTAAATACAGTGTCGCTAACAACCTGAACAACTTTTGTAGATATATTATAGTCTTCTACGTTAATATTTCTAATCTTAATTGGTGTTCCAGCGTTCAGTCCATGAGGAATTTGAGTTGTAACTGTAACGACTTCAGATGGTGTTGCACCATCACCAGAGATGATTTGAGTAATTGTAACTGGATCAGAAGCAAAAGCACCAACGATTTCAAATTCTGGACGCTGCTTAGCAAATGCGTCTGGAGATGCTGGATACTTCTGGTCAATCTCTCTACCAGATGCTCTGTTGAATGCGTTAGCGACCTTGCTATAATACATGTCAAGGTCAGTGATTTCATATCCACCAGGGATATTTACACCGTCAGCATATTCAAAGCAAGTGAGTTTGTGGTGAGAGAATGTAGGTTTGGATCTATTATTTACAGAGAAGTCTCTTGGGTCAGTATAGACTAACCCTGTCTCATCACCATCAAAGAAGGTGAACTGCCAGAAATAGCAAGCACCAGTAATTCTAAAAATAGCACTGTTCGGTACTGCGTCATCAGTTGGATTAGGAACATACTTAGGTCTAACCTTGGTCTTTCTCAAATCTAGACCAACGATAGAAGTACCACGAGGAATAATAATACCACCGTTGATACTGTTGAACTTGTACAGGATATTATCTTCCTGCGTAAGGTCAAAATTGGAGTTGAGAGTGAGTGTTAATTCATTCTGTGCTGCGCTCTCAGAACCACCAGGAGCAACTGCGATAGCACTACCATTATCATTCTTAATAGCATAACCAGGTCTATTATCAATTAGGTGCTCTCCAGGAAACACCAAAATAGTAGTTTTTTCTACTAAGTCGTTGTCATCACCTCTAAGATAGGAGAATCTTGCTGACTCAATCAGAGCACGTTGAATAGTTTTGAAGGGTTTCGTTAACGAATTACCTTGGTTTTCAATACCATCAGTAGAGTCCAGGTCATTTGGGTTAACATAAAGAATGCGACCTTCGGCGTTCTTTATAAAATTCTCAAGCTTATTAAGAGGCATCGGATTATGACAACCGTTAGATTTCTATGTTTTATTTATCAACCTATAAAATCTTCCTCATCATAAAAAGGAATCAAATCTGGGGGTAAATCTTTTGGATTTGAAATCTCGACAGCATCAAAACAAGGATGCATTTGTTCCTGAATCATATAGTTGGAACCTTTATATACATCGTCTATTTCATATGATTCGTTCTTATCTGCCTCTTGAACTAAATCTAGATCATAAAGATGACCGTCTGGCATTTCATCAAAGGTGAATGGAATACCTTCGAAGAAATACATCTTTACTATGACTCTTCCTTCGTTATACCAACAGTGCTTCGTTGTAATGGTATACGACATAACATTCTCTTTAATGTTATTTATTTTTATAGGACGAGGGGGACTTGAACCCCCACGGGCACAATGCCCAACAGATTTTAAGTCTGGTGCGTCTACCGATTCCGCCACCGTCCCTTAGGTGCTCCTTGCGTGGATCGAACACGCCTCAGGCGAATTATGAGTTCGCTGCATTCACCAGATTGCTAAAGGAGCAGATAGTGTAGAAGACAGGATTTGATACCTGC
>Ga0255760_10005458_pt1 | contig 10854 bp, 8 predicted proteins | sample 071ome_25_FD_179960 | JGI IMG/M metagenome (GOLD analysis project Ga0255760, IMG submission 179960) | Coastal salt marsh microbial communities from the Groves Creek Marsh, Skidaway Island, Georgia - 071410BT metaG (version 2) | ecosystem: Environmental > Aquatic > Marine > Intertidal zone > Salt... | reverse complement strand
GCGCCGGACGCGGCGGTGCCGGACGTGGCGGTGCCGCGATAGGGGACGTGGCCTTCAGGTCCGCCGGCTGCGACTCCCTCTCCACCGCGCGCATAGGGGTACTCAGAGCGGGCGCGCCGCCCGCCACAGTGACTGCAACCTGCGCGGAAGCCGGGGACACGACATCCAATAAATACGTGGTAATCATTGGGGCGTATTTTTCCGCCACGAAATCACGAATAAAGCGGTTGGGGGCCGCTAACACCAACCCGGTATCGCGCCACTGCGCCTGTAGCGGACGGATCCAAGTATTAAACTGTTGTGGTGGAATATCCCCACCAATACGGTTAAGACAATGCTGCCAGGGGTCAGTCAGGGGCTGCGGAGCGGCCAATGTTGTTCTCCAAATACGGTTCTTGTTGTGATAAGTCAAAATCGGCCGGTTAACGGGCGGGCTGCTGCCCGTTTATCTAGCGAGTCTGTCGCTAAGTCTCGCCGCGCGCTGACGAAGCGTAGTTATCCACAGAGAGCTTATATTATCAACAAGTTTTATTTAACTATTTTTCAATAACTTAAAACATAAATTATCGCCTAGTCGACATAAAAAACAAAAGCAAGAAAAATCTTTTTGTGGTGTTAGTATCTTGTTGATAACTTATGCTCAACCTGTGTTCTTCGTGCCGTGGCAATGCGGCCTTCTTTGGAAGCCAGGTAGCATGTGAGCGCTCACTAACCCAAAAAAGCTTGCGGCCCCTGTGCCGGCTCTTCCGGGCGCGGAGCCCACACTGTGCGAGCCGCTCGCCGCCCAAGTGGAAAAGAAAATGGCGCCTGTGCCAAAGACTTCACACGATGCGTGGCCCCAGGGATATTGCGCATCTGGATTAGTGCCCCTATACTCCGCGGCCCATTATCAACCGACCCCTAAAAGCCCGGTGATAGATGGAGAAAATGCACCCCCAACTTAGCGAATATAGGTCATCACCATGAAGCGTACTTTTCAGCCAAGTGTTTTGAAGCGAAAGCGCACTCATGGATTCCGTGCGCGCATGGCGACAAAAAACGGCCGTAAGGTGCTGTCGCGCCGCAGAGCGCGCGGAAGAGTGCGCCTGTCCGCATAACATAGGGCAGGGCACCGCCCTGACCCATGAGCACATTTCCACCTACCGCCAGGCTGCTTACGCAAAACGACTATAGCGGCGTGTTCAATGCTGCAGATCTTCGAGTTAGCAGTAAAGCGTTTCTAGTCTTGGCAATCTTTAATAAAGAAGATCGCTCTCGGCTAGGCATCGTTGTGGCAAAAAAACACGTGCGCCACGCCGTTCGCAGGAACCGGCTAAAAAGACTGGTCCGGGAACACTTCCGCCTGACGCCGCTCAACAGAAATCTCGACCTTGTCGTGATGGCCCGCGCCCCCGCAGACGCGCTGCCTAATGACTCGATTTGGCAACACCTTGAGGATCTCTGGCAAAAGCTCAACATCAAGGCGGCGCAACAGTGAATCTGCTGAGGCGCATCGACCACAAGGTTGCCAAGGGGCTAGCCGGATGCATCCGCGGCTATCAGCTCACGCTGAGCCCTTGGATTGGGAGAAGTTGCCGGTTTTATCCAAGCTGCTCTCAATATGGGATTGACGCTCTCCGGGCCCACGGTACCCTATCGGGTTGCTGGTTAACGGCTCGGCGCCTGTTGCGCTGCCACCCTTGGTGCGCGGGTGGCGAAGACCCCGTGCCACCCCCTAAAACCCAATTCACACCGGACTGAGATAGAGACCATGGATATCCCTCGCTATGCACTGATTGCCGCCAGCCTTTTGCTCGCGCTGATGTTATTGGGGGAGTGGACGCAGTTCAGCAACGAGCACCAGCCAGCGAAACTGGCATCGGCGCCTATGGTCGAGATAAGCAGCCAAATCGAATCTAACTCGCCCGACGCCCCCATCGATGAGTCTCGTAATTTATACGAGTCCGGTGGTAACGGCGGGGTGGCGGATTTACCGGCAGAAAGCGATATAGCGCCGTCCGCTTCCTCAGCGACTGACCTGCAGCATTCCGATCCATTGGGGTCTCTGGTCAGCGTCGAAACCGACGTGTTGGAAATCATGATCGATCTCCAAGGAGGAGATGTTGTCGGCGCCGCACTTCGGGACTACCCCAATACGCTCGAGGACCCCTCTGACCCATTTGTGTTACTCGAACGCAATGCAGTGCGAACCTATGTGGCGCAATCGGGGCTAGTTGGGCGCAACGGCATAGACCAAAATGGCCGCGCCACTTATCGCGCCAAACAGCAAAACTATTCGTTAACGGGAGACTCGCCGCTGGACGTCGTGTTGGAATACGCTGGCGCCTCTTCTGATCTTCGCGTGATCAAAGTGTTCCGCTTCGAGCCGGGCAGTCACACCATCTCTGTGCGCCACGATGTCGAAAACACCTCCGACAGCGTGGCAGAAATCACTCCCTTCGCACAATTAAAGCGCGACAGCACGCCCGCGCCGGCTGCCAACGATTCTGGGATGGGAATGCGTCCCTTTTTGGGCGCCGCGTTGACCCACCAGGAGCAACGATTCGAAAAGTTCGATTTTGAAGATATGGCGGAAGCACCGTTCAAAGCAGATATTGAGGGGGGCTGGGTGGCGATGGTGCAGCACTATTTTGTCAGTGCCTGGATACCCGAACCTTCAGCAACCTACCGCTATCGAACGCATCAGACCAAATCGGGATTCAATATCGTCGGTTACACGGGGCCTGCTTTGACGCTCAACCCAGGAGAATCACTGAGCGTGACGAACCAGTTATACGTCGGCCCAAAAAACCAGGCGGTTCTCGCTGATTTGGCACCACATTTAGACCTGGTCGTGGACTACGGATGGTTATGGTGGATTGCCCAGCCGCTGTTTTGGTTGCTCACCTTTATTCAAGGCATCGTGGCGAATTGGGGCATTGCCATCATTGTGCTGACCCTGCTCGTCAAACTCGCTTTTTTCCAGCTCTCTGCTGCGGGGTACAAATCCATGGCGCGGATGCGGAAGGTTCAGCCGCGAATGGTGGCTATTCGGGAAGAGTACGCCAACGATAAGGCCAAGCAGTCCCAGGCCATGATGGAGTTGTATAAAAAAGAAAAAATAAACCCGTTAGGTGGCTGCTTCCCCATTCTGGTGCAAATGCCCGTATTCATCGCGTTGTACTGGGTGTTAATGGAATCCGTAGAGCTGCGGCAAGCGCCGTTTGCCTTATGGATAGAAGATCTGTCGGTTATGGACCCGTATTTTGTTCTGCCTATTCTGATGGGCGCGAGCATGTACTACATGCAGAAGCTGAATCCACCACCACCGGATCCCATGCAAGCGAAAATTATGCAGTGGATGCCCATTGTGTTTACGTTTTTCTTTTTGTGGTTCCCCGCCGGGTTGGTGCTGTATTGGGTGTGCAACAACCTGTTGTCCATGGCACAGCAATACGTCATCAATCGCCGCATTGAGAGCGGCGCACTGTAATACACGATGCACTCAAGCGAGGGGACTACCCCTGTTGGGTCTCTCGATCAGGACACCATTGCGGCAATCGCCACGCCTGCAGGCCGCGGTGGGGTCAGTATTGTTCGCGTTTCCGGACCTGGCGCTGTAGCAATCGCGGAACAACTCACCCGCCGTACCTTTGTACCGCGCCGCCCGTGTCTCGCTCAATTTACCAATAGACAAGGCGATTTAATCGACGAAGGATTGGTGTTTTTTTTTGAAGGCCCTTTCTCCTTTACCGGCGAAGACGTTGTAGAGCTCCACGGCCATGGGGGCGTCATTGTTACAGACAGCCTCCTGAGAGCGTGTTTTGATCTCGGTGCTCGATTGGCTCGCCCGGGAGAATTTTCAGAGCGCGCTTTTCTAAATAACAAATTGGATTTGGCGCAGGCGGAAGGTTTGGCGGACCTCATCGACGCCCCCACCCAGCAAGCCGCTCGGCAAGCTGCGGCATCGTTGACGGGTGTTTTTTCGACCGCGGTCACCACGTTGGCCAACTCCCTCACTGAACTGCGGGTTTATGTCGAAGCGGCGATTGATTTTCCCGAGGAAGAAATCGACTTTCTACAAGAAGGGCATGTCGCAACTGCACTTAATCAGCTACTGGACGCGTTGCAAGCGCTGCTGGTCTCGGCTCGACAAGGTGCGCTGATGAGCCGCGGCGCCAAGGTGGTCCTGACGGGTAAACCCAATGCCGGCAAGAGTAGTCTGTTAAATCGATTGGCTCGAGACGCCATTGCCATCGTCACTGATATTCCCGGAACAACGCGCGATGTGATTCGCCAAACCATTGAGCTGCGCGGCATAGCCATTACGCTGTCAGATACGGCGGGGCTCCGAGATGCGGGTGACGCCATCGAAAAAGAGGGGATCGACCGCGCCTACACCGAGATGAAAACCGCTGATCTGATTGTTGAGGTGCTGGACGACAATAACCCTGAGGTGTCTGATCCTTTGCCGACGGCTGTGCCACTTATCAGGGTTTACAACAAAGTAGATTTATCGAGACGACCGCCAGGCGTAATCAGCCATTGTCAGCCGCTGTCAGTGGCTGTCTCGGCGACCGAAGGCACCGGCCTCGAAGCACTCGAACAGTTGCTCATCGAGCAGCTCGGTTTCGGAGAAGGTTCCGCCACGACGTCGTTCAGTGCCCGAGAGCGGCATGTTGATGCGCTGACAGAAGCGGCTGACCTATTGTCTCAAGCAATCCAGCGCTTCTCCGATACGGGAGCGGGAGAATTACTCGCAGAAGACTTGAGGCAGGTACACGACAGATTGGCCCGCATTACCGGCAAAGTGTCCGCAGACGACCTGCTGGGGAAGATTTTCTCTTCTTTCTGTATTGGCAAGTGATCGGCCGTCAAAGATGGCTCTGCGCGAGCCCTTACCACCGGGTTACACACGCATAATTAACGCGTTTTCCACCGATGAGCGCGTTAATCGCCTGCAAAAGTCGGCGCGGCACAATATCGGGGATAACCTGTAGTTGGGTGGGTAATAAAGGGTGGTCTGTTACTGATCGCTCAGCGGAGACACCTCCGCGTCATGCTTTTACCCCCTCCCCACGCACACGATAAACAGCCTTCTACGGGTGCTTATCAGCGCACTTATTATCTTCTCAACCTTCTGTTTTAATTGAATAAAACAGGGTTATTGACCGATTCTAGTCCGCCTAATAACAACAGTATTTATATATCCTTCTATCAATAGATATTTATTTAAGTAGTTTAGATCATTGCAGGACGTGCCTGAACGGCGGACAACCCACTGCTCCGGCGTGCCAGGGCCCCTACCTAAAAAGCCGAACAATCACGCCTAGAGCATGCTTCTTGGTAACGCGTTGCGCGTTTATACTCGGTCCCCCTTTTTTTCGAGTGTCACTAGAGAATGATGCATCACCCTGATCAATTTGATGTCATCGTCGTGGGCGGTGGGCACGCAGGTACCGAGGCGACGCTGGCTGCGGCACGCACGGGTGCCCGGACCCTGCTGATCACTCACGCCATTGACACGTTAGGACAGATGTCTTGTAACCCGGCGATCGGTGGCATCGGCAAAAGTCACCTCGTGCGGGAGATTGATGCGCTCGGTGGTGTCATGGCAAAGGCAACTGACCGGGCTGGTATTCAATTTCGAATCTTGAATGCGCGGAAGGGACCCGCGGTGCGCGCTACTCGGGTGCAGGCTGATCGGGTTTTATATCGAGCGGCCATACGCACGACCCTCGAAAACGCAGAGAATGTCTCTCGTTTTCAAGACGCGGTTGAGGATATTGTCCTCTCGGGTAATCGGGTTGCTGGCGTTGAGACCCGATCGGGAATTCGCTTCAGTGCAAAAGCTGTGGTGTTAACCGCAGGCACTTTTCTTCACGGGAAGATGCACGTGGGTGAATCCAACGCGTCGGGTGGGCGGATGGGAGATCAAGCAGCGGTGCTGCTGGCGGATCGTCTCCGAGAAATGTGTCCGCGCGTTGGTCGGCTCAAGACCGGTACGCCGCCGCGACTGAATGCAAGAACAGTCAATTTTTCCTTGATGCAAGAGCAGTGGGGTGATGAGCCACGTCCGGTTATGTCGCTCAACGGCTGTCGGGATCAGCACCCTGAGCAACGCTGTTGTTGGATTACCGAGACCAATGCCCGCACCCATGACATCATCCGAACGGGTCTCAGTCGATCACCTTTGTTTTCGGGGGTGATTGAGGGCGTCGGTCCCCGGTATTGCCCGAGCATCGAGGACAAGATCCACCGATTCGCCGACAAGACGTCACATCAGATTTTTATTGAACCGGAAGGTTTGACGTCTACTGAGCTTTATCCCAACGGTATTTCTACATCGCTGCCCTTTGATATTCAGTTAGATCTGGTTCGGTCTATCACCGGGTTAGAGCAGGCCGAGATTAGCCGTCCGGGTTACGCGATTGAATACGATTATTTTGATCCTAGAGACCTGCACCATAGTCTTGAGACAAGGAGCGTAGAAGGCCTCTTTTTTGCGGGCCAAATCAATGGCACAACAGGTTACGAGGAGGCAGCTGCGCAAGGGTTGGTCGCGGGCGTAAATGCAGCGCGCCAAGTCTCGAACCAGCCCGCCTGGGTGCCGGGCCGCGATGAAGCTTACATGGGCGTGCTCATTGATGATCTGGTGACGCTCGGGACCAACGAGCCCTACAGAATGTTTACATCCCGCGCAGAGTATCGACTGCAATTACGGGAAGATAATGCGGATTTGCGCCTCACTGAGACCGGGCGTCAACTCGGATTGGTCGGCGACGACCAGTGGCAATGTTACAGCGAAAAGAAGCGAGCGATAGAGATTGAAAGCCAGCGGTTGCAAAAGCAGTTTGTGCAACCCGGTAGCCCCGCGGCGACAGTCATAGAGGCCGTACTTGAAAAACCGCTGAGTCGGGAGTACTCGCTGGCTGAACTGCTAAAGCGTCCCGAAATAGATCATGCCACGCTGATGCACGCCATGCCGTCACAAAACGCGGTGCCGGAAGCCGTGGCAGAACAGGTGTCGATTCAGATCAAGTACGCGGGCTATATCGACCGGCAACAACTTGATATTGATCGACTGCAGCGACACGAGGCAATGGTGATACCGGTTGATATGGATTTCCACGCTGTACAGGGGTTGTCCAATGAGTTGCGACAAAAGCTCGATGAGGCGAGGCCAGATAACCTGGCAAGGGCGGGGCGCATCCCTGGGGTGACGCCGGCTGCACTGTCGCTGCTGCTGGTTCATCTAAAGAAGCGAGAACTCACTGGCTCAAGCACAGCTGCGGCGAATGGATGAATCCGAACGCCATTATCTGGCGTCTGCCAGTCGTTCGCTTGGATTGGCTTTGTATGACCAACAGATTGATCAATTGTTGGGGTATGTTGATCTTCTAGAGAAGTGGAATCGCGCCTATAACCTGACCGCCGTCCGGGACAGGCGCGGCATTATTGAGCGCCACATTATTGAAAGTCTGTCGATTCAACCATTGATTACCGGGCGTCGCCGGATTGATGTGGGTACTGGGGCAGGATTACCCGGTATACCGCTGGCTGTGGCCGATTCCCAACAGCACTACACGCTCCTCGATAGTAACGGCAAGAAAACCCGCTTCCTGAAAGAGGTGAAAAGGCAACTGGGTTTATCTAACATCACCATTGTTAACACAAGAATTGAGACATGGTTACCAGCCGAGCGCTTCGATGCAGTCATCACGCGCGCGTTTGCTGACTTGTCAGTAACGGCCCAAAACACCGAGCACGTTCTTACGGAGACGGGTTGTTTGTTTGCCATGAAGACGGACAGCGCGAGCGAGGAAGCGTTGCGAATACCGCGGCGTTTTCGTTTGGCGCAGGCGCATGACGTGCGCCCCGCTGGGCGCGACTGGACATTTCGCTTGTTGGTAATTGAGCGCCAACACACAGAGGCAATATGAAAGTCATAGCGGTTGCCAATCAAAAAGGCGGTGTTGGTAAAACAACAACCAGCGTTAATTTATCAGCGGCTCTGGCAGCGATGGATAAGCGCGTGCTGCTGGTCGACATGGACCCGCAAGGAAACGCGACCGTGTCTATGGGGCTTAACAAGGCCGAGCTGGACGCCACCGCCTTCGAACTGCTGGTCGATCAGCAGCCCCTCGGTGAGGTTGCCGTGCCATTACCGGACCTCGCGATGCACTGTGTGCCAGCGAATGGTGACCTGACCGCAGCTGAAGTGGCTTTATTGTCAGTGGGGGATCGAGAGCAAAGACTCAAACACGCCTTGAAGGTGGCTAGCGAGGCCTATGACTTCGCCATTATTGACTGCCCACCTTCCCTGAACATGTTGACCCTCAACGCACTGGTGGCCGCTGACTCCGTGTTAATCACTATGCAATGCGAATATTTTGCTTTGGAAGGATTGTCCGCATTGCTGGAAACCATTAGCACCATTACTGCGTCGGTAAACCCTCAATTACGCGTCGAGGGAATCCTCAGAACGCTTTACGATCCCCGCAATGCCCTGACCAACGAGGTGTCAGAGCAGCTGTATCAACATTTCGACGGCTTGGTTTACAGGACCGTCATACCCCGCAACGTCAAACTGGCCGAAGCGCCGAGCCACGGTGTGCCAGGCATCGTATATGATCGATTGTCGCGAGGGTCGACAGCCTATATGGCGTTAGCGGGCGAATTTATGCGCAGGCAGGAACAACAAAGCAGGGAGCCGCAGTAATGGCGCAAAAGCGAAAGCTGAATCGAGGGCTAGAAGCGCTATTAGGTTCGGGGTTGCTGAAAAGCTCGCCAGAGGTAACGCCGGCCCCTGCAGACGCAAAAACGCCGGCTTCTCTGGCGCCAACGGAGCTCCCTGTCGAGCAGTTGCGGCGAGGTGCTTATCAGCCGCGCCGCGAGTTTGAACCGTCAGCGCTTGATACGCTCGCCCAAAGCATCAAGGCACAGGGCATTCTGCAACCTATCGTGGCCAGGCCGCTGCAGGGCGGGGGTTATGAGATTCTCTCCGGGGAGCGCCGCTGGCGCGCCGCACAGCTGGCGGGCTTGGACAGGGTCCCGGTGGTGGTCAAGGATGTTCCTGATGACGCCGCGGTGGCGATTGCGCTGATTGAAAACATCCAGCGCGAGGACCTCAACCCGGTGGAAGAAGGGCTGGGCCTTAAGCGCCTGCAGGACGAGTTTGGTCTCAGTCAAGAGCAGGTGGCCCAGGCGGTTGGCCGCTCAAGACCCGCGGTAGCGAACCTGCTACGACTACTCAATTTACAGCCAGAAGTGCTAGGGATGCTAGAACGCAGAGAGCTGGAAGCCGGACACGCCAAGGTTTTGCTAGCGTTGGAGGGCGGCGAACAAATTAGAGCGGCACGTCAGGTGAGCAAAAGTGGTTTGTCCGTCCGCCAAACCGAAACCTTGGTCCGGGGCTGGGGTGCCAAGCGGGAAACCTCGACCACAGACCCTAATATCAGCCGGCTGGAACAGGACCTGAGCGACCGATTTGGCGCCAAAGTCCGTATTCAGCACCAGCAGAATGGCCGAGGGCGGCTCGAAATCCATTATTCCAGCCTTGATGAGCTGGACGGCGTCCTGAAGCGTTTCCGCTAAACGCTTGATGTTGAAGGCCGTAGGCCTTTCCACTACACTCCCCACCGCATGAAAGGGGGGCTGGGTTTTCCTTGGCCAGACACGCTGCTTCCGGACCTTTCGCTACCACGAGAACACGCCTAATGCGCGCCGTGGTGACCACTGCGATAGTCGTATTGGGAGTGGCGCTAGCTGTGGGTGGTTTCCGCGGCTTTCCATTTTCTCTGGACATGTTGCTGGGCGCGGCCGTTGTGCTAGTGCCGAGCGTATGGGTTGCGCTAAGCCTGACCTCGGGGCGCTCTTTACTGGGCCCCATTTGGCTGGGGCTGATGCGCTACACCTTAGCGGCGGCGGGTTTTGCCATGCTGTTCGCGTTACGCCCGGGGAGTGATCCCCTCGCGGTGATAGCAGGCAGCGCAATGACGCTGTTGTTGTCGTCCGCCCTGGTGGGTTGGTTTCAGGGGCGTGCAAAAAGCAGCTAGCAGCTAAAGGCAGAACAACGCCCAACGGGGCAAAGGGAGTAACACGGCGACAATGGCATCAAGCGGCGACACCCAGACCGTATCGGAGTACATCGTCCATCACCTGACCAACTTGACGTATGGCAAGTTACCGGGTGGTTTTGAGCGCTATGACGGTAGCGTCGTTGCTGACGGAGGTCAGTGGACGATGGCGCATGGTGCCGACGAGATTACCGCCATGGGCTTCAATGCGATTCATGTCGACTCGATGCTCTGGTCCGTCGGCCTGGGGGTTCTTTTTTGCTGGCTGTTTCGTCGCGTCGCTGTTCAGGCCTCGGCGGGTGTGCCAAGCGGCCTCGTCAACTTCGTTGAAATGGTTGTTGAGTTTGTGGACGGCACTGTGAAAGACACGTTTCACGGCCGGAATCCACTGATCGCCCCTCTGGCGCTTACTATTTTTGTTTGGGTCTTTCTGATGAACCTGATGGACCTGATCCCGGTGGATTTAATCCCCCATTCACTGATGTTGGCCGGCGTTGAGTATCAAAAGATTGTGCCTTCCACGGACCCCAATATCACCATGGGTATGGCGATAGGGGTGTTCGTGCTGATGCTGTTTTACTCCATTAAGGTCAAAGGCTTTGGCTTTGTGAAGGAGCTAACGCTCAACCCCTTTAATCACCCGCTGTTCATCCCGGTGAATCTTTTCATGGAGGTGGTAGGCCTGCTGGCCAAGCCGTTCTCATTGGGGCTGCGGTTGTTCGGCAACATGTATGCCGGAGAAATGATTTTTATATTAATTGCAGCGCTGTTCAGCGTAGGTGTGTTCTGGCTGTTG
>Ga0255760_10005450_pt1 | contig 10862 bp, 9 predicted proteins | sample 071ome_25_FD_179960 | JGI IMG/M metagenome (GOLD analysis project Ga0255760, IMG submission 179960) | Coastal salt marsh microbial communities from the Groves Creek Marsh, Skidaway Island, Georgia - 071410BT metaG (version 2) | ecosystem: Environmental > Aquatic > Marine > Intertidal zone > Salt... | reverse complement strand
TTCTCGACTTGGGAAGTTACGAGAATTTGTTCCTTAGAAATATTCATTTCAACGGCTTTATCTTTCAGAATCGATCCTTCGTCGGTTGCTAACTGTTGCCAAGGAAGGTTTCCCCCAGTGAAGATGATTAGATCACCTTTGCCGTGTTTGACGAGTTCAATCCCCTTCATGAAACGATCAGTGTTTCCCCATTGGATGAATTGATCTCCATCGAACTCGATCGCGCCAATCATGCCGCTCAGTACGACGATGGCGTCAGTCTTGCTGGCGTTCTTGACATGAATGGGTGTTTGCCCAGCCTCTAGAATGCGCCAGAGGGGATTCGCAGTGATGCTTGTGCAACTTATGCTGAAAATAATGGTGATCGATAAAGCAGTCCAATTTCGCTTTTTAATCGTGAACATTAGCGCCGCTGTGAGGAAAATGAAGAGCGGCGAGATGAGAAGGGGTAGGATTTTGTGTACGTAGATCATCTTATTACGTTCACATTTGTGAATCGATAATGACCGCTAGTAAAACTTTCCGGCCCTCTCCAGCGACGATATTGAATGTGCGACAGGCGGAAACAGTCGACATCACCTCGAAAGTTGTCGTTTTTGCTAGATGCGAAAGGATGTCTGGGGCGATCTGCTTCATTTCGCGACCGGTGCCAATTAAGACGAGTTCGTGCCGCTCGATTGGAAGTTGTTCTAGATCTGATTGTTCGAGCTGATTTCCAGAGGTTTTCCAAGGTGTTGGTGCGTAGTCGTGTCCCATATAAAACGATTCTTTGAGGCGCGAGTCACCGACAATGACTTCGTTCCAGTTGGCTTTTGAGATTGTTGGGATCCCCTGAGGGCGTTGTTCCGAAATATCCATAATTCAATAGATCTTTTTATGACTCTAGTAAGTGCTGTATTCAATTTATAAACTTTGCTGCAATACGGCATATCAGTTAAACTACGCCGCTTTGACGGGCCGACGGATTCACTGTAACTCGTGGCCCGAATGATAACCTCAATCATCTTAAGTTATGTCCGCAGAGTTTTCTCGAATTAATCGACTCCCCCAGTATGTGTTCAACATCACTGGAGAGCTGAAAATGGCGGCGAGACGCCGCGGAGAGGACATTATTGATTTGTCGATGGGGAATCCAGACGGCCCCACACCGTCCCACATTGTTGAAAAACTCGTCGAAGCAGCGAGGCGGCCAACAAATCACGGCTACTCTATCTCCAAGGGAATTCCCAGATTGCGTAAGGCGATATCCAATTGGTATCAGGAGCGCTACTCAGTTGATATTGATCCTGAGTCCGAGGCGATTGTTACGATTGGGTCGAAGGAGGGGATTGCTCATCTCGCGCTCGCGACGTTGGATCGAGGGGATATCGTGCTTGTGCCGAACCCGAGCTATCCAATCCATATTTATGGTCCGGTCATCGCGGGTGCGGACATTAGGCACGTGAGAAACACGTCTGATGTCGACTTTTTTGAAGAGCTTGAGCGAGCCCTTAAAGAGTCCTTCCCAAAGCCGAAGATGATCATCGTCAACTTTCCAGGGAATCCGACGACACAGTGTGTCGACATAACATTTTTTGAAAGACTGCTGGAAATTGCCAGAGAGCACGGGATTTATGTGGTACACGATTTAGCCTATGCCGATATTGTTTTTGACGGTTATCAGGCGCCTTCGATCATGCAAGTGCCAGGAGCTAAGGACGTCGCAGTGGAGTTTTTTACGATGTCCAAGAGCTACAACATGGCAGGTTGGCGAATCGGTTACATGGTGGGGAATCCGGAGCTGGTTGCTGCTCTTGGACGAATCAAGAGCTATCACGATTACGGCACATTTACCCCGTTGCAAGTCGCATCGATCGTCGCATTGGAGGGGCCTCAGGACTGCGTTGAGGAGATACGACAAAATTATGAGCGTCGCCGAAATGTGATGGTGAAGGGGTTGCATGAAGCTGGTTGGAATGTATCGACGCCCAAGGCAGCAATGTATATCTGGGCAAAAATACCTGAGGCGTACGCGAATCTTGGATCACTAGAATTTTCTAAAAAACTATTAACGGAAGCGAAGCTAGCTGCAGCCCCTGGAATCGGTTTTGGAGAGTATGGCGATGATCATGTGCGTCTGGCACTGATTGAGAACGAGGAGCGTATCCGACAAGCGGTCAGAGGTATTAAGGACATGTTCCGCAAGGATGGTCTGATTGGTTCTCCCGAGAAGAGACAGCCAGGGTGATCGACGCATTGCTCCTAATGGAGAGCTGAGTTTCAAAATTAGCGTGAGTTTTCAAACTAGGATAGGTGAATGAATCGAGTGAATTTGGGTCTCGTTGGCGTGGGAACTGTGGGTCGAGGTGTCGTTTCTGTTCTTAAGCGAAATGCTGATGAGATTGCCCGGAGGTTGGGTAGCCAGCCAACTGTTGTTGCAGCGAGCGCACGTGATCTCAATAAGGCAAAAACATTTTTAGGCCCAGACGTCGTTGTACATGCCGACCCGATTGATGTGGTGAATGACGCAAACGTGGATGTCGTACTCGAGTTGATTGGTGGGACGACTGACGCGAAAGCGATCATTGAAGCAGCGATTCAAGCAAAAAAACCCGTTATTACTGCGAACAAGGCATTGATTGCTGAGTTTGGAAATGACTTATTTACTCTGGCGCAGGAAAAAAAATCGATTGTTGCTTTTGAGGCTGCTGTCGCTGGGGGAATCCCGATCATTAAAGCATTACGAGAAGGTTTGACAGCCAATCGGATTGAAATGGTCGCGGGAATTGTCAACGGGACAACCAACTTTATTCTTTCGCAGATGCGAGATAAAGGTACATCGTTCGATGAATCATTAAAAGAGGCTCAGAGTCTCGGGTATGCGGAGGCGGACCCGACGTTCGATGTTGAGGGCATTGATGCTGGTCAAAAACTTGCCATCATTGCCTCACTCGCTTTCGGCATTAAAATTCAACCAAAAAAGGTTTTTTGCGAGGGCATCACCCGCTTGACCGATGTCGATATTGAGGCGGCCGAGGAATTCGGTTACCGCGTTAAATTGCTCGCGATCACCCGGCGGCGAGAAGATGGTTTTGAGTTGAGAGTCCATCCGACGCTCGTTCCCGAGGACAGCGTCATTGCGAGTGTCAATGGCGCCATGAACGCTGTGTTAGTCCACGGTAATGCGGTCGGTCCAACGCTTTACTATGGTGCCGGTGCTGGGGCGGAGCCAACTGCGTCTGCCGTGATCGCGGATTTAATCGATGTCATACGAGACATTCAAGGCAATACTGAATGTGAACGACCTCACTATGGTTTCCAGGTGAGTGAGCTCAGCGACTTTCCAGTGCTTCCGATGGGCTCTGTGAGATCTTCGTACTATCTCAGACTGAACGTGTCAGACACGCCAGGCGTATTGGCTCAAATCGCAACGATACTTGCGGAATACGACATTTCGGTTGAGGCAATGAGGCAAAGAGAACCAGATGTTGGATCGAATGCTGTCGATATTATTATCTTGACGCACGAGTGTGACGAGCAAGCCATTGATCTCTCTTTAGGCAAGATTGCTGAATTGGAGACAATTTTTGGTTCGCCAACTCGGCTTAGGGTTGAAAATATTTAAATCACTTAACGCAAACACGAGTCGAGATTATTTATGTCAGTAAATCATTACACCGGTCTCATTAACAAATATCGCACACGATTACCTGTGAGTGATTCGACCCCCGTCATCACTTTGAACGAGGGCAATACGCCTTTAATAGAGCTCAAAAATTTACCAAATCGTTTGGGATGGAATCAGAGAATTTTTTGTAAATTCGAAGGTTTGAATCCAACGGGGTCTTTTAAAGATCGAGGCATGACAATGGCAGTGACAAAGGCTGTCGAGTCTGGGGCCAAGGCGATTATTTGCGCATCGACGGGTAACACATCTGCAGCGGCTGCGGCTTATGCCGCTCGTGCTGGTATCAAGAGTTTTGTGTTAATTCCCGAAGGAAAAATTGCGCTGGGAAAATTATCTCAAGCCATGATGCATGGTGCGACCGTCATACAAATCAAAGGTAATTTCGATGACGGTATGAGGTTGGTTCAGGAGCTCTCCGAGACGATGCCGGTTAACCTGGTGAACTCAATTAATCCATTTCGATTGCAGGGGCAAAAAACCATTGCATTTGAAGTAATTGAATCGCTCGGCGATGCGCCCGATTATCATGTCTTACCGGTCGGAAATGCTGGAAATATTTCCGCACATTGGATCGGTTACAGTGAGGCTTCAATGGCCGATTGCGGTAGCTGTAATCACTGTCATGGAGATTGCTCTTTGAGAGCAGAGAAATTAAGCACGCGACGACCGAAATTGGTGGGTTACCAGGCTTCGGGCGCAGCTCCATTTTTACGAGGAGAGATGGTTGATGCACCTGAGACCGTTGCGACTGCGATTCGCATAGGACACCCCGTTTCATGGAAGCTGGCCTGGGCTGCTCAGAAAGAGTCGGGTGGTTGGTTTGAAGAATGCTCGGATGAGGAGATTTTGAGTGCGCAAAAGCTGCTCGCCGAAACAGAGGGTGTGTTCTGTGAGCCGGCCTCCGCCATTACGATTGCTGGCCTAATGAAAGACATTCAGAAGGGACTGTTTGATAAAGGAAGTACGATTGTGTGTACGCTAACGGGACACGGATTGAAAGATCCCGATACAGCGATTGCACAAAGCACGAAACCACTTTTAGTTGACGCGAAACGCGACGAAATCGCAAAAATCATTTCAACGAACATGTGAGTGCCTAGCCATATGAGCGAATCAGATGCCGCGCGGTTTTGGAATGAGCGTTTTGAGAACAAAGAGTACATTTTTGGAGTCAGGCCAAACGAATTTTTAAAATCTCAGCGATCTTTATTTGGTCGCGAGGCAAAAGTCTTGGCGGTTGCAGATGGTGAAGCGCGAAATGGCGTTTGGTTGGCCGAATGTGGTTGCGATGTCACTTCTCTTGATATCTCATCTGTGGCTCAACGTAAAGCCAAAAGTCTCGCTAAAAAACGTGAGGTCACACTTGATTTCGTACTCGATGACGCATTATCGTGGAATTATCCTCGAGATACATATGACTGTGTTGTGTGTATTTTTATTCAATTTTCAGATCCGAGCGAGCGGAAAGCGCTATTTTCCAATATTGAGAGGACTCTAAAAAAGGGTGGGCGTCTCGTGCTGCAAGGATATGGGCTGGATCAATTGAGCTACCAATCTGGCGGGCCTGGTAAACGCGAAAACTTATACAGTGTGCCTATGCTTCAGGATCTTTTGCGTGACTGGCAGATGGAGCTAATGGAAGAGTATGAGTCTGTGTTAGACGAGGGCCCAAAACATCAGGGGATGGCATCTTTGATCTCAGTTGTCGCCAGGAAAAAATAGGCGAGCCATCAGCTGCAGTTTGGTCAGATTTCTTTAATTGCTTGGAGTTGCCACACGAAGTGTGAGATCGATTTTTTAATCCATCGTTTGTGAAAGTTTTTGATTCGGTTGATTAGAGGTCTTTTCGCACTTTGCGCGTAAGTCGCGTATAGCCACTGTGCCTCAAGCACTCGATACTCACCTTTAAATCCATATCGTTTGGCGTATGCGTCAGGACCGCAAAAATATTCGTGTGTACCCTCGGTGATGACGTTGACGTGAGTAGGGTCCTGAAACGCTTCTGGGGATGGAAAAGCTGGGGTCGAGGCATAGAAGATCCCTCCAGGTTTAAGCACTCTGTGTACTTCGCTCATGAGATCGATAAATGGGTGAGTGATGGCATCTGCAGTTTTATCAATAGCGACTCGAGGAATGTGTTCCAGTACATCAAAGGCTGACACATAGTCGAAAAAAGAATCTTCAAATGGAATAGGCTGTAATACGAAGTTACATTGTTTGAAATATTTGCCTGGTTCAATCGTTCCTAGATACACATCAACACCATAAAGTTCGGTGGCTTCAAACGGATTTCGGGGCGCATCCCCACAGCCAAGATCTAGATGTCTGTATATCGTTTTCATGGTTACATTTTCAGTCGTAACGATAGATCCATGGCATCTATATCTTTTGTTAATGAACCGATAGAGATGCGGTCTACACCCGTTTCCGCAACAGCAACGACTGATTCCATGGTGATGCCACCGGATGCCTCCAGCTGCGCTCGATTGTTCGTTACGTTGACGGCTTGTGTCAGTTGCTCAGTATCCATGTTGTCAAGAAGGATCAGTTCGCATCCAGCCCCTATGGCCTCTTTGAGTTGATGCAGGTTTTCGACTTCAACTTGAATGGGCACGTCTTGATCGACCATTTTTGCTGCCGTTAATGCTTGCGAGATTCCACCTGCTGCTGCGATGTGATTTTCCTTGATAAGGATGCCGTCGTACAGCCCCATTCGATGGTTTGTGCCGCCCCCAATCTTGACCGCATATTTGAACGGCAGCCGGAGTCCGGGGATGGTTTTTCTTGTGTCGAGTATTTGCGCGCGGGTGTGCTGTACTGCATCGACGTAGCTTCTCGTTTTTGTGGCAATAGCAGAGAGAGTTTGAAGGAAGTTTAGTGCGGTGCGCTCTCCGGTCAAGATGCCTCGAGAAGGTCCCCCTAAATTGCAAACAGTATCTCCCGATTGCACTAGATCGCCATCCTGATGGAACCAGTTGATCGTAATTCTTGAGTCTAGTTTTTTAAAGGTTGTCTCAACCCAATCAACGCCACATAGAACGCCCGACGATTTCGAAACGATTGAACCACTGCAGGAGCTCTCTTTGGGTACAAGGTCCGCTGTGAGATCATGCCCATTCACATCTTCCTCCAATGCGCGCTTAACCGTCTCGTCGATAGCGATTTGTATATTTCGGAAATGATCATCATGCATCACGATTACCTCAGTGCTTCGCTTCGTGACTTATCGTTGCTGTGATTGAAATCGCTCCTCGAATTTCGCCTAATGAGTATCCAGTTGCTCTGTCATTTGGGTATTCTTTGCGGAGTTTTGAAGCGACATTGGTCGGAATATCGGTGGGTTTTCCATGACATGTTAGGCACAGTTCGCCTGTCGGTAAGGCCTTCATGAATCTCAGAGTGGTAAGGTATTGGCTTTGATCAAGTGCCGTGGTCATCAGTTGCTCGTTCTTTGGTCTCGGATTGTTAGCAATTTCTGTTAGCCAAGCTCGTTCCCAGTTGTCCGGCGTGCCAAGTAGGGGGTTTCTGGTTTTGAGGCTGACCCGTGTCACTCGCCATCCCGTTTCTCTGGAGATTTGATTCGCAAGATTGGGTGCGACAGTTTTACACACTTCGATGGCCGCCTCGTGTCCATTTGTTTTTATTGTTGACTTTAGTGTGCTACCGAGCGTTTTAACAAACGATTGGGCGGTTTCTTGAACTCTTAACTCGAGCTCGTTCAGCTCCTCATGTCCCTGACTTGATCCGGTGAGCGGGCTGAATGCGAGAAACAAAGTGACGGGCACCAATATTGATCTCATGGTCATCTCGTTAAAGTTGTTTGTGTCGCCATCATTATGGCGCGTTTTACCTCTCTTGAATTTTTTACGAATCGACCCAATCTATCTGCTAACGACAAACCACAACGTTTAGGTGATGTGATGAGACTAGATAAATATACAACTCGTTTTCAAGAGGCGTTGTCCGTTGCTCAGAGCCGGGCCAGTCAGAATAATCATCCGAGTCTCGAGCCCGAACACATTTTGCTTGCGATGTTACAAGCTGAGGATGACTTGAGCGCATCAATCTTGAGGCAGTTGGGGGTATCAATAGATCGTCTCAAGGGTGATCTTGAGACTGCCGAAAAGGATTTTCCACGATTGGGTACTCAGGGCGAGTTGACCTTATCCAGATTGACGCAAAGGATTCTTGCTGCGACTGAAAAGCTCTCTAAGGATCGAGGCGACCAATACGTGTCGACTGAGTTGTTTTTACCCGCACTATTTAGTGAGGATTGCCCCGCGACTAAGTTGTTAAAGAATCAGGGTGTCAACGAGAAAAGGCTAAACGATGTGATCGAGAAGGTGCGTGGAGGCGAACGTAATGACAGCCCCGATGCGGAGAGTCACCGTCAAGCTTTGGAGCGCTACACCATTGATGTCACAGAGCGCGCACGAATCGGTAAGTTGGATCCGGTAATTGGGCGTGATGATGAAATCAGGCGGGCAATTCAAATTCTTCAACGACGCACCAAAAATAATCCGGTGCTAATTGGTGAGCCAGGGGTTGGAAAGACGGCAATTGTCGAGGGTTTAGCGCAACGAATTATCAATGAAGAGGTTCCAGATAACCTGAAGGGCAAACGACTGCTTTCATTGGATATCGCGGCGCTGCTTGCTGGAGCCAAGTATCGGGGTGACTTCGAGGAGCGACTCAAATCAGTCTTAAAGGCATTGAGCCGAGACGAGGCCGGGACGATTTTATTCATCGATGAAATTCATACGATGGTGGGTGCCGGGAAGGCAGACGGCGCGTTAGACGCTGGAAACATGTTGAAGCCGGCTTTGGCGCGCGGCGAGCTCCACTGCATTGGAGCGACCACATTGGATGAGTATCGAAAATATATTGAGAAAGACTCTGCGCTAGAGCGACGCTTTCAGAAAGTGTTGGTCGAGGAGCCCTCTTTGGAGAGTACGATCGCCATTCTACGAGGGCTTCAAGAGCGATATGAGATTCATCATGGTGTTGATATTACCGATCCTGCGATTGTGGCTGCTGCAGAGTTGTCTCAACGATATATCTCGGATCGTTTTCTTCCCGATAAGGCGATTGATTTGATCGATGAGGCAGCAGCGAAAATTAAGATGGAGCTCGACTCAAAGCCTGAGGCGATGGATAAAATCGACCGTCGACTCATACAGTTAAAAATCGAAAAAGAGGCAGTGAAGCGTGAAAGTGATGAGGGGTCAATCAAGCGCTTAAATATGATTGAGTCCGAAATTGAGCAGCAGGAGAAGGCATACGCTGATCTAAATGAGGTTTGGAAATCGGAGAAGTCACTTGTTCAAGGTGTGCAGTCCGCAAAAGAGGAGATTGATCAAGTCAAGTTGGACATCGAGGCGGCGAAACGAGACGGTGATTGGACGCGTGTGTCAGAGTTGCAGTACGGTAAGCTACCGGAGCTTGAGGCTCGCTTGTCTCAAAATGACGGTGAAGGTCCCAAGGATTCTTCTAAGTTTCGCTTGCTGAAAACACAGGTTGGTGCTGATGAGATTGCTGAAGTGGTTTCACGCTCCACGGGTATTCCTGTGTCAAAAATGATGCAAGGTGAACGGCAAAAATTGTTACAGATGGAAAACTATCTGCACCATCGGGTGATTGGTCAGGATGAGGCCATTAGCCTCGTTTCTGATGCGGTGAGGCGCTCCCGAGCGGGTTTGTCAGATCCCAGCAAACCGTACGGCTCGTTTCTCTTTCTGGGCCCTACTGGTGTGGGAAAGACAGAATTGTGTAAGGCGCTGGCGGAATTTCTATTTGATTCGGATGAGCAAATCGTGCGAATAGACATGTCTGAATTTATGGAAAAGCATTCGGTGTCTCGGTTAATTGGAGCGCCTCCAGGGTATGTCGGGTTCGAGGAAGGTGGGTATCTGACTGAGGCTGTCAGGAGAAAGCCGTACGCGGTGATTTTGTTGGATGAAATTGAGAAGGCGCACCCTGACGTGTTTAATGTGCTGCTACAAGTCCTCGACGACGGTCGAATGACTGATGGTCAAGGGCGTACTGTTGACTTTAAAAATACCGTTATTGTGATGACGTCTAACATTGGTTCGCAAACGATTCAATCGATGGAGGGCGCTGATTATCAAGAAGTCAAACTGGCTGTCATGGAGCAGGTCAAGAGCGTGCTGAAGCCAGAGTTTATTAACCGAATTGATGATGCAATCGTGTTTCACGCACTTGGGCAGGAGCACATCAAGTCTATCTTGGAGATTCAGCTGCGCCGACTAAGAGAGCGGTTGAGGCTCGCGAATATATCGCTTGAATACGACGACTCGGTCTTGGAGCAGTTATCCCTTGTTGGCTTCGATCCCGTATATGGTGCTCGACCATTGAAGCGGGCGATACAAACATTCGTTGAAAATCCCTTATCTAAGCGTATTTTAGAGGGGCAGGTATCAGACGGGGATGTTGTGAAATTGACCGTTAAAAGTGGTGATCTAGTATTCGAATAATCGTTTTTCGCAGTAATTTTTCTCAAAAAATCTAGCTTATATAGGTTTTTTTAGTCCATAATGCACAATATGTTGTGTTTATTGTGTGGGCGTGTATGAATCCCAATGATTTGGCAGTGGCTCCAAACACTGTAGAGCAGATTGGCGTATTTCGCGGCGAGGCAATTGTTGAAATGCCGACGAATCTATATATCCCCCCTGAGGCCTTGCAAATTATGCTCGAGTCGTTCGAGGGGCCTCTTGATCTTCTGCTTTTTTTGATTAGGAAAGAAAACCTCGACGTTTTAGACATACCTATGGCTGAATTGACGGCGCAGTATATGGCGTACGTCGAGAGCATGAAAGCAAACAATTTGGAACTCGCAGCAGAGTATTTGCTCATGGCGGCTGTGTTAACAGAGATTAAATCGAGGATGTTATTGCCTCGCCCCGGGTCGCAAGATGACGATGAAGATCTCGATCCGCGCGCGGAGCTCGTGCGTCGTTTGATTGAATACGAGCAAATGAAAAAAGCATCTGAGCGCTTAACGGAGCACGCAGTCATTGATCGAGATTTCACGAAGGCGCGCGCATTCTTTGAAAATACGTCCGTTGCTGCCCCTCCAAGTGTGACTGCGGATGATTTACGAATGGCGTGGATAACGATTTTCAACCGAGCGAAACAAAACCGCAGGCACATTATCTCCCGAGAGGAGCTCTCT
>Ga0255760_10005437_pt1 | contig 10875 bp, 9 predicted proteins | sample 071ome_25_FD_179960 | JGI IMG/M metagenome (GOLD analysis project Ga0255760, IMG submission 179960) | Coastal salt marsh microbial communities from the Groves Creek Marsh, Skidaway Island, Georgia - 071410BT metaG (version 2) | ecosystem: Environmental > Aquatic > Marine > Intertidal zone > Salt... | reverse complement strand
CAGAAATGTTGTGGATTTGAGTAAATGCGTCACGAGTTACCTCATCGATCCAATCAGTCTTAGACCCTAGATCACGACCACCAGCAGCAATAAACTCTTCTGGGCTCATGTAATCAATCTGGTTCAAAATACCAGAAGTTGAGAATTGACCGTTGTAGCTGATTTGAGTTGCCCCAGCCTTACCTTTTTTGGTTGTAACAAGGATTACCCCTGAAGATCCACGAGAACCGTAAATCGCAGCAGCAGAAGCATCTTTAAGAACGTTGATGCTCTCAATATCACTTGGATCCACGTTGCCAAGTGAAGCTCCGATTACCCCATCGATAACTACAAGCGGAGAAGCATTCGCACCAATAGTCGAAAGACCACGAAGACGAATTACTGCACCTGCGTTTGGGTTACCCCCTCTGTTGTAGATCTGAAGACCTGCAACCTTACCTTGAAGTAATTGAGAAGCATCGTTGATAGCCCCCTTGTTGAACGATTCTTCGTCCACAGAAACTACTGCAGAAGTAATTTCTTTTTGTTGCTGAGAACCGTAACCAGTGATTACAACCTCCTCAAGCACGTTACCCAACTCAAGTACTACATTAATAGTACTCTGGTTGCCAACAGTGATTTCTTGTGCAGTGTAACCTACATAAGAAAACACAAGCACATCTCCTGCACTAGCTGAAATCGAATAATTACCATCGAAGTCTGCTGTAGTACCCGTAGCTGTACCTTTAACTACGACTGTTGCACCTGGTAGTGGTCCCTGATTGTCAGAAACAGTACCTGAAACAGTCTGCGCTTCTGTCATACCGAAACACAATAGTGCCGCGAAAAACAGAAAACCTTTAAGCATCATTTTCATAAGAGTAAAGTTTAAGTTTAGTTTATTTTCAAGGCGTTAAAATAATGCAAATATTGCTACATGCAAAATATCGGACGCTAATTAGAGCTACATTTGCATTTTTTCACAGCATAATTACCAAATCGGTAATTTTTTCACACTTTTTTTGAAATCGAACGTTTGAATTTATCGCCAGATCGAGGTTAAAATAGTGCAAAAAAACAAGGTGAAGTTCAACAAAAAAGCCGCAAAGAGCGGCTTTTACGTACTGAAATTAACCTCAGAACCTATAATTTGTCTGCTACCACCTTATAAGTAGGATCTTCAATAATGTTCACCTCTATTAAACTTTCTGCATTTTTTATCAATCTCAAACAGTCTTTGCTTAGGTGTTTTAAGTGAATTTTCTTCCCCGATTTAGCATAACGTTCGGTAACCTTATTAAGGGCTTCTATAGCCGACATATCAACTACACGACTTTCTGCAAAGTCAATCACGACTTCATCAGGATCACCAGCTACATCGAACTTTTCATTGAAAGCGGCTACCGAACCGAAAAAAAGCGGACCGTAGATTTCATAATACTTAACTCCCGATTCATCGATTCGCTTACGAGCGCGAATTCGCACCGCGTTATCCCATGCAAAGCCAAGAGCGGCAATAATGACACCCACGATAACCGCCAGTGCGAGATTGTGAAGGAACACTGTCACTAAGGTCACTAATACCATTACAAAAACGTCCGACTTCGGCATTTTATTAAAGGTTCTAAGACTCGCCCATTCGAAGGTTCCTATAGACACCATGATCATCAGCCCAGTTAGTGCTGCCATAGGTACACTCTCGATCAGGGATGAACCGAACATGACAAAACTCAGGAGTCCGATAGCAGCAACGATTCCTGAAAGACGCGCTCGAGCTCCGTTAGAAACGTTGATGAGTGATTGTCCGATCATGGCGCATCCGCCCATTCCAGAAAACACTCCCGAAAGGGTATTAGCAACCCCTTGAGCTAAAGCCTCTTTATTGGCAGAACCTCTAGTTTCGGTAATCTCATCTACGATATTAAGAGTAAGTAAGCTCTCTATAAGCCCAACACCTGCAATAATTAGTGAATACGGAGCAATTAATTTCAAGGACTCAAGTGTCCAATCGATCGCAGGAATATGAAAGGGTAAGAAACCTCCTTTAATCGATGCAATATCCCCAACGGTACGCGTATCTAAATTGAAGAAGGTTACCAACGCGAAAATGATTAAAATAGCGGCAAGTGAGGAAGGTACAACCTTAGTAAGTTTTGGCAAGAAATGAATGATAAGCATCGTAAGGGTCACTAAACCAAGAAGGAGATATAAAGCAGAGCCTTCAAGCCAATTTCCTGAGGCATCTTTAAACTGAGCCAATTGCGACATGAAAATGATAATTGCCAGACCATTAACAAATCCGAAAATTACGGGATGGGGCACCAAACGAATAAACTTACCTAAACGCAATAGCCCAAACAAAATCTGGATAAGACCTGCTAAGACTACGGCAGCAAAGACGTATTCTACACCGTGTGATTGAACTAATGAAACGAGGACTACAGCGACAGCACCGGTAGCACCTGAAATCATACCAGGTCGGCCACCGAAAACGGAAGTAATCAATGCCATTACAACAGCGGCATACAGGCCGGTTAATGGAGAGAGACCGGCAATTAATGCAAAAGCAACAGCTTCAGGCACTAGGGCCAAAGCGACTGTTATACCCGATAGAATCTCGGTTTTGTAGCTAAAAGTGTAAGTAAAGTCGAAAAGTCTTAGATACTTCTTCATTTCGCGTTTTTGATTGATGGCGCGAAAATAGGGCTTTATTTAAGACTGAACCCCAAGAAGGTAACGTCGCTCAACCCACTTGAAACTGTAAAAGAGGACAGTCGCGTAAAAAAGATCTCCTAATAGGGCGTTTCTAAAAAATGGAATGGCTGCGGTATAGCAAGCGATGAAGCCTTCGACGGTCAATGGGTATCCGAGTAGCCAAACCCCAAAATTAGAAATGATGAAAAAGGTAAGTGACGAAGATAACACGGTAAGCACATTCATTTTCTGAGACCATTGTCCTAGAAAAACCACCGCGGCAAATGAAGCGTAAACAAACCAACTAATGGAATAAAAGCCGAGGATTACATCAGAAAGGATCATTACCGTAAGGGGTACAGCAAATGCAAGGGCCTTATTTTTAAAGTGACGTCCTGCGAATAGAGCTGTGGCTGTAACCGCAGTGAAATTAGGTAAATGAGGTATGAGACGACTTAGTATTGCTATAAGTACAAAGGCGATCAGTAATTTCTCTCTAGAAGAAAGGGTTTGTAATCGATTCATGCTGCGAAGATCGCACAACTTTAATTAAAAACAAAAGCCCTGAAAGTCTGACTTTCAGGGCTTGAGCTAAACTCAAAAATGAATTAGTCTAAAAGATCAAAACGATCCAAATTCATCACTTTATTCCATGCAGCTACAAAGTCATGTACAAACTGTTCTTTATAGTCTGCACCAGCATAAACCTCAGCGAGCGCACGCAACTGTGAGTTCGAACCAAAGATTAGATCAACACTAGTGGCTGTGTACTTTTGAGAACCTGTTGCGCGATCGGTACCGATATAAGTTCCGCCTTCGCCTTTTTCCCATTTCGTACTCATATCTAGTAGATTCACGAAGAAATCATTCGATAGTACACCTATATTGTTAGTAAATACACCGTTTGAAGAAGAAGCATGATTAGCTCCAAGTACACGCAAACCTCCTACTAAGACAGTCATCTCTGGCGCACTTAAGGTCAATAATTGTGCTTTATCTACCAATAGTTCTTCTAACGGACGATCTGCTTTCCCCTTAACGAAGTTTCTGAAACCATCAGCTTTGGGCTCAAGAACTGCGAACGAATCAACATCAGTCATTTCTGCCGTTGCATCCGTACGACCAGGTGTAAAAGGGACTTCTATAGAAACTCCTGCTTCTGCTGCCGCCTTTTCAACTGCTGCACAACCACCAAGAACGATAAGGTCTGCTAAAGAAACCTTTTTGTCTCCTTTGGCGTCAAAATCTGCCTTTACTCTCTCTAGTGAAGAAAGTACTTTAGATAGACGCTCAGGCTCATTTGCCTCCCAGAATTTCTGTGGAGATAATGCAATACGAGCTCCGTTTGCTCCACCTCTAAGGTCTGAGCCTCTGAAGGTAGAAGCAGATGACCATGCTGTGAACACTAGATCGCTAATCGATAATCCTGAATTTAAGATTGCTGCTTTTAGTTCAGCTACATCTGAAGCTTCGATCTGCTTGTAATCCGCAGCAGGAACCGGGTCTTGCCAGATTAAGGTTTCAGCAGGAACCTCAGGACCTACATAATTGGTTTTAGGACCCATATCACGGTGCGTTAACTTATACCAAGCTCTAGCGAATGCATCAGCAAACTCGTCTGGATTCTCGTAGAATCTTCTCGAAATTTTATTGTAAGCAGGATCTTCTCTAAGGGCAATATCAGAGGTCGCCATCATAGGAGCGTGACGCTTGTTTGGATTGTGCGCATCTGGCACCGCATCAGCAGCCTCCCCGTTCTTCGGCTTCCACTGGTAGGCACCAGCTGGGCTCTTAGTTAGTTCCCACTCATAGCCAAATAGCGTTTCAAAATAGCTATTATCCCACTGAATGGGGGTTGGTGTCCAAGCACCTTCAAGACCAGAGGTTATGGTGTATTCGCCGTTTCCGGTTCCGAAGCTATTTGCCCATCCGAATCCTTGTTGTTCCACTGGCGCCCCTTCTGGCTCAGGACCAACGTGCGCAGTATCACCCGCACCGTGTGTCTTACCGAAAGTGTGGCCCCCTGCAACAAGCGCTACCGTTTCTTCATCGTTCATCGCCATTCGAGCAAAAGTCTCGCGGATGTCACGTGCAGAAGCTAGAGGATCCGGCTTACCGTTAGGACCTTCTGGATTAACGTAGATAAGACCCATCTGAACCGCAGCTAGTGGATTATCAAGCTCACGATCACCAGTATAGCGCTTATCTCCTAACCATTCTGTTTCTGGACCCCAGTAAATATCTCCTTCTGGCTCAAATACGTCTGCACGACCACCACCAAAACCAAAAGTTTCAAATCCCATCGTCTCTAATGCAACGTTACCCGCTAAAATCATTAAATCTGCCCATGAGAGCTTATTTCCGTACTTCTGTTTGATTGGCCAAAGAAGACGACGAGCCTTGTCCAGGTTTCCGTTATCTGGCCAGCTATTTAACGGAGCAAAACGCTGTGTCCCAGACCTTGCACCACCGCGGCCGTCTTGAATACGGTAAGTACCCGCACTGTGCCATGCCATTCTTATGAAGAACGGACCGTAGTGACCGTAATCGGCAGGCCACCAGTCTTGAGAATCAGTCATTAAATGAGCCAAATCCTTCTTTAATTCATCATAGTTAATTGAAGCAAATGCCTTTCTGTAATCGGTATTAGCCCCTGTAGGCTTCATTTCAGAAGTGTTTTGGTGAAGCATTCTGAGATTCAATTGCTCAGGCCACCAATCTGCGTTTGAAAATCCACCAGCAGCCGTGTGACGGTGCTTAGCTCCCATTACTGGGCACTTTTCAATTCCTTCGTTAGTATCGTGTGAGTGCATAGTAAAATTTTTTTGCAAATTAATTCATATTCAGTGCGATAGGGTCGCTTTCAAATAAGTTGTATTAATTCAATTATAAGATAATCTTATAAACTGAATTTGCTCTAAAGTTTTTTATTATAGTTGGTTCTGAAGTGCCTTCTCAACTGCCATTCTCCCACTACTCATCCCTGCATTCAGGGATGGGTAAAGTAAGTAATCGCCCGAGCGCAAGACCCCAGGATCAACCTCTAATGAGTCAGGATTATAACGCAATTCAGAAATAACAGGAAGCGCCTTTTCGATCTTATAATGCTTAACAAGCTTTCCTGATTCAATTCCCGAACGCGTCTGAATCTCCTCTCTGATCAACCCCTCAAGCCGATCTGAATCTTCTGATACACCAATAGCGGTTGCAGAAAGAATAGTAATGTTGCAACCTTCGAGTACATGCATCGAATTCACCGAATTTGATTCAGGAAACAATCCGATTACGTTCTTTAATTTCTTTGAATACTTAGATGTTTTGGGCAATTCAAAATAAAATACCTCAGTACCATGCCATTTCTGGTCCTTTTCGGCAAAGGTTTGTATCACCTTGTCGTGTCGATCCTTAACCTCCTCAATGGTTACTTTGTGATTCAATAACACCTTAGTTTTCGTGAGCTTTGATGAGAGTTGATCAATAACTGACTGCATGCCTCCTTTTGGCAAAGCCGCATAACCATTAGCAAACATGTGAAAAACGAACTCAAACTGTTTCACGGAAGTTTGGAGCTCCTTTTCTAAGAAAACACCCCCATAAAAAGGTTTGAAAAATTGATTAATAAATCGCTCGCTGTATTTCGAAGAGAGGGATTCAAGGGTCGATTGATCGGGTTGATTGAAGATTTCCTCAACCGATAAGCCGCTAATTCTTCGCTGTTCTGAAAGTAATTTAATCTTATCGAGCAGACTTGCGGTATTCGCCTTAATCGTAGGCCATAAAAAAGAAGGATCTCTAAAGGCATCTCCGATAAGCTCTACCTTACCGTCTTTTCCAAAGATATAAGCTCCCGGCTTGAAATAATGTAATTCGAGTGCAGATAAGTCTAAATATTTGACAACTTCAGGATAGGCAGTTAGAAGTACCTGAAACCCATGATCGAGGGGAATATCCTCAAAGAAATCTGTTTTAACGCGGCCCCCTAATCGATTTGAAGATTCATACAGGGTAGGGAAAACGTCTCTTGCTTCAAGTTCTAATGCAGCAATAATACCACTGATACCACCACCAAGGATGGCAATGTCAGGAGGGGATGTGGACATTAAACCGTGGGAACGTTCTTAATACGCTTTTCGATTTTCTGCTTTTTAGCTGTCACGCGCTTCATCCAATCCATAAGATCAGGATCCTTAGACTCCTTGTAAATCTCATTGATTGCAAGAACAAGGGCTTTACCTTCTCTTGAGTATTTTACACGATCACTGGTGCTCATGTGGCTCATGGCAAGTTGCTCGTATTCTTCAGCTTGTGTCAGTAAATCTTCTACAGAATTGTTCATCGAATCTCTTAAAAGGTTAAACAAATATGGGTTAAAAATGTGAGAATGTCTAACCTTAACGGCAAAGTTTAATAAAAGATTAAGAATTAGCCAAATTACTGACCAATCTCTCTTGCCTCAAAATCAACGATTTCGGAAGATTCAAAGCGATAATCAACTTCAATGGGATTACAGCATACCTCGCAATCTTCGACATAGACTTGTCTACCGTCGACAGGGTCCAAAATCATTGAAATTTCTTCCCAACAGTAGGGACACTGAAAAAAATGCTCAAACATTTATTTAGGCCTTAAAGGATTCGATTTGATCACTGATTACGCCCCATTCTTCCATTTTCGCTTCTAATTCAGCCTTGAGCTCCTGATAGCGATCCATATAACCACTGGTCTTAACGAGTTCTTCATAACGTTCTAAAAGCTCCTGGTCTTTAGCGGCGATCGCCTCCTCCAATTCTGTGATTCGCTTTTCAATAGAACCCAGTTTATTACTTAGGGTTTTTAATTTCTTCTGATCCGCGTAGCTTATCTCATTAGAAGGCTTTTCTGCACTCTTGTTGTCAGAGATTTGACTTTTAACCGTCGCCTTTTCAACTTCTCTAAAGTCATTCACCTTTCGCTGCTCCAAATAGAAATCAATATCTCCTAAGTATGGTTTTACCCTATGATCTCTAAATTCGAAAACCTGATCTGTAAGACCTTGTAAGAAATCACGGTCGTGAGAAACAACGAGCAGGGTACCTCCAAAATTGAGAAGTGCACGTTTTAATACCTCCTTCGATTTAATATCTAGGTGGTTCGTCGGTTCGTCCATCACCAGCACATTGAAAGGCTGCAGTAACAATTTAGCAAGAGCGAGTCGATTACGCTCGCCTCCTGATAATACCTTCACCTGTTTATCCACATCGTCGCCTCCAAACAAAAAAGAACCTAAAATATCTCGAACCTGAGCTCGATTTGATTCGTTGGCCGCGTCGATCATGGTATCTAATAGGGTCTTATCACCATCTAAGTATTCTGCCTGGTTTTGGGCAAAGTATCCAATTTCAACGTTGTGCCCGAGTTTAAACTGCCCCTGGTGCGCTAACTCACCGACAATGATCTTAGCAAGGGTAGATTTACCTTGACCATTTTGACCGACGAAGGCGGTTCTCGATCCTCGTTCAAGAAGAAAGGAAACTTCATTGAGCACCAAAGATTCACCATAAGACTTAGAAACCTTATCGAGTTCTAAGATGACTTTACCGGGTTGTTTAGATACCGGGAAACGAACGTTCATAACGGCTGTATCCGTGCCATCGACTTCAATTCGATCAATCTTATCGAGCTTTTTGATCAGCGACTGAGCCATCGAGGCCTTGGTTGCCTTCGCTCGAAATTTTTCGATCAATTTTTCGGTCTGTTGAATTTGCTTTTCTTGATTCTTAAGCGCATTCATCTGCTGTTCTCTGATTTCCTCTCGAAGGGCTAAGAACTGTGTATAAGGCTTCTGATAATCATAGATTCGACCTAAAGAAATTTCAATCGTTCGATTCGTTACGTTATCTAAGAACATTCGATCGTGAGATACAATAACTACTGCTCCCGGATAGGAGTTCAAGAACGTCTCCAACCAAAGTATCGACTCGATATCTAGGTGGTTGGTAGGCTCATCGAGAAGTAAAACATCGTGCCTTTGAAGAAGCAATTTGGCAAGCTCGATTCTCATGCGCCATCCGCCCGAAAAGGTGTCGGTTAAACGATCAAAGTCAGTTCGTTTAAACCCTAGGCCCTGTAAAACACGCTCGGTTTCTCCTTGATAATTATAGCCCCCTAGTATTTCATACCTCGTGTTCAAATCACTCACCGCCACCATAAGATCGTGATACTCCTCACTTTCATAATCGGTTCTTGTGGCCAATTCGTGATTAACACGATCCATCTCTCGCTCTACACTCTTTATTTCTGAAAACGCCTCATAGGATTCCTCGAGAACGGTACGTCCCTGAACGAAGTCAATATCCTGCTTTAAAACACCAATGGTAATATTTCGATCACAAGCAAGAGTACCTTCATCGAGATCTAACTCCTTAGAAAGCACTTTAAGCATGGTCGATTTTCCGGCACCATTCTTACCAATTAAACCTACTCGGTCACCGGGACTGAGTTTGTAACTAACTCCCTGAAACAAGTAGGTGCCCGAAAATGATACGGCGGCGTTGTGTAGATTTAACATGGGCGCAAAGATACCACATCAGCTTACAAAATAAAGCTAGGTAACCACGGTTACTTTAATTACTTTCAAGGTCTTCTATCTTTGAATTACAAAGCGCAACACCATGTTTAAAAAGGGAACCAAGCTCTACAGTATTTTCGGATCGAAATGTCCGAAATGTCATGGAGAGAGCATGTATAAGAATCCGAACCCGTTTAATATCGCTAGAGTGTACGACATGCCCGAAAGATGTTCGAAATGTGGAACGAAGTACAAAATCGAACCTTCATTCTTTTACGGAGCAATGTATGTTAGCTATGCCTTAGGCGTTGCCATCGCCGTGGCAGCCTTTATTACTAGTCGCTTCATTATTGGCACGAGCATGATCACGGCATTTTTAAGCATTATCGGTTCTATCGTATTGCTAATGCCAGTAAATATGCGCTTGGCGAGAAATATCTGGATTAACTTTTTTATCAGTTATGATCCTGAGGCGGCCAAAGCGAGCGAAAACGGTCAATAGAAATTTCTTGAGGTAAGGGCTGATTTTCTTCGATATGATGAAATAACTGCTCAGAGGCAATCGGGCCAATCATCACGCCTCTCGACCCCATTCCATTCAGCACATGAACATTTGAATAGTCTGGATGTGTACCCACTAAAGGTTTTCGATCGGTAACTGTAGGTCTGACTCCTGCCATATGATCGATCACTTCAAAAGGTAATTTCAAAAACTTCTGAAGCTTTTCGATGAGTTCTTGTTTCGATGCTTCAGTCGGTATACTCGTCTTGTCCTTCCACTTGTAGGTCGCTCCTATTCGGTATAAATCGTCCCCTACTGGAATGATAAAAACTCCGGACTTTATCACTCTAGTTTCGTCTAGTCCCTTGCAATGAATAAGAAGTAACTCTCCCTTCGTACCATTCAGTGGTAAATAGTTAAAAAAAGGATTTTCCTTGAGTCCATAACCCTCTGCAAAAACAATGTGTTTCGAGCGAAGCTCACCGTAGCTAACCCATTCGCCGAATTGCAATCGATCGTATTCAAATCGTTCTTCAAGCAGTTGATTCTGACTATTTAGATAAGCCTTATAAGCAGATCTAAGGAGCGCGGTATCTAATTTACCAGTTTCTAAAACCTCAGCTAGTTTAAAGGGCGCTTCGATACCTTCGTTGGTATTCACCTCGAAGCCGTCTTTCATAAAGCGCTCATACCCCCTCTTGTCTCGTGCCTCGTACCAAGCATTTTGCTCTGAAGGCGTATTCAAAATTCGCAAAGTGGGTATTTTTTGGTCAATTTCAACTCCTAAGAAAGCCGTTAATTCCTCATAAAAAGGCATTGCATAATCGAGCTGTTCTGCGGCATTATAGGCTAAGGTAAATCGTTTTAGTATTAAGGGGTTATACAACCCTCCAGCTACTTCTGATGCGCATTGTGATTCATCACTGATCACTACAAAAGATTGATCGCGACGTCTTAACTGTTCGGCAAAACAAATTCCCGCTAAGCCTGAGCCGACAATAAGGTAATCGACTTCGGTAGACAAAATTATTGTTGTTTAGTAGGGTTGAGGACGGTCGTTTGATTCTCCTCTTTCTTCTTTCCCTTGAATAGATCAAATAATCGCTTACGCTGCGCTAATCGCTCTTCCTCGGCGGCTGTGCCTGAACTGAAA
>Ga0255760_10005418_pt1 | contig 10900 bp, 14 predicted proteins | sample 071ome_25_FD_179960 | JGI IMG/M metagenome (GOLD analysis project Ga0255760, IMG submission 179960) | Coastal salt marsh microbial communities from the Groves Creek Marsh, Skidaway Island, Georgia - 071410BT metaG (version 2) | ecosystem: Environmental > Aquatic > Marine > Intertidal zone >... | reverse complement strand
ATCAATATTTAGTCCATCAAAACTTAATTCGAAAAGCTTTTCTAGACTTTGATTAAACGCTTTTGTTGAAGTTTTCCCGCCAGCTACTACCGAGAGGTCTCTCGGGTTTAGGGGTGACCAATCGAAAAAGACATAATTGCTGGACCAATGTAATGATTTTTTTTTGTCAAAAGGGGCTTTTATCGTAATTTCGCGGTAATTGGACCTCCACCGGAGAGGAAAACCCGTTTTCGTTCTTTCTGAGAACTCAATTTTCCACCCGTTATTACGCTTGTCGTCTATCCATTGGTTTTCCTTGTGGCTAAGGTACAAAGCACCTATCCACCATGACAGGTACGTGAGCAGGAGCCCCAGTAAAATCAGGGAGATAACCCACAATAGTCGAAATTTTAATCGCATTTGGGCATATCAAAATGGATGGTAATTAATCTCCCATACATATAAGCTTTTCTTCCCTGATTCTAATTTGTTTATGTCTTATTTTCAAAAAAATAAAATGTCGCCCAGTATGACAGCGGCAGCCTCAGCCTTGTTTGTTTTTTTCTGGGCAAGCGGATTTATTTCCGCCAAATACGGGTTCCCCTTTGCTGAACCATTCACCTTCTTATGTTTGCGATTTTTAGTCGCGATAGTACTCCTAACGATAATCTGCTTTATCTGGAGAGTAGAGTGGCCAAAAACACCCACTGAACTGGGGCATGTTGTATTGGCCGGCTGGCTTGTTCAGGCAACTTACTTGATAGGCGTATGGTATGGCATTTGGTTGGGTGTTGATACAGGTGTGGTCGCGCTAATAGTGGGTATACAACCAATTTTGACGGGGACCCTGTCTGGCATGTTTCTGGGTGAAAAAGTTACTAAGATAGGATGGATTGGATTGGTACTGGGTTTTGTTGGTCTCAGCCTGGTTGTCTCAGAAAAAGTCAATGTTGAGGGAACTCAGGGCTTAGGGGTAATATTTTGTGTTGTTGGCTTGCTCGGGATTACAATTGGTACGCTCTATCAAAAAAAATATTGCGGGGCAGTGGATACGCGCGCTGCTGTTTTGGTTCAAAATATCGCCTCATTAGCTTTAATATTACCTCTAGCTTTCTTATTTGAAACGAGGGACGTGATTTGGGAAGGAGAATTCTGGTTTGCCCTATTTTGGTCTTCTATAGGACTTTCAGTGGTCGCCATTGCACTTTATTTTGTCCTTGTGCAGAGGGGCGCAGCTGTGAAAGTGACTTCTATGATTTATCTTAGTCCCCCTACCACAGCGATTATGGGATGGGCTGTTTTTGGAGAGACTATGTCTGCACTTGCCTTGCTAGGTTTTTTGGCAACGGTGGTCGGGGTCGCTTTAGCCGCACGTGGTTAAGAATTGGTAAAAGATTTTTCAAGAACAGAAATTTCTGCGTCATTAACAGCAAACCTGTGGTTCTTCGCCTATGGCTCACTGATGTGGGAGCCAGGATTTGAGGTGGAAGATCGGTGCCACGGACGTTTGTTCGGTTGGCATCGTTCATTTTGCATCGATTCTATCTTGTATCGTGGAACTCCGGAGGAGCCAGGGCTTTCTTTGGGACTAGATCTAGGGGGATCCTGCAAAGGTATCGCCATAAAAATACCGACTAGGAATCGTGAGGAAATACTTGCAAATTTATCGGTGCGCGAGATGCCAGAGGAAATTTATTCGTGTCGACCGGTGAAATTATTCACTGGAAGGGGTATCATTTCTGCGCTGACTTTAACTGTTAATCGTGACCATCGACTGTACAGCCCGCCGATAGACGTCAATCTAGCAGCAAAAAGGATTGCTTCTACTAAGGGTATTAAGGGAACCAACCTGGAATATTTGTCGAAAACAGTGTCACTTCTTGAAAAAGAGGGGATAACGGATCGGTCTCTTGTTGCTTTGCTTGACAGGGCCAAACAAGTTTAGATGATTATATTTTATTAAGAACGTTTTTAAGGGGATAATAATGAAGCTGGTTAGCTTTTTTAGAGACAATCGTAGGCGCTTCGGTGCGATCGTTGATGATAAAATTTTTGACCTAACGGACATAGAAGTTGATGGGCAGCTTCAAAACGGTTTGAAAGATGTATTAGGTAATGAGTCCGCATTAAATGAATTGGAGCGACTTTTAAGCAAGGGTAATCAGCCCGAGTTCGGGCTTGACGATGTAAGTTACATGCTTCCTATCCCAGATCCCCACAAGATTTTCTGTGTCGGACGCAATTATCGAGCTTATCATGAGGTCTTGGAAGATGGACGTCCTGACTGGCCCAGTATCTTCCCTCGTTTTGTTGATAGTTTTAGTGCCCACCAAGAGTCGATTATTCGCGGAAAGGACGATGGTGATCAACTTGATTACGAGGGTGAACTGGTAGCCGTAATAGGAAAACACGCGCGGCATGTGCGTGAGGAAGATGCATTATCATTTGTTGGAGGCTACACCATCGCGAATGAGGGTAGTGTAAGAAATTGGATTGGGCGAGGAACTCAAAATTGTCCGGTTAAAAATCAATGGCGGTCCGGTTCGATGGGACCATGGATCGTAACTGCAGAAGAGGTTCCAGATCCATCTGCGCTTAAGATTCATACCCAGGTAAATGGGGAAACCCGCCAGAATGGTGGCACGGACATGATGATTTTTGATCTTCCTTTTGTAATTTCCTACATAAGCCGTTTTACGCCACTTGCCCCTGGAGATTGCATCTGTACCGGCTCTCCAGGTGGGTCTGCTATTGAACACGATCCACCCGGATATTTGGCTCCTGGAAATGTCCTAGAGGTAAGCATAGGGGGAATAGGAACATTGCGGAATGTGATAGAGGCGGAGCTCTAGGTAAGGGGATTAATGAATGCAAACAATGATTCCCGATCCCTGGTGTTGTTCTCAGGGGGGCAAGACTCTGCTACATGTTTAGCATGGGCCCTCAATAACTTTAGTTACGTAGAAACAATTGGGTTTAATTACGGCCAGACCCATGCCATAGAGTTATCTGTCCGGAAAGACTTCCTTAAATTTATTCGGAAAAAATTTCCTAAGTGGGCGCAAAAATTGGGTCCAGATCAACTTGTCGACATGTCTTTCTTGAGCGGGATCATAAAAAGCACACTCACTGGCAATAGCGATTCAGAGATCTCGAAAAAAAAATTACCTTTGAGCTTTGTTCCAGGGCGCAACTTATTATTCTTAAATACGGCCGCTTCATATGGTTACGATAGGCGGCTACGCCACTTGGTCATCGGTACGGGAGAGGTCGACTTTTCCGGTTATCCAGATTGCAGACGCGAAACTCTGGATGCGATGTCGGCAGCCATAAAGCTTGGTATCGAGGAAGATTATCAAATTCATTCTCCACTTATGGACCTCACTAAGGCAAAAGTTTGGAAATTAGCTCATGATTTGGGAGGTAAACCATTAGTAGATTTAATTCTAGAGGTTAGTCATAGCTGCTATTTGGGAAATAGAGATTCACGTCACGAATGGGGCTACGGTTGCGGTATTTGCGATGCTTGTAGATTGAGAGCCGAGGGTTGGTTCAGCTATCGGTAAACGTTTTCGGGTGGGAAAGGCTTTGTCTCGAACGAATTGCAAACCCAACAAGTTCTTTTTGATATGGAGACGCTAAATTGAAACTCTATAGAGCCATTTTGGTAGGAGTGAAAAAATGAGCGAGGATTTTTTTTCCAATTCGGGCCACAGGTTGCCTCCCGTTCGGCGTGAAGATTTAGATGACGCAGCTAGGAAGGTATATGACCATTTCGTCGATCCCAATAGCACAACATATGTGGGTATTTGGGGGCCTGGAGGCATAAGGCTTCATTCACCGGAGGTGGCAAAACACACACAATCTATGAATGATTATATTCGCTATGGTGCCGGAATTGATCCACGTCTGAGGGAAATTGCAATATTGGTGGTCGCCCGCGAACATAATAGCCAATTTGAATGGTGTGCTCACCTGGAGCCGGCGTTGAAGCAAGGTGTCTCGGAAAAAGTTATAAATATTATTAGAGACAACGCATCGGTCGAGGGTATAGACCCTGTGGATGCAATGGTAATTAAACTGGGTCGGGAAATATTTTCAGGAACGAAGGTGACCAAGGAAACCTACGATTCCGCATTGTCTCATTTCGGTGCCAGAGGTCTTGTGGATTTTGTGACTTTAATGGGTGGTTATGCGGCTACTGCCGCTATTTTAAAGACTTTTAATATGCAGCTAAAACCTGAGTGGATCCCTTCACTGCCTATTGACGAGTAAATCCAGACCTCAAATTCATGTCTGTACAGATTTAGAAATCATCGATGGCAATTCGGCCACTTTGACCATAATTACATATTAGCTTTGTTCTTTCATCTCTGGATACAAGTCAACATATCCGACTTTAGCCCTCCGTTCTGCTTGAGCCCGAGCGGCGTCAGGGGTTTTTGGAATGAAACCGAAACCCTCTACGACTCTGCACATGAAATTCATTCTTGCGGTGACCGCGATTATGTCGTGGAAGGCCTGTTTGTCCCATCCAGCGTTAAATATAGCCTCGGCATCCTTTTCCATTACCGATGAAGGATCAAGGGTAAGCTTTTTAACATACCGGAAGACTGGTTTCCATTTTTCTTCTACGGGAGCGCTGTCAATATCGTCTACCAGCGCGTCAGCAATACCCCTCTCAATTCCTCGGGCATAAGCGGCTTCTGCATGAGCGATGTATGAGTAATTAATGTTTGCTATTCCGGCTACGTACGCCTGTATCAGCTCTTTTTCCGCGGGACTAAGGGGGGAGGGGCCGTTGATCAACTTCTCTCCCATTTTTGTCCAATGCCCGTAAATGTCGGGATAAGCGGCGAAAATATTACCTGGTCCTGCATCCTCAGGCATTGATTTATCGTAAGGCATCAAAACTCCTCGTTTCACCTATTACCAAAGCAAAGCAGCAGCAGTTGGTCTCTAATCAGACAAAGTCGCGTGGTTTCCGACAGCCGACTAATCTAATATAACCGCTCCGCTTTAATCAAATAAGTAAGTTCTACCTGGTGCTCTTCGAGCTAGCGGCTCATGGTCTCTTTCAGAAACACTTGCAGAGCAGACCAACTTTTCTTATCTGCACCTTCACGGTAGCGTTTTGACCCAAACACTGTAAATGCGTGCGGCGCTCCCGAGTATACCTGGATCTCGTATTTTAATTTAGACCTCTCTAATTCTTTAGAGAGTTCTGCTACTTGATCCATTGAAATGGCTCGGTCAGCTCCACCATGGGCAACAAATATTGGGGGGGTAGAATCTGGGTAAGATTGACCTTGAGGCGTGGACAAACCTCCATGGAAGGACGCATAGCCTGCGATGCCTTGGGCGGCGCCAGAGCGGGCTATTTCCAGCGCAGCAGCGCCTCCAAAACAATACCCGATGACAACAGTTTTGGTTGGCCCTCGCTTGGTAGCCTCTTTAAGTCCTCTTATAAGGAGAGAGAGCATACGTTTGCGATCTTTATAGAGGGCGCGAGTAGCCGCACGTCGATCTTTAATTGCTTTAGGTCGATTTCCTTTTCCAAATAGATCCACAGCAAATGCGTCATACCCAAGCTGGACCAGCATATCGGAGCGTTTTTTCTCGTATTCTGTGAGGCCATCCCAATCGTGTACTAAAAAAACAAGGCCCTTACTGGGTTTGCCAACCACTTTAGCGCTATATCCCTCAAAGGTCTCTCCATTTATCTGATAGGTGACGTCTGTGCCGGCCCAAGCTTTAAAGGACAGCATTACAAAAATGATGAACACGGATGATAATTTAACCATGAAGTTACCCTCGCTACTCGAGAATGCGGAACCGTCGCCTTTCTCGAAAAATTAGAATATTATGAAGTTAATTTTGAAACCCTTTTGACAGTTAAACTATAGAACAATCAGGTGTTTAGATAATGCCAAAAATTACGGGTCTTCAATAGAAATGTTTGATCGATAAAAAATCTCAAGATCTTTCCCAAAAAAAATTCTGTTTCTTAGAGTAAAAATGGGACAAATATCTATTTTTTCGATTTTGGAAGGGATTGATATCAAGAGTGTCCTCTGCCGACTCAGCAAACTACCCAGCTGGGTCCAGAGTCTTTTGAGCATTACTTATACCTTCTTCTAGGGTCTTAAGGAAAGTTTGCTTATCCAAACCGGGTCTAATCGGAGAGAGAAATTTCAGAGTTATAGTTCCTGGTTTGCGAACGAAACTTCTCCTGCTCCAAAAACATCCCGAATTAAGGGCAACTGGTATGACCGGTATCTCGAGGTCCTGATAAAGTGCGGCCACCCCAGTCTGGAATTTTTTTGCTGATTGCGGTTGGACACGAGTTCCCTCAGGAAAAATGACTATGGAACGTCCCTCCGCTAAACACCTTTTCGCTTCTGATCTCATTTTTCGGATGGCAACGAGCTTCCGGCCCCGCTCGATCGCGATGACGCCATATTTTCTTAGATACCACCCATAGAACGGAATATAAGTCAGCTCCTTTTTTAAAACCACCGCGGCGCCCGGCATAATAAGCGGCATTATAATGGTGTCCCAAGCTGATTGGTGCTTAGATGCCAGTAATATGGGTCCTTCTGGTAAATTGAGCTGACCTTCAATTCTATAATTTAGGCCACAAAAAACTTTTAGACCAAAGAGCAAACTGGTGCTCCAGATCCGGCTGGCTTTTGTAATCCAGCTGCGAGGCAAGAACAAGAAGGGCAGCAAAAATATGGATAGTATCAAAGTCCATACCCAAAAGAATATTTGGTATACAAAAGACCGGAAAACTATCATTTATTTCTTTCCCCAAGGCTTTCCGGGCCCAAAAACAAAAGCAAAGTTACAAGGTATTTGTTATATTCTGAAATAATCATCTTTGATGCGTCCAAGTTTCGCCACCAATGTTTTACATTGAAAATTTTTGGAAAAACTGGATTAGACACGATTGTGATGTTCGGCAAAATTCTCTTGAACACCTCAAGACTGCGAATCATATGATAATTCGACGTAACAAGTCGAAGGGACCTAAATTGATTGGCGCGCATCCAGCGGCTTGTCTCGTAGGCATTGCCAATCGTGTTATCTGCATCATACCCGATCGCAATACAACAATTAAGATTTGTCGGTTTTCTTTTTGCAACTTTCAACAGTGCTTTCACATCTACCCCTCTAGCGGCGCCGGATACAAACAGTCGTCTAGATAATTTTTCAGAATCTAAGAGTTTGAAACCCTCCTCAAGGCGCCCTGTGCCACCTGTCAGAACGACTATCGCATCAGTCTGGTTGCGGTTTTTTTCCTTCGTTGTTGGAATTTTAGTTGTGAACCAAATAAGACCACCAAACCAAGCTAAGATTATCAGGACTAGGCAGCCGAGAAGGCGTCCTTTTCTTCTTCTGCGCAAAAAACCGCGTCTGATCATCCAAAATGCCGAAGTTTTTCACGGACAGTAATGTTTGAGATGATCATGCTTAAACCTACAGCGAGTATCCCTATTAGGGCGAGCGATGTCCATTCTAGCCATGTTACCGACAAAACCGCTAAAACATAGGAAGTTTCCCACTCGATGATCTGGGCGAAGGCAAGAAAAGTTATTGCTGCAAACAGCCAACCCAAAAGTGTTCCTTTGAGGCTTGCAATAAAAGAGTGGTTTGAAAATTGCCGGGCTATATCCTTGTTTCTTGCGCCTAGGAGATACAGAAGCTCTATAATATTAGAGTGTACCATGAGCCCTGTTCTGGTCGTGAAGATTATGCTCGCTACAGAGGCTAAAAAGATCAAGATTATGATTCCCAAAGTCAAAAGGTTTATAGCAGTCCTAATACGGTTGCTGATATCTAACCCATTTGAACGCTGGATGACTTTTGCATCGGGAATGGCAGATTTGATCGAAGACCTAAACCTCTCCAGAGGATACTGGGTTTTGTCGGCGAGCTGCATTTCTATTAGGGTTGGTAATGGAAAGGCGGTGGGGTCAGGTAACACGTCAGTCCCAATAAGGGGGCGAAGGATTTTGGTCATCTGACCGTAGGAAATTTTTTCGACTGATTTCACACCGGGCAGGTTCAATAGTGTTTTAATTGCGCTCTTTATCTTGGCATCAAATGTGTCAAAGGTATCTAACTCAGTTGGGTTTAATTGGATCGTAAACTTATCGGTGGGCTCGTGAACCCATTTGGTTCCAAGGTTAGAAACTATGATTGACAGGCCCAGTGTAATTGTAGCCAGCCAGACCATAAATGTTACTGTCCAAGTCAAATATCTGGTCGCTGGGTCGTTTGCAAGAGGGACCGCATTGAGTGTTTGTCTCATCTAAATCTCAGCGCTGTTTTGAAGATTTGCTTAAAAACTTGAGACTTCCCGACTCTATTAAAAGTTGGTTGGTATTGACCTCTTGGGATAGATCTTGTCTATGGCTGGCGACAATAACAGTGGTGCCAATTTTATTGAGCTCCGTGAGAAGATACATTATTGTCTGAGCATTTTCCTCGTCAATATTACCAGTAGGCTCATCTGCCAGTAGCATTGATGGCCTGGTTACAACCGCTCGCGCCAGGGCTACTCTTTGTTGTTGCCCTCCAGATAAAGATGAAGGCATTTTATCTGTCTGTTCTGTAAGTCCGACCCAATCAAGAAGTTCGCGAACATAATCCCTTACTTGGCTCACTGTTGCTCCAGCAATACGCAATGGTAAAGCAACGTTCTCTGCTGCAGTCAGATGGTTTAAAAGTCTGAAGTCCTGGAAGACTATACCCACTCTTCTCCTAAGCTTAGTCAATTCTTCTCTGTTAGTCTCCGCCAAACTCTGTCCAAGGATATAAACGTCGCCATAGCTGGGTCTCTCTGCCATATAGAGAAGTTTGAGAAGGGTGGATTTACCGGCTCCACTCACGCCTGTGACGAATGAAAAACTGCCAGGTTCTAGAGAGAATGAGACGTCGTGCAGGACTTCCTTGCCGGCACCATAACGTATACCGACCTTATCAAATTTTACTGCTGCGTCTAACTGCACTAAAAATCCTCCATGCCTTTCAGGATTACATGCCTCTACCGACTCAGTCTAGTTATCATGGTAAGACAATCTTGCTCTGACTCGGGCGTGAAATTATAGAGATACCAACGCTAGAAAAGATCTTTTTGCTAAAGGTGAAGCAAAAGCATGATTATTATCACCTGTCCCAAATGCAGCATAAGTTACCGTGTTCGGCGTAATGCTGTTGGTGGGCAAGGTCGGATGGTTAGATGCACCAGATGTGGCGAAAGTTGGAGGTATCGAATAGGTGAAGGTCCCAATCAAACTTTTGATACCTTTAAGAAGGAACATAAATTAACTGATACCGTAAAAGATGGGGGGTCTGAGTTGGTTACGGGCTCTGCGGCGAAGCCATTAGTTGCTCACAATCAGATAAGTGCAGAAAAAAAACAGTCTTTACCCCCGACTAAGACAAAGAAACGCATCCCAGCTATATTATGGTTTGGTGTGATTATAATTGCTGCCTTTACTTGTGCGGGATTTTATTGGAATCGAGATCAGATTGTGGACAGAATTCCTACTATAAAACCATATCTCGACCTATTGGGGTTGAAAACCAAAGATATAGATCCTCTCTTCAAGATTTCTGATGTAAAACTTAGGGTGGAAAAGCAGGATGCCATTGCCAGCCAAATGGTAGATTTTTCCCTTAAAAATATAACTAAGCAAATAAGACAATTGCCAAGTTTGACGGCTATAGTTTTAGACTCCGATCGAAATATTTTGGACTCATGGCAAATTCCTCTTCACGGAGACTCACTAAAACCCGGAGAGGCAAGACTATTTTCCAATGAAATTCAGCGAGGTCTCCCTCTCGGAAAAACCTTAAAGCTCACTGTTTCGTCAAAGGATTAAAAATATGGGTCAGGAACCAATCGAGGTGTTGTTTGATGCTGATCGTATCGCTAGTCGTGTGACTGCACTCGGGCAAGAGATTGCGCGGGGGGAGCTTTCAGATCTTTTGATTGTAGTTATTTTAAAAGGAAGTTTTGTATTCGCGGGCGATCTGATAAGGGCAATCGAAGCAGCCGGGACCTCAGCGCGCGTCGATTTTATGACTTTGTCCAGTTACGGAAGTAAAACAGAGAGTTCGGGGAATGTCAGGGTGGTCCATGATTTGTCGGAGGACGTTGAGGGACAAACAGTTTTGATTGTTGACGATATTCTGGAGTCGGGGCGGACAATCGCTCATGCTTGCGATCTTTTGCGTAAACGAAAGGCGGCTGATATCAAGACCTGCCTGCTCCTGGATAAACCAGAGAAACGGTTAATGGACATCGAGGCAGATTATTTAGGTTTTGAAATTGGCGATATTTTTGTTGTCGGATATGGCCTAGACTTTGCCAATAAATACAGGGGACTACCCTACATTGGCTCTATTAGGGCAAGTTGAATCTTTTCAGGTTGAGAGGTTGCTACTGTAGCTTTCTTTAAGAGGACTGAATTGCAGGATTCTCATCGGGTTTCACCCGAATAATAGAATAAAACTTAAAGCTCGCTAAAAACGTTCTAACAACCTGTCGATGTAGTCCAATTCCAATCTAGGACGAAACTGTTCCCCAGCCCTCCGGCGAAGTTCATCAAGTATTTGTCGAGCCCGTTTTAATGTCGATGGGGAGTCTATTTTTATTGTGTTTTGATCAAAACCATCGCCTTCTTCTATTTCTCTGCCTAAGGGGTCTAACGATGGCCGGTCTCGATTTTTTTGAACCTGTCCATTCCCAGATTCACGAGAAAATTGTTCTCGCAATTGCCTCATCATTTGTTGCCCTGCTTGCTGAAGACTTTGTAATGCTTGGCTTTGGGCGCCCACTGCATCAGTCGGACGGTTGCCTCGCAGCGCGCGGATGGCCTGATCCATGGATTTCCCGGCTTTATCCAGA
>Ga0255760_10005413_pt1 | contig 10906 bp, 9 predicted proteins | sample 071ome_25_FD_179960 | JGI IMG/M metagenome (GOLD analysis project Ga0255760, IMG submission 179960) | Coastal salt marsh microbial communities from the Groves Creek Marsh, Skidaway Island, Georgia - 071410BT metaG (version 2) | ecosystem: Environmental > Aquatic > Marine > Intertidal zone > Salt... | reverse complement strand
GCAGTACAAATGGATACTCTCCTCCTACGCTCACATCAAAAGATACCTCACCGTCATTCTCTGTTGTCTCTTCTCCATCAGGCCATCCAACGTATGTGCCAGCGGGTACATTGCCAATGGTCAAGGTTGTATTTATCTGGGGGTTTGTAGGTAGAGCCAATGCAGGGAAGTCAGTCTTAGCAGCTATCTCACCATCTGCTACATACCAGTCTTCAATATCTACTTGTGAATCTACCTCTAGATATTGATCACCTTCTTCTAAGTTATACTCTAGATGGTCAGGGTGAACTATTAAGAGTTTCTTGATATACCCATCCGAGTTATAAATAACGTACATCATCTCCTTATTCCTTGGGCAAATAGCCCGTTTGCGCCTACGTAGTACCCTGCGGTTGCTACTTTGTTACGTGCTTTTAAATAAAATGTCTGTGTGCCCACCTGCGCAGCAAATTTACCTACAACAGCTAGTCCTGATGACCAACCCACATAAGTACTTGTCCCTGTCTGATACCCACCTGAACTGTCCTCAATACGAAGTTCTGGCTGTGCCTGTGTAGTACCTGTAGTACCTGCTAAGAAATTCAGATAACCTTGTACAAAAATAGCGCTCGGTATTGTAGAAGAGTTTGTGCCATTGTTCAAAGTAAGCGTGGCTACTGTAGTCCAGCCGAAAGTAGAGTTAATTATTGATGTCCCCTGCGAGCCGATAGCAGCACCAGGAATCGTCACCGCTTGACCTGCTATCTGAAGAGTTTGTACTGCGGCGTTACCAATCTTGGTTGTGGTGATTGCTTGGTTATCAATGTTTCCCTCGCCCACTATACCTAAGATAAGCTCGTCAGCAGCGTTGGACGTAATAGTTGCGTTACCTAGACTAATTTTACTAGCTGTGATGCTGTTTGAGTCAATTCTAGCAGCGGATAAAAAGCCTGTACTAATTTTATCAGCGCCCACTGACCCTATCTTAGCGTTAGTAATTGATGCGTCAGCTATCATCGCTGATTTTATGTACACGTTACCACTAGACACAATGAACGGAACGGCGCTAGTAGTAGCATCCGCTATGGCAAACCTATCTGCTTTAACTATAAAGGTACTACTAGGCGTTGCGTTGTTAGCTGTGCTGATGAAACCAAAACCAGAAATATGATTGTTGTTATCAATTTTTACAGTGTACTTACCTTCAACGCCGCTAATAGATGAAGCGTTAGTCTGGATAGACGTTGTGTTGCTTCCAACAGTAGTAGAGATAGTAGATACACTTGAAGCAAGACTAGATACGTCACCAGTAAGAGTATTAACGTCACTAGTTACGGTGTTTACATCATAAATTAGCCCAGAAGAACTATCTCCGACAGCGGTTTGTAGAGCTGTTATGTCTGAGGCTTGGCTCGTTAAAGTATTACCTTGCGAAGTTACCGTTGAAGATAAGCCAGAAATAGCACTAGAATTGGCTGCTACGCCAGTGGTTGGATCGTTAACGGTAGTTTGTAATGCTGCTATGTCTGAGGCTTGGCTCGTTAGAGTGCCACCTTGCGAAGTTACCGTTGTAGTTAAGCCAGTAATAGCATTAGCATTGGCTGCTACGCCAGTGGTTGGGTCATTAACGGTAGTTTGTAATGCTGTTATGTCTTGAGCATTAGTAGAAGTTGTGCTCTGTAGCGTTGTGATATTACTGCTGTTGTTCCCTACCGTAGTATTAAGGTTTGTTATGCTAGTAGTGTTGGTGTCAGTTACGCTTTGTAGGGATACAATATCGTTTTCGGCGTCCCCAATAGCAGCCTGTGCGTCAGCTATTGCGGTATTTGCATCAGCTATTGAGGTATTTAACTGTGATAGCGGAATGGCAGCGTCTAGAAGGTCAATCTTGTCCGAAAGATCTTGGTAGAGCTGGCTCTGCGTGATCTCACCCGTTAATAGGTCAAGCCAGTATTCTACATCGACAGCTGTCTCTCCGTATTCTCCGTCTACGGAATGCCACGGCCCCTTGACATCATAAATAGAAACGTGCCGCGCCCAATAATAATACGCAGCATCCCCCCCACATTCGTCAACAAGAACTAACCCTGGGCTGGACCCTAAAAAAGTGGCATCGCCAAGTTGGTTTTCCGTATGCCTATATATCTCTGTAACGCTATGCCCAAGGTACTTAGGGTAATCCCAATTTAGTATCATCTTGGAGTACGCGCCGGTAACCGTGAAGTTAGTAGGCGCGGGGGGCAACAAAGATGAGTTTGGAGGGTCTAAGCTTACGCCGCCTGTAGGATTGCCAGCATTACTTAGCCGCTCATAAATAATGCCGTCATTGATAAGATCACGATATGTGATCGCCCTATCCCTAGCATCCCCCCTTCGGCCTAACCGTATCTCAACGGCTTCAGCAAGATTCTCCAAGTACCTGCGCATGGCAGGAGAAGCATCTGCTGGCGGTTTAGGTATTCCAGGAACTTTAGTCGGATAGTTTGTACGTGCTGATGAACTCATGACGTTGCTAGTATCTCTTCTGCAGAGGAGGCTAAAACAATTTCATTTACTGTTGCTGCACCTGAAACTTCTACCTCCCAAACGTGTGCAACACTAGAAGGTAGCCTCATCAGAGGTTCCCCCATAGTTGTGTTAGAGACACCGCTGGGGGTAGTAGTCGTTTGTGTGTACGTGCCGGAAGACTCTGAAATGCTGTACTCAGAAAGGAGCGAACCGTCAGCCCAAACCTTGACAGTTACCGGGTAGGATTCGGCATATACCCCTACCCAACCGAAGCTTATGGGTGTGCCAAAAGAGAACTCTTTTGATTTCCAAGTAAAAGTTTTAGCAGTGGTATCTGCTCTGTAGTTAACAAGCTGGTTACCTTGGATTATGTATAGCTTGCCATCTTTAGGCCGACTAATCCCTCCACGAACTTCTGCGGAAACCGTAATAGTAGAGAAAGCGTTTTTAGTAGCTCGCGGATCAAAAACCCAGCCACCGTAGGAGCCGCTGTCTTCCCAGAAAGCAACGTATGTGCCTTCATAGAAGAACGCCCTAATAGATTCAGGGTAGAAATCAGCATTCCACTGTTTAGCAGAAATCATTCCGTTAGAGACAACTTCCCCTGTTGTATTTGACACGCTAACCAGCCCATCTGGTCCCGCATATAGCACGTACTCACCCATGTCTACGATGGACTTATCGTTAACGCAGGACTGGGCAACGTCTACCTGTATAGACACCATAGCTGAGGGTTCTGTACCTGTAACAAAGTAGGGGAACCCCTCTGTCAGTACAATGACGCCATTGTTAGTTGCGGCAAGGCCAACTATCGGCTCGTCAATTGTCAATCGATACTCGACAGGCCATGCGTGTGGTAGGTAAGGCTCAGAAAAGCACAGCCTATTTCCACTGAAACCAGCGAATACCCCGCCCCCTACAGAAATAAGACCCTGCATTGGGCCATCAGGGTATAAAGAGACATTGTCGTCAGGTGGCCCCACCCAATAGGTGGAAGGCAGAACTTCACCTAAATTAGCGGAGGGCGTATTATCAGTGTAAGAGGTAGCAGAGTACGGTACGTCTGTCAGAAACTGAAAAGAAGTTGAAGCTGAGCCAGTATTGCTCCGGTATATGCGTTTTACCGCACCATTTGAGGAGTCAAAGTTATAATTACCTGACGGATTATTAGCAGAAGGCATATCTATAGTTACGGTTTCCGTAGATGTCCTGTTGACCGTAACAGAAGCCTCACTTGGTGGGCCTTCTTCGCCGTATGATGTAACTAATGTATATACATAAGTCTGTGTCTCTGGGTCTTCATCCTCAGCCACTGTGCCGGATGTAGTAACAGTAGGCGCTGCACTTGGCGCTGGTACACCTAACCTGTAGCTCAGACCAGGGTAAACTGATCCCTGTCGAATGGTAGGATCAGACCCCATACGCGGGTAATCTTCACCCGTCCAGTAGAACCTTTTAGCTGAATCGTTGGCAATTGGCGAGGAAACAGCTTTCACTCCATCCTCGTTCCATTGCAGGAGATACTGCCCACGGTAGAAAGCGACAGATCTTCTTATTGAATTACTAAGAGTAGTATGAGACAGGTTATCTGTAATCGGGACTAAGCGGCCCGATTCGAAGTCTATATTCTCAGCTGTTTGCGCTATGTCGTCAGCTATCAGCCTTGGGGATACGGCGGGGGCTACACCGCTGAACTGTGTAAGTCTGTAAATAGCCATTACTTACCACCCCAGTTCATCCACACGCCAGTAGCCAACGCAGCTAACAAGGCGGTAGTTAGCATCCTGGCTATCGTCTGCCCTACAGTCTTTTTGGTGTCGCGCCAAGTCTCCAGCAAAGACCGTAACTCTTTGACATCATCATACGCTTCAGCGTCAGACAGCCCGATGTCTCGCAGTGCTTGCTTGGCACCTTCTTTAGCAGCTCTGTCGATCAACATCTCTATTTCTTGTTCGGTCATTTCACATCGCCCTTACAAACCACACGACAAGCCCTATTATACAGCCCGTCAAGCCAGTTAAAATAGCCCCATCACGCACAAGCCTGTTACGGGCCGCTTGTTCTCTCGCCTTGGTCAGCCTCTGCTGTCGTATGCGGGTGCGTTCGCGTAGCATTTCCTGATAAAACTCAGCACCCACTGTGTACATGCACAACTCGCGCAACTGCTTCTCCATGTCCGCATACTTCTTCCGAGCCAGCATAATCTGCATTGCTTCAGCTTCTACTGACTTTCCACGCAGTAGCTTACTGCCTTTCTCATTGTAGATGGCGGCTTCGTCAATCGCTGTTTTCGCATCAAAGAACTTTGCGAAATACGCCCCCATGTCCTCTAAGTCACGCCCAGCATTGACAGCGGCCTTGCACATATTGAAGGCTTTTGTGGCTCCTCCAAGGAGGATGGCTATCTCGGCTACAGGCATGACTTAGTCCTCACATTTAGTCGGCAGGTTCGGTCATTTGTTGTTCCACAACTCAAAGAGGATACGGATCTTTTCCTTGATAGTGTCGATGTCAGAGTGCATCTTTGCCAACACAATGACTAAAGTTACAAAGCCAACTGCCAGAGGCCATAAAGCTGATACTGCATCTAACACCGACACAATAAGCTACACCTACACTTCTTCAGCAGGTTCGTCAGTAGCCCACGGCATACCGATGGCAGTGACAGGAGCCTTGACAGAATCCAGCTTTGCCTGAAGAGATGCAGTAACAGCCTCCACATCAATAGCGGATTCTACCCAGCCGATGACTTCTGCTTCGGTGAGGCTGTCAAAAGCCACAAAGCCATCAGCAGATGCGTCAGGAGTGAAGCTGGCGTGTACCATGGCGCTGACAGTAATATCACCGTCAGTCATTGAGGCGATTGCCCTGACGCGGGTAACACCGCCATCAGCAGTGGTGCGTACCATTTTGTCGATTTTATAAGAAATTGCCATTGTCAGTTTGCCTCCGCTGGCTGTTCGTTAAGGGCTTCCTTCAAAAGATTCACAAAGGCGGTCTTCCCTACGTTTAATTGATCTAAATTAAACTGTGTAGTCCCGATTTTCCTATCAAGGTCTGAGATGTGGTTCACAAGTGCTTTCTGCTGGTCTGTCATGTCTTCAAATGTGTATTCCACATCGTCAACAAATATAGGCGTTTTCTTTTCTGTTGCCATTTTTTGTTACCTCTTTGGTTTAGTTAAAATTTAGATGGTTAGCCATCCAGTTGTGTTATCTGCCTGGTAAGCATCTTCGTCCCAATACGCTTCACCTTCTGGTTTAGGTAGGGGTGCTTCCCAGATAAAGTCAGTAGAATTATAAGTCCAGCTTTCATATGGCCTCTGGTCTGGGCCTTCAGGTAGCGGGTTGTTCGGGAACCCCTCCTGTGCCGGGACATCACGCAAAGCAGCACGGTAGCTTGCCATCAAGCCTTTGTCGTAGTCTATAAGAGGAGAGTCTGGCATCATAGCCCAGTCAGTCTCAGCCAATCGTGCGTTACGCTGTGCGCGAACCTGTGACTTCTTATTAGCCAAGTCGTTCGCAATGGCATCAGCACTGCGGTCAATAACGCTGTAGGTCTGGTAATAGGAACCGCCACGCTCCTCAATAGCACCCTCAATGACAGTCTGGGTGTCTGCATCGTAGCTGGGACGGGCATCCTCCAGAAGTTTAGCCATGTTCAAGTCAGCCAGAGTCGCATCACTCAAAGGCAACGCAAAGCTCGTGTTCGGGTTAGCCTTGAGAATCTGTCTCTCACTAACAATAGCCGAATTGGTTATATCGTAGTATCTCATTGCCTGCATTTACCTTGCGTTTGCGTATTTGAAAGGGCATTCTGCGAATGCCATGTAGATAAAAGGTTGTCCTGACTGGTTCCAGTTTATATTTGTAGTTCTTAGTTTGAAGCCGTTAGACAGTAAATCTAAACCTTCACCAGTTTGTTTTTGTTCAGCATAAGCTACATCCGCGTAGAACCATTCGTCAGACTGATTGCCGGGGCTTCTTGCACTGTCGTGCATCATCCATGTACCCCCCGCTAATGTTGTATGTTTAAGGATGACAAAAGCAGGTCTAAAGCCTGTGTAAACAAAGGGGCCATCAGCCGCGCCACTCCCGGTGTAGGAGCCGATCTTGCACACACCTTCCATACTGGCAAATAAGTAGGCTATACCAGCTTTTCCTGATTCGTTGGCATTTGTATTTGCGCCTAAACTAAACACGGAGGCAGTTGGCGCAGTGTTGTTCCAGACTGTGTTTCCGCCGCCAAAATCGGCAGTATAAGATACCTGACTTAAGTCAAGTACCTGGTATTGTATACCCCCCGAATCTGGGTCAACTAACCAGTTTCCGGCTGAAGGTGCTTGGTATATTTTTGCTATAACCCACTGTGGGGCTACACTCATATTATGAGATACTGTTTGGTTGGCGGCTGTCCCTGTGTAGGTCGCTATGCCAAAAAATTTCGGATGTTGTTTAAAACAATAAGCAAGGTAATCTTCTCCAGAAGTATTTACTGCTACGTTACTCCCAACAGAAAAGCCGTCAGAATCAAAGGTGCTTAGAGTCTGTGTGGAAGTAGCTTCTCCTGACGGGTTGTCATACTGTATATACTTTGTAGCACCTCTGACATCGTCAAATACCATCCACGAATCTGCGGCATCCCTGTTCTTAATCGCTACTTTGTCGGGCTGGAACCCAACACCAGTGACTGCCTTACCCCCGCTACCAATAGCAGTGCCGTTGCCCGTGTAGAGTACAGGTTTGAAGTAGTCAGTGACGTTTTCTGCGCTGTTAGGCCCGATTGTAGGCTCTGGTAAGTTGGCCGGGGCCAGTGCCAGAAATCCCGTAGGTGGTGTGTAGTAAAAGTCGCCTATGCCATTGTCGTCTGCGTTGCCTTGTGCTGTCTTGTTGCCAGCAAATGTCCCGTCTTGCCCAAAATTTATGACCTCTGTACTGTTATATCCTCCATGGATTGGGATTAAAGTCTTATCGGTACTTATGGTTGCTGTTGGGCTAGTACCGTTTGCTGGGTCAGCACTATTGTTATCGGCACCAGTGTTTGTTATCCAAGTACCATCCCACCCGAACCATATCTTCCCTGAATCAGCATCATAAGCACATTGCGCTATTGACCCTGATGTAATACTTCTACCAGTATACCCATACTGGGTGCCATTAAGTCCAGTGTAGGTATAAATAGTACCATTGTACATAACCCACATCCCAGCAACGGTATATGGTACTGTAGACATATCTTTTATTGCTACATCGTACTCAGCAACACCTATTTTTAGTTGCCCAACAAGAGTTACATAGCATAACTCCCAGTACCACTTCCCAGTTTCTGGGATGCTCTGAGTTGCACGAATAGCAGTATGAGCAGCAGTTGTTGAGCTATATTTTAAATTTCCGTCTGATAAAGTTAAACCTGAACCTGCTTTATCTAAAGCATTCAGCGTAGCAAAGTTATTGGTAGGCGTATCAATCATCTGGTCAGAACTTGTCAGCCCTGAAGATGTGAAATTGTTGCCGTTTCCTGATACGTCTGTGCCGAGTGCAGCAGAGTTGGAAAAGTCTAAATAGAAACCGTTAGTTCCGAAAGTTAGTCCACTGGGGTTTTTAGGAACCCAGACACCGTTTTTGTCTTCGGCAAAACTAGAGGGGGTTAAGGCGGTTCCATCAACTAAAACAACGTCTGCCAAATAACCATCATAGTATTCTAAAACCGAAGAAGTATTGTTCCTACGAGACCCTACTGATTGAAAAACAGTATTGTTAGTAGCAGTGTTATAATTCAGTGAAGGGTTTACTGAGAGTTCAAATTCGGTCAGCTGCACACCATTCACATATACTTTTACTCGATCTGATGCAGTACTTTGTGTGGTATCAACTACTCCAACTATATGATACCAAGAAGAAAAGTCTCTTAATTTAAGTACAGTCCTTCGCTGAAATTGATTGCTGCCGTTCCAACTTATAAAGTCTATGTTAGCTTGGTTTGAGGCATTACTGGCGTCATGATTTCGTATCGTAAATCTATCGGTTTTTGTAGAGCCAGTTAATTGTCCCGCACCCCAAATAGGTATGGTCTCTGTCAAAACCCCCGGACCCAGCTTAACCCACGCACTAATGGTCCAAGTTTTTCGGTTTCCTGCACTAGAAGGAGTGCGGTAAAGGTGTGCGCTATCATTGTCATTAAACCGACAAGAGTTCTCTATCGTGTACGGATAGAAATCACCGCCAGCATTGCCAGCGGCGGCTTGTAGCATTTTGCGTGAAGAACTGCTCATTAAGCCATTCCCTGCCCAGCAGTGAAGCCGTACCAGGTACTACCACCATCGTGAGTGAAGAATACAAAAACGTCTGTTGCGCCACTAGCTGACAGCGTAGGTGCTGTACCACTTGGCCAGTCAACTGAAGAGGGCCATGTGATAGCAGAGCCGTTGTTGACAACCTTCAAGGTGAAGCTAGAGACAGTCCCATTTCCAGCGGCATTGCTGAACGTGTAAGTCACCGCACCCGCCATAGCTGTTGAGAAGTTGTTGCCTGTATCCAAGTTTATGGTGACTGCACCGCTTGTGCCTGTCGCATTGTAGTCTTCAATGTACTGACCGGTAATACTAAGATTACCTGTTGATTTCTCCAGATACATTCTTTCTGTCTGGTTGTCAGTCCATTGGTAACCAACACAGGCAGATTCCATCTCGACAATGAAGTTATTGGTCGAGCCGTTATACCAAAAACGAGAATCGTCTGAACTACCGAATCTAATTCCGTCAGAGTCAGCTAGGTCAATATAGCTTCTTACAGTGAGAGTGGTGTCTATAGTAAGGTATTTGAACCGGCCATTGTTCCAAGTTAGGGAGGAACTACCGACAACACCACTATTGTCAGTAGGAGGGTACAAGTTAGTAGCAGTTACGTTACCAATATTAATAAGGTTTCTATTAACATCTACTATAGCAGTGCCATCAATCTGTAGATTCCCGTTAAGAATATTAACTCCAGATTTACCGTAACTTTGTCCACCACCATCTAATTCAATTCCAGTAGGCCAATCAAGTTTTAACTGGTCATAATCGGGGCTAGTCCATGTTCCTGCTGTTCTGTATATAGCGTAACCAGAAGTACCAGTGTGCCAAAAAATACCTTCATTATTTGTTGCGCTATGGCTAACCGAAGAACTAGCACCAGTCTGATCTGTGCTAATAGCTATATTGTAAGTGCCGTTTCCAACTGTTAGTGCGCCGCCGTTTACGGCTAAATCACCAGTGTCTATTTCAACATTGCCGCTAGAGTCAATGCGCATGCGTTCTGTTACAGAACCAGCGTTTTTGTTACTAATTATTAAAGCGCCCGTAACATCGTTGTCACGGCTTATATCCCAATAATAATTAGAAGAAGCACCAAATTTAAACTGAGAAGTTCCTGTGCCTTGATATACACTCAAGTTTCCTTCGTTTACTTCAACATCACCGCCGTCTGTCGAGAGAGCGTTTCCAGAGCCGTTGTTGTCGATGAAGACTGCGCTGCCTGCGCCATTATTGTAAGCATAAAAAGCATTACCTGTTGCAGATGCGTTATGTACTTGCGAACGGATAAGGCCACTTCCAGAAAAGGAAGCAGAATTACAATAAGCGTAAAAAGCGCGTCCGGTAGTGGCTACGTCATTCCTAACGTATATAGCGTGTTCCGTGGTTGCCTCTGAATCAATGTACAACCCATCCCCATTACCATTCTGGTCGATGAATACACCGTAGCCTGTGCCTTCCTGCCTTGCTTGAATGACTGAATTTGTACTAGTAGCGTCAGTATTGTGAGCAAATATACCTATACCAGCACCGTCATTTTCAAGGCGAACAACTGGCGCAGCGGCAGAAGCGTTTAGTTGGCGCAAGAATAGAACAGACGCATTTCCAGTATTTGCGAGAGCCGCATTGTTGTTGATTTCCGCAGATGGCCCTGCTGTATTTGCAGAAGTAATATATAAAGCGTTTTCACTGGATGCCTCTGAATCAATTCTTAAACCAATGCCGTTGCCGTTTTGGTCGATGAATATGCCGGTACCTGTGCCATCGTTCTTAACTTGAAGCGCAGTCCCCGTAGAAGAAGCGTGTTCTAAGACAATATTGACCCCATTACCACTGAAAGAAGATGAATTAGTATAGAATCTAGCAATGTCACCAGACGTTTGGGCATCTGCAAGAACGTCAAGCACTCTGGAAGTGGTGCTTTCACTATCAACAAACAGCGCAATACCGTTATTGTTCTGGTCAATGAATAGACCTCTGCTTGCACTGCTGTTTACGATATGCAGCGGGTATGAAGGCGTAGTGCCTATGCCGAGATTGCCTGTTTGTATTTCCACGCCACCAGCAGAATTAAACTCCCAAGTACCTGAATTATTGTCTGCGACATAGCGCAGTACAGATGTTGTC
>Ga0255760_10005388_pt1 | contig 10931 bp, 7 predicted proteins | sample 071ome_25_FD_179960 | JGI IMG/M metagenome (GOLD analysis project Ga0255760, IMG submission 179960) | Coastal salt marsh microbial communities from the Groves Creek Marsh, Skidaway Island, Georgia - 071410BT metaG (version 2) | ecosystem: Environmental > Aquatic > Marine > Intertidal zone > Salt... | reverse complement strand
AACGAACGGTTGGATCGCATCGCCATCGTGGAAGCCGAACGATGTCGGCCGAAAAAGTGCAAACAGGAGTGCAAGAAGCAGTGTCCGGTGGTGAAAATCGGGAAGCATTGCATTGAGGTCACGGAGAAGAGTAAGATTGCGAACATCGACGAGTTGTTGTGCATCGGGTGCGGGATTTGCGTGAAGAAATGTCCGTTCGAGGCTATCCAGATTATCAATTTACCGAAGAATTTGGAGAAGGAAACGACGCACAGATACGGTCCGAACACGTTTAAGTTGCATCGATTACCGACTCCGAAGAGTGGACAGGTGTTGGGTTTAGTCGGGACGAACGGGATTGGGAAATCTACCGCGCTTAAAATTTTAGCCGGGAAGTTGAAACCAAACTTGGGGAAGTTTGCAAACCCTCCGGATTGGTCGGATATTTTGCTTCACTTTCGCGGGTCGGAGTTGCAGAATTACTTGACGAGGATTTTAGAGGATAACTTGAAGGCGTTGATAAAGCCGCAGTACGTCGATCACGTGCCGAAAGCGGTGAAAGGTTTGGTTGGGACGATTTTGGACGATAAGGATGGGGGGCCGGATGGCGGCGCGGATAAAGAGTATTTGGTTGATATTTTGGAGTTGACGCACGTGATGGATAGAGATGTCGCAAAGTTGAGCGGTGGGGAGTTGCAGCGATTTGCAATCGGTATCGTCGCGGTGCAAGACGCGGATATTTACATGTTTGACGAGCCTTCCTCGTATTTGGACGTGAAGCAAAGATTGAAAGCGAGTCGCGTGATTCGATCGCTCTTGTCAATTAATAAGTACATCATCGTCGTCGAACACGATTTGTCCGTTCTGGATTACTTATCGGATTTCATCTGCTGCTTGTACGGGAAACCCGGGGCTTACGGGGTCGTGACCATGCCGTTTGGCGTGAGAGAAGGGATTAACATTTTCTTGGCTGGTTTCGTGCCGACGGAAAACTTACGATTCAGACCGGAAGAGTTGACCTTTAAAGTGTCCGAAAACGAGGACGAACGGTTAGCACACGTAAACGACGAAGCGTTTAGCATGTACGAGTACCCACAAATGGTAAAAACGCAAGGTGGTTTTACTTTGAACGTTGAGGGAGGCAGTTTTACGGATTCAGAAATTGTCGTCTTGTTGGGCGAAAACGGCACCGGGAAAACGACGTTTATTCGTTTAATCGCCGGTCTTATTAAGCCTGACGACGAGAGCATCGAGTTACCCGAGTTTAACGTTTCCTACAAACCGCAAAAGATTGCGCCAAAGTTTGAAAAAACCGTTCGCGACTTGTTGATGATGAAAATCCGAGACGCGTTTTTGCACCCGCAATTTATCTCGGACGTCGTGAAACCGATGAACATCGACCCGTTGTTGGACCAATACGTGAAGAACTTATCCGGTGGTGAATTGCAAAGAGTCGCGTTGACGTTGTGCATGGGTACACCCGCGGATATTTACCTTATCGATGAACCGTCGGCGTATTTGGATTCCGAGCAAAGAGTCTGGACGTCCAAAGTTATCAAGAGGTTTATTTTGCACGCGAAGAAGGCGGCGTTTATCGTGGAGCACGATTTCATCATGGCAACATATCTAGCGGATAAGGTTATCGTGTATACCGGCACGCCAGCGGTAAACGCGACGGCGACGAAACCTCAAGGATTAGTCACTGGCTTGAACCAGTTTTTGAAGGCGTTGGAGATTACGTTTCGCAGAGATCCAACTAATTATCGCCCGAGGATTAATAAAATGGAATCGGTCAAGGATAGAGAGCAGAAACAAGCGGGCGATTTCTACTACGTCGGTGAGTAAGAAAAACGATAACATCAACGACAACACTAGTATTTTAATGGATATAACAATAGAAATACATATATATACATATATATATATTGCACATGATTGCAGTGCATAGTAGTTGCTCTCTATATCAATATTTGAAACTAATTTGAACTATCATGAAGATTTCAACGCTAAGCTTACTTGCGTCGCTTTTGCTTCAATCTTGCGGGAAATCTCGTCTATTCTTTCCACCATTTCTTCTAAATCTTTCCGGTTTTCACTCGTCGCTAGCGCCTCAACGGACTCCTCGTGAACTGCTTTCAGTTGCTCCAACTCTTTTATCAACGTTTCCGCCAGCTGCTTCGGTCCCTTGTAGTTTTCTGGATGACGATGCACGTTGCTCGGTATCCTAGTAAACGCCGCGCGTTTTGGAGGTTTGGAGGTTTCTTCACCACCAAACCCACCGCCTATCGTCGCGCCCACGTTATCGATCGCTCTCTTCGTCAACTGCGCGTTCATTTCCCCGGCTCTTTGTAACGCTCTTCGCAATTCGTCTCTTTCTTCCTCCAAGGATACTTTCTCATTCACCAACTCCAATATCGCGTCTCTGACTTTCAAACAGTGCTGTTCCACAGATTTCACTTTGGTCTCCATGTCTTCCTCTTTTGCGCGCATTTGCAAAATTTCTTCGTCTTTCCTCTTCAAAGTCGCCCTCGCTTCCTCTCGCACGTCCTCGATGGCGTTCCCGAACGCCACTCTCAACGCCTCCACCCGCTTCGCCATCCCTTTCTCCGTCTCCAACCGCTGTTGCTTCAATTCCACGTTCAACTTCTTCACGGCCATCGCCATATCCGCGCTCCTCTCTCGCAAAGCTACGTTCGCTTTCCTGCACTCTTCCTCTAAGTTTTTGATTTGATCTTTCTTCTTTTCATTATCGCTCGTTTTTTGCTCGTTCTCTCTCGTCAGTTTCCCTATTTTCGCGTCCTGCTCTCTGATCCGCTTCTCGTATTCCCGCTCCTTCTCCTCCATCAAATTCAAGCACTTCTCTAGCTCGTTCTCCGTCTCTAATCGTCGCTCGATGCTCTTTCTCATCTTATCGTCGGCATCCTTTCGCTCCCCGCTGAACGCCACCGCGGCGTCGTCCAGCGCCCGTTCCGCCCGTTCCGCCCGCGCCGACTCTTTCGCTCGCCACTCTCTCTCCCTCGCCAACTCCGCGTGCGCCTCCGAAGTGCTCTGTTCCATCGTCATCTGCCGTATCCGTCTCTCCGCTTCCTCTTTCACCGAGAACAACTCAGACTGCGCCTCTTTCGCCATCGATTCCAGGCTTTCTCTCGTCGATTCCATCGCTCTAATCCTCTCCGCGTATCTCTCCAGCTCTCCCTTGGCCACTCGCAACTCCGAGCTTTCTTTCTCCTTCTCTCTGGCGCATTCGTCCAGCGTCGCTTTCAAACCTCGCGCGATTTGGGTCGCTTTTTCTAAATCTCGCTCCATTAATTTCGAGCGCTGTTTCTCCCGCTCGATTTCTCGGTGCAGTTTCACGCAGTGCGATTTGAAGAGGAGCGTTTGTCGAGAGAGCATTTCCGTGGGGGTTGTCGTCGTCGTCTCTTCTCCGCTCGTACTTCTCCGCATTTTCGTTCTTCAAAAGTTTTTCCCTTTCTGTGCGCGAAGAAGAGATTGGTTCTTTCTTCTTCTTCTCTCACACACACACACTCTCTCTCTGCGTTTGTGCGACAGTAAAATACGCGCGCGCGGTAGGATTGCGTGCGCCTCGCGTCCGACGCTTTAATAACGTCAGCGGTGTCTCTTCCCTTAACTGCCGCACATCGATTTGAATTTTGCAACCCTAAACGGTTCACCGTTGACATCAACCGACCTCGCGACGCGCGCTGCCGCATAACGGGCCCCCTCTCCCTTCGAAACTGCTTGACGCGCTCTTTGTGCGTCTCTCGTTTCTTTCCTCGACTTCTCACTCTCTCGCGCACATATATATCCACATCATCATGAGCAGCGCGTTATCGTTAGTCGTTGGCACGACGCGTTCTTCCGTTATTTCGACGGCGGTTGTTAACAACAACAACAACGAGAAAAGCAATCGCGTCAAAGTCGGACGCCGCGCGCGCGTTCAAAGCGTAATAAAAGCGTCGTCGAACGACAACAACAACAACAACAACAAAGAGCAAGAAGATTACGACAGACGGTTTCAGGAATCTACCAACGCTGGTTTGACGTTAAACGGGAACCGCGCACCGAGAGGTGGCGATTCCCCACCGGAAGGGAGGTGGAGTTGGACGTTGAATTGGGATTACATGACGTTTGATCGAGAGACGGAGTTACCGATTGAAAATCCAACCGAGCAGCAATTGCGAGAGTGCACCATGATGATTGGTTCGTGTCCGAGATCCCCGGGGGATATTGATCGGTTGATCGATGAAGCCGGGGTGGAAGCTATCGTCTGTTTGCAGTGCGAATTGTGCCACGAGGCGATGGAAATTGATTGGGAACCGATTCGAAAGCGGTGTTTAGAACGGAACGTGGTTATTTTGAGAGTGGCGGTGAGAGATTTCGACCGGTTGGATCAGTCCAGACGGTTGGCGGATATGACGAGGGCGTTTAATTTGTTGCACGATGGATTAGGGAGAAAGACGTACGTTCATTGCACGGCGGGGATTAATCGAGCGAGTTTGACAGTTCTTGGTTATTTAACCTTTTGTCGAGGTATGGAGTTGCAAAAAGCGTTAAATATTATTCGAACGTGTCGACCTCAATCGAACCCGTACGAGGTTTCGTGGCAAGGCGCGAGGAAGATGCTTTTGAGCGAACGCGTCGAGGATTTGTACTTGTACGTAAACACGGAAGGCGGCGGCTGTTCGAAAGAGGAAGGAGGGGATTGGATCGCGAGAGATATGGATAAGGCGGAGAGAGGCATCATAAAGCAAATGTTTCAGAGGAGTCTGGAGGTGGATAAAAGTCTCTCGCACGCGCTTTTGAATTTGAACCAAAACGGGAAATGATTTAAAAAGAGATGGATGATTGTTTGTAATTCAAAAAAATGAAGAAATCCGTGTTGTGATAAAAATGTCCTAGTGTATTTATCGCGGAGCGTCGCGAGTTACTTTGTAACTTTTCATTCGTGTGAACTCTATCTCTCTATCTATCTGCGTGTACTACGTTAACCGATTTTTCATTTCAAACGTTATCCTAGCATCGATTCTAAGTCGATATCTTTCGCTGAGAGTACTTTTTTGGCGCCTAACTTCAGAGGTTTCGCGCCTAGTTTCTTCGCGCCTAAACTGACGTGCCCGCCGCTGTTCATCGGTCGTCTTTGCGCGGCTGGAGCAGGCGCGGCGAAGGCTTCGTCCATGTCCTCGCTCCCCCAGCCATCGCTCGTGGCGCTCGCGTTGCTCATCTTCTTCGCTCCCATACCGCCAAGAGAACCTCCAGGTCGGGCGGATGACGCCGGTCGTGAAGACGTGGTGGACATTTTACTCAAACGCGCCCTCGCTTCTTCTTCTTCTTTATCGAATCCAGAGTAGTCTTCGTCGTCGTCGTCCATATCTCCCCATCCATCGGAAGGATTTGACGTTGTCGCCGCTGGTGCCGCTGGTTCTTGGCTGCTAAAATTATTATTATTATTATTACGGCTAAGATCTTCCTCGCTTCCAAAATTCTTCAACGACGGCGGCGGCTGTTCTTCGTAAATCGGACTGGAGTTGTTGACGTACCCACCGCCTCGGGATTTTACCGCTTGCGCTGGACTCGGGTTTGGCGACGGATTTGGACTAGCATTTGGAGTTAAACCGTACAATCTTGGCGGCGGTGCCGAGGACCCGAAACTCTTGGCCGCAAACACCTCGCTGTTCAAATCGATGTTATCGCCGTTGTTTACGCTATCGCTATCAGCATTCCCAACTTGGCCGACTGCGTTGGCCATTTTGTCAACCGCCCACGATAACATCGCACCAGCTTTGCTCGCTTTCTTTTTCGCTTTCTCGTGCGCTTCAGCTTGCTCCGCCTCTAACATTCTTTGCGCTTCTTCCGGGCCTAACTTCATGGCGTTGGAGTTTCTTCGAAGAATTTCCACAAAGACAGTCATGGTCTCAAACGCCTCCTCTCGGACGGTTTGTTCGACGTCAGTCATTAAAGGTGCAATTGACGGTACGATTCTCGACGAAACTTCGACCGGTTCATAATATTGAGTGGTATATTTTAACGCCATCAAACCAGCCTGTCGCGCGTTTGGAAACGCGTCTCTCAACGCTCTCGTAAATGCGTTACACAAAACTCTCTTCGCCGTGGATTCCGCCAAGTACGTCGCCACGTTTCCTAAACAAATCGTCGTGTTCGCTCGAATAGCTGGTTGCTCGTCCACTTGTAATTTGGATAAGTGCTTTAACAAGCTCGATCCTAACGTTCGTTGCGTCAATTTCGGCGCCAACAACAGCACCGTTCGCAAAGTCAACTCTCTCACAAACGGATCTTGATCGTTAAATCCAGTCGATATTTTCTCGTAGATGATCTCGTCCGTCATTTTTTCGTCCATAGCGTGAATGTATTTTTGCAAGTGCTCCAACAAAGCCACGCGAATCGCTCGGTCTGTTTTGTCGTACAACTTTACGACGGTTGGAATAATTTTCTTCTCGAAGACGTCAACCGGTAAATTTTTCGCCGCTTGCAACATCGGGGTGATGGCTAACGCTGGCGCGGCGCCAAATTCAAGAGCGGAGCACAGTTTCGGTAAGATTTTTCGTTCAACCGTGACCGTCGCCAACCCTTCCATGACTCTCGGCAAGTGCCTAAAAAAGTACTCCTTCTCGATGGCGTCTTTCAAGCTTAAATTATCGATGAAAGCAATCGTTTCGACCAACTTGTTCTCGAACAAGGACGAGTTTTCGATCAACTTTTTTGGATTATATCGTCTCGCCGGTTGACTCCCCAATAACTTCTGATACTCTTTCAACAACACCTTCGGTATGTGTTGAATGTCTCTCAATTGTTCCGCGCTCGTCATCGCCCCGCCGCCGTACACTTCTCGAATCAAACATCCCAATCCCCACGAGTCGATGGCCCACGGTGGCCCCTCTGGAATCGACTGCCAATCGCCTCTGCGATACTCGTCCGGTTTATACTGATCGGGAACCATGTACGCGCCGTGCACGATGGACGCTTGCCCGTTCACCCCTCGTCCAATCTCGTTCAGTTCCGAAACTAAATCAAATCCAGCGATTTTCCATTCTAAATTCTCCGTCACCACAATCGAGGACAACCCTATGGCCCCGTGGACCAAACCGACCGAGTTGTTCAAAAACGCGATCCCAGTCGCGACTTCTCGAATCCCCAGCGCGAAATACTCGTCTCTCTGATGCGTTCCTTTCGGCACGTCTCTCAGGTGATCTTCCAACTGCACGCACTTTTCCGTCACCACGTGAATGGTAATCTCGTTCCCGCTCTCGATCTCCAGCGTTTCTTTCACTCGCAACACGTTCGGATGTTTGCACAACTTCAAGCGCTTCGCCCCGTTCCTCGCCAGCTCTAGCGTCGTTCTCTCTCGTTCTTTATCTTTAATTTTACACGTGAATATCGTCACCAGTTCTCCGGTTTCTTGCGATTTCCCCGAGTACGTTTTCCACGGTCCAAACGTTCTCGCGGCGTGGACGATTTCGTCGAGCACGTCGTGCTGTAACTTTGGGCCGGATTGGAAGAGAGATCCGATCGATCCAAAGTACGAGCTCATGATTTACGACGATGACGTCTTCTTCTTCTTCTTAGACGTCTTCTTCTTAAGAAAAGACGTCTCTTTCTCTCTTCTCTCTCGTCTTCTCGAAAGAAAAGGTGCGTCTCTCTTCCTTTGCGAAAAGCGTTTATTACGTATCGTTTTGGGGAAATGCGCAAAGTCGCATCTCTCGTCTCTCGTCTCGGGAAAAGTTTCAAACTTTGGCCTCAAAACAACAACGCGCAAAAAGGAAGAAGAAGAAATGAACCCAGCGACGACGGAAGCGACGACGACGGCGACGACGACAACGACGAAACAGCCGAAAATCATCATCGCGGGATACAACGACCAACTTCCGATCGCCCCGCTCCCGGACGAGTTCAAAGACGCCGACGAATCCACGAAGCAGAGATACTTTCGGGAAGCGAAACGGGTGGCGATTGAAAAGTGCAGAGAAAACCGATGCGGGAACGACGAGGTGACCGCGGAGATGCACTCGGGACCAGGACCGGAAATTAAAGAAGGGGAGGAATGCGAGGAGGAGGACGCCGCGGAAGGGGGGGCGACTTTGAAGCGCGAAGGAGGGTGGAAACGGCCGAGTTTGCGGACGTGCACGGCGCAGGAATTCGCGTACGATTTTTTTAAATTTCACGAGCAACGAGGCGAGTTTGATTACGAACTCATGTGGGAGTGCGTTTCTTCTTCTGTTTTTGTCTGTTCATTCGTCGCTCGCGAGTAATATCGCGAGCACCCGCGCATCTTTATTCTCTCTTTTGCGCGCGCACGCTGACCATTCGCGAAATGTTCTCTTCTTTTTCAATCTCTTTCTCGCGCGATGCTTCTTCTCGCGTATTTTCATGCGACGACGCACGCGCAACAGTAAACTGGACCGGCTCATCTCGCGGTCGGGAAAACCGTTCGATTTGTTAACCTTTTACGCCGAAGTCTGCCGAAGAGGTGGTTTCGGTGAGAACAGGATCGAGGCGAAGTTGAGGTTTTCAATCTCGAAGATCTTTAAAGTTATGTTTAACTATTTCGAGTCGCATTCGTACACGGACATCGCGAATAAACTCTTCGACGTGTACGAGCTCTTTTTTTTGCCGTACGAAAAAGCGCACGAGGAGGAAGACGTGTCGAAGAGGTCGGAGTTGAAAGATGGCATACCGAGAGTGCAGGAAATTTCGCACCAGTATTACTATTTGAGAGAGCGAAAGGAAGTGGAGCAGGCGCAGATTGCGATGCATTTGAGGCGCGGGAGGAAGTACGATCCGAATTTCGTGCCGATGTTTAGAATGAGCGTCCATAAAAGTTTGTTGGAGGAGAACATCGTCAAAGAGGATGGAGACGAAGAGAAAGGAAAAACAGAATGAAGGAAGTCTTACTAGCAATAGCATTAGCGTAAGAAAGAAGAAATGCATAACTACTAGAAATACCATTTTAGACAATGTAACAAAAAGAAAAACAACCGCCCGAAGCGCGTAGTAGCAAAAATCTTATAAAACAAATCTCGCTAAATCTTTCTTCTTGAGCAAATCACCGATCGCTTCTTCCACCTCTTTCACATCAATTGTTATCGTACATTTACCTTCTAATCCTTTCTCTTTGTGCTTTCTCGCCTCTTCCGGCGCGTCGAAGCTAATCTTTTCGCATATGCGTTCGACGATGGCGTGTAGCCGTCGAGCGCCTATGTTATCGACGTTCGAGTTGATTTCCTCGGATAACTCCGCCATTCTCACGACCGCTTCTTTGGTAAATTCCAGGTTTATGTCTTCTGTTTCCATCAAAGCTCTCTGTTGTCTCAAAATGTTCGCTTTTGGTTCGGTTAAAATCCGATGTAAATCATCCTTCGTCAAGCCTTTTAATTCCACGCGAATCGGTAGTCTGCCTTGTAATTCTGCCAACATATCGCTCGGTTTGTTTTGACTGAACGCACCAGACGCGATGAACAAAATGTGGTCGGTAGAGACGTTGCCGTATTTCGTTGAAACCACTGATCCTTCGATGATTGGGAGTAAATCCCGCTGCACGCCTTCCGAGGAGGCGTCGGCGCCGTGTCTAGAATCCGAACTCGAAACAATCTTATCGATTTCGTCAATGAAGACAATACCATCAGACTCGACCGCAATCACGGCTTCTTTCGCGATCGCGTCTTGCGTCAACAGCTTATCAAACTCAACTTCTTCTATGAGTGGTTTACACTCGCGCACGGTCATTTTCCTTTTCTCGTGTTGCAAGTTTGGTAGGCCTCCCGCGCCTCCCTTTTTGGAAAACATCTTGTCGACTTTAATAACTAACTCGTGGATCGGTAACGGTCCAGCCGACGGATCGAAGCGAACGCCATCGGAATTTCCGCCGGTACCTTCTGGTAATACAACTTCAATCAAACGATCGTCCAACGCGCCTTCGCGATACAACGCTCGAAACGCCTCCCTCGTTTCCTCCGACGCGCTCTCTCCGCATACGAAATCCAAAATCTTATTCTCAATCATCTCCGCCACTCTGGATTTGAATCGTTGCTTAAGCTTCGTCTTCGTCAAAGTGATCGCGTTATCCATCAAGTCGCGGATAATCTGATCCACGTCGCGACCGTGAAACCCAACCTCGGTAAACTTCGTCGCCTCGACCTTCACGAATGGCGACTCGGTGATTTTTGCCAACCGTCTCGCGATTTCCGTCTTCCCGCACCCGGTCGGCCCGATCATCAAAATATTCTTTGGAACAATTTCGTCCTTTAAATCCTCCGGGCATCGATGACGTCGCCAACGATTCCTCAGCGCGACCGCCACGGCTCTTTTTGCCGCGTTTTGGCCGACGATGTAATCGTCCAACAATTTCACCACTTTCGTCGGCGTCAAGTCGTCCGCCTCCGCGCCGGCGCCAAACGACATGTCTCCAGTCAACGATTGCAACGTTATCGGCTCCAAATCGCTCGTTTTCTTCGATTTCACGGTGGTCGGTGTTGTGTTTCCTGTCGCTGTCGTCGCTGCTGCCGATTGCGCGGTCGTCGCGCTGTTGTTTTGCGCACCACCACCGCTTCCTTTCGCTCCTTTCGCCAAAGAAGCCTTCTTTCCTTCCTCTTCTTCTTCCAATTCGTCGTTCTCGTCGTCGTCGTCATCGTCTCCGCTCTTCACCGTATCCGCGCTCGCGCTAAAAGCAGCGAACCCTCTCGTCGTCGTCGCGGCGGCGGCGCGCTCGTTCCAACAAAAACTGAACGACGACTTATGCTTCCTCGCAAAGGAAGTCGTTGTTCTCGTCGTCGCAAACGTCGCGTTCTTCGAAGAAGAAGAAGACGACGATAAACTCGCGTCTCTTCCCTTCTTCCCCGCTGGTGCTAACGGTTTGAGATCCAATTTCGTCGTCGCAGATATCGTCCTCGCGCTCCTTCCTCCTCCTCCTGTTCCTCCTCTCGTCGCTGCTGCTGCTCTGG
>Ga0255760_10005370_pt1 | contig 10949 bp, 18 predicted proteins | sample 071ome_25_FD_179960 | JGI IMG/M metagenome (GOLD analysis project Ga0255760, IMG submission 179960) | Coastal salt marsh microbial communities from the Groves Creek Marsh, Skidaway Island, Georgia - 071410BT metaG (version 2) | ecosystem: Environmental > Aquatic > Marine > Intertidal zone >... | reverse complement strand
GCTGATTGGTTCCCTCATCTTATACATAAAGAATCAATGTTCTTTTATGGATCAAACGCAGTAGAATGTATTTCATATCTAGCCGAAAAACCAGCTGGAATGAAACCACAAGAATTTTTAGATTCGGTAATGATGCAAGCAGAAAAAGACACTGGTGGATTAGCATATAATCTTGAAGATGTTGCTTGTGACTTTATTCGTTGGGTTGAGAACTATGTTCAACCTACTAAACATTATGCACATTTAGATAGAGACACATTATGGTCAACATCTAATATTAAAGATCATCCGAAAGGTAGACAAGAAGCTATGTTAAGATTAGGTCTTGTTGAATCTTTTAATGAAGTAAATAAACATCCATCAGATTATTGGGTTTTAGAACAAAACAATATGTCTGTAGATGAGTATAAACAAAGAGTGTCTGAGATAGATTGGACACAAAAATTTGAGCCAAAAACTAGAGAAACTAGTGTACAACTCGAAGACTTTATGGTATAATATACCTTGTAGTTTTATAATTGGAGAAATATTATATGTCTATAATGGATAAACTAAAAAAGAATAGTAAGATTAAAGATACTGCTATTCTTTCTGATTCTGTTCTTTTCTCTGAAAAGGATATGATCGCAACTGAAGTGCCAATGATTAATGTTGCACTCTCTGGTTCTCTAGATGGTGGTTTAACACCTGGATTGACAGTACTTGCTGGTCCATCAAAACACTTTAAGACATCATTTGCTTTGCTTATGGCAAGTGCATATATGAAGAAATATGATGATGCTGTGATGTTATTTTATGATTCAGAGTTTGGTTCTCCACAATCATACTTCGAAACATTTGGTATTGATGTCAATCGTGTTTTACATACACCTATTACAGATGTAGAACAACTCAAATTCGATCTTGTTTCTCAACTCGATAATATCGATAGAGGTGATAAGGTTGTAATCGTTATCGATTCAATCGGTAACTTAGCTTCAAAGAAAGAACTCGAAGATGCTTTGAATGAGAAATCTGTTGCAGATATGTCTCGTGCAAAAGCTTTGAAAGGTTTATTTAGAATGGTAACTCCTTATCTTACAATGAAAAATATTCCACTTCTTGCTGTGAATCATACTTACAAAGAGATTGGATTATTCCCTAAAGATGTTGTTGGTGGTGGTACAGGTATTTACTACTCAGCTGATAATATTTGGATTTTAGGTCGTCGTCAAAATAAAGAAGGTACAGATATTGTAGGTTACGACTTTATCATTAATGTGGAGAAATCAAGATATGTTAAAGAAAAATCTAAGATCCCTGTCTCAGTTTCTTGGGAAGGCGGCATCGAAACTTATAGTGGCCTTTTGGATATCGCTCTTGCTGGTGGCTGGGCTTCTAAGCCTTCCAATGGTTGGTATTGCCGTGTTGATCGTAGCACTGGTGAATTGGTTGAACCAAAAGTTCGACTTAAAGAGACGCTTCTACCTGAGTTCTGGGCGCCGATATTAGAAGATAATGAATTTAAAGAATTTATCAAGTCTCAATATACAATTGGTCATAAGTCAATGATTGATGGCGATATTGTACAAGAGGAATAAAACAGTGTATAATATAACCTTTGATGATTATACTTTTTCTGAGAACGAAATGTCTGAAAATTGGGCAGTTCGTTTAAAGACTAAATATAAAGATGTACTATATGAATACGGTAAGGTAAGTGTAAAAGAAACAGAATCAAATGATGGTGTTTTATCTTATCAATACAATATTATTGATAGTGCAGAATATGATGAGAAAGAACTAATTGAATCCGAAGAATTTAATAATTATCTCGGTGCAGTATTAGAACATATTATAACAGATGCTTTTGATAGTGGTAAATTTAAAATAGGCGAAGATGCAACCAACGATACAGACGACAATACTAAGAAATCTCTTCACTAACGAAGAGTTTACAAGACGAGTAATACCTTACTTAAAGAAAGAATATTTTGAAGATGACCATCGTGTTGTCTTCGATCAACTTGTAAATTACGTAAGTAAATATAATAAAATGCCAAGTCGAGAATCTATGATTATAGAACTCGATAATGGTAAAATTTCTCCTGAAAAATTTGAAGCTGCAAGTCATTTAGTTAATGAAGTGACACGTGCTGAACAAGTTGATATGGATTGGCTTCTCGAAAATACTGAAAAGTTCTGCCAAGATCGATCAGTATTTCTTGCTATTATGAAATCTATTGAGATTATTGATGGCAAATCTGATATGACACAGAATGCTATTCCTGAAATCTTATCTGATGCTCTTTCAGTTAATTTTGATCAGAATATCGGTCATGATTATATCAATAATTCAGATGAGCGATATGATTTCTATCATAAAGAAGAAGATCGTCTACCATTCGATTTAGATTACTTTAATAAGATTACAAAAGGTGGTCTACCACGTAAGACATTGAATATTGCACTTGCAGGTACAGGTGTAGGTAAATCATTGTTTATGTGTCATGTTGGTGCTTCGGCTCTTACACAAGGCAAGAATGTTTTGTATATTACAATGGAAATGGCAGAAGAACGTATTGCTGAACGTATCGATGCTAACCTAATGAATATGCCTATCGATCAACTTGAAAAGATTGATAAGGTAACATATGATACAAAGATTGAAAGTATTGCAAAGAAAACAATTGGTAAACTTATTATTAAAGAATATCCAACTGGATCTGCACATGCTGGTCATTTTAGAGCACTCTTAAAAGAACTCAAACTGAAAAAGAATTTTACACCAGATATTATCTTTATCGATTATCTTAATATCTGTGCATCATCGAGAATGAAAGGTATGGGTGGTGCTATTAATTCTTATTCATATATTAAGTCAATTGCCGAAGAATTACGTGGTCTTTCAGTTGAATTTAATGTACCAATCGTATCAGCAACACAAACAACACGTAGTGGTTATTCTAATTCTGATGTTGGTCTTGAAGATACATCAGAATCATTTGGTTTACCAGCTACAGCAGATTTAATGTTTGCTCTGATCAGTAACGAAGAACTTGAAGGTCTTGGTCAAATTATGGTCAAACAATTAAAGAATCGATATAACGATCCAACATCTTATCGAAGATTTGTTATTGGTATCGATAGAGCTCGTATGAAGTTATTTGATGCAGAAGAGAATGCACAAACCTTAATCGAGAATACAACCCCAGCTGCACCACAAAAAGATAAACTCGACTTTAGTGATTTTAAATAGGAAATACTATGTTTCAGAAGATAAAAGAGATGTTTAAAAAGAAACCAGATTATAAAGAGCTATATGAAAATGAGCTTGGAGTAAGCGAACATTGGGAATTTAAATACAATACTCTTGCTAAATCAATAAAAGAAATAGCTGATAAGCTATAGCTATCTAAAAAACGAATAGTAAACGCGCTTTACTATCTAAAAAATTATCGAAAAAAGTGCAAAAAAACATGTACTTTTCCTCCCTGTTTGGTATAATATACATATAAACAATCAAAAAGAGAGGTTAATATGGCTAAAAGATTTACAGATAACGACAAATATTCAGCTACTATGCGTACAGCGATCAATAAGACTCGCGATCTTAACAAGATTATTAGAGATTTGTTCGATGCTTCTGATTCTGACTGGGTATTACATGATGCTGATAGAGTTACATTAATCTTCCCTACTGTTCATATGACGAAACACGGTTGGGACAACGTTGATGGTTCTAGAGCTAAAGCTTCTGATCTTGGTGGATACACACTTAGAATGATCGACAGACTTGCTGATCAAACTGATGTAGTTCAAATGTGGTACCCTAAAGATGGTCACGTTGGAATTCACTTCAATAGACATGCTTTAAAGCGTAGAATCGATCCTTCTATTCTTAGAGATTTCAATCTTAGAGCTGGTTACAGTGATTATGTTCCAGGTGGTTACGATTCTTTCGATGACTGGTACAAAAGAAATCAAATGCACATTATTTTCTAAAAAAGGTTTACAAACATTAAAAACTGTGGTATAATATAATTTTAAATAGAGAGAGGTTGTTATGATTACATACGTTGATTTTAAAGATGCTATTATTGAGGCTGCACAGAGACCTAGCAATATTGCTGAGGACGGTACAGTGATTTGGAACTATGTTGAGGCTGATCTGTTTATCGAAGGTGTGATGACAGAAGAGCTTAGATCAGCATTTAATTTTATTGTTAATGGTTATAAAAAAGGAGAGAGATAATGCTTAAATCAAAAGTCCGTGAGTTACTTAAAGCTCAAATCGAAGAATTTCTAGCTAACGGCGGAGAAATTACTAAAGTAGAACCTAAGGCTGATCCAACCGAAAAACCTAAATCTGTAATGGGTCCAAGGATGAGAACAGGTGGTTTAGGTAATGGAGGTAAGTCAGCATGATTAATGATTTCGACGCTCTTATTGGTAATTATCTAACTATGGCTGCAGATTTTGATCCTGCAACTGGTAAAACAACAATTGGAAAATACTTCATTGATGATGTTGAAGAAGGTCCATATGATGAAGTACTGATCATGCTTCGTAAAGAAGGTGAAACCGAAGCTATTCCAACTCCTATTGAAAAACTTATCCCTATCATAGAAAGAAACTGTGAAATGTATGGTGATGCTGTTGTATTAGATAACATATTATAATCTATGAATAAACAAAGAAAAAAACAAAAAGAAAAAATACTTGACCGATATTATAACGAAATGATAAATTTTATTAAATACTGTTGGGAAGAGTGTTGTGAGGAACAAACTATTGAAAATCTTTATTTTGAAGTACAACGAAATCCATTTATTCCGACATTAGAAAATATCGGGTATGATCATGAATTCTTATATTTAGTTTTAGAAGAAGATTATTTAATAAGTCCATATGATTTATCATTTAAATTTGTTAATAACATTATAAAAGAATTTGAAGCTGAAATTCTCGGCTCCAAATTATAATAAAAAAATTATTAATTATTATAAATACCTTAATAATATAAAGGAAAGCTTATGTATTTTGAATATTGGCACATCGGTATATTTTTTGTTTGGTGGGCAATCTCTGTATTTTTTATCGCCAGATCAGCACGATATGATGGTTTAGCTGAAGGTGCTGAAACAACTATTAAAATGTTAGAAATCCAAAAATTCATCAAAATCTCTGATGACGGCGAAATCTCTGCTGGTTCTAAAAAATAATAAAGAAAATTTATTATTATAATAAAAAAATATAATTAAAAAAGTGAAAAAAAGCATGTACATTCTCTGCCAGTTTGGTATAATATAACTATAAACAATTAAACGAGAGGTTATTATGAAAGAACAATTTATTAGAGACGCATTTACTGTTAAAGATATTGCAAAAGGTTTTGGTACAATTACTTGGAAAGTAAGAGGTTTTTGGGCGACTCCAGTTGAAGTTCATTTTGAAAGAAGTTGGAATATCAACCAAACCGGTGTTTGGAAATTTGAGATCTCACATGCTTCTGGTGGTCATGAAGAAGGTGTATCAGATTCAGAAAGAGCACGTAATTTAGCTGCTGCTTTAAACGATGCTGCCGATACAGTTGATTTCTTAAAGAATGTTGAAGGTCAGATTGAAGCTGCTTTTCAAGAGCAAATAAAAGAATCATCTGCAGTTTTGGCAATTTAATTAAGGAGAGATATGACTAATAACAATAATTCTGGCGGCCAATGGTGTTCCACACCAGATAAAAACGGTAGAAGAGAGTGCATTCCTTTTAAAGATTATCTTAAAATGACAGATGCACAGAAAAAACAATTTAACAGACAGAGAGGGTTAGATGGCAAGAAGTAAATCTTATGTAGGTACATTTGATGTCAATTCAGCTTCAGATATGATTGAATTAGACAAAATCAGAAAAGAAATCATTCCAGCAGTCAATGCTAAAACATCCAAAAAGGTTCGCCTTGTTCTCAGAGGCAGAAAACCTATCAACAAACTCGAAATCAACACATTACCTCACGGATCTTGTATGGTTCGTAAACGTGTTGTTTCTTATGATTATTTCGGAAATATCGTTGGTGGTCTTAAAAATGCCACTCAATTAGATGCATATATCTACCGCAGGTAGAAAAAAAAGCGAAAAAAACTTAAAAAAAGCATGTACATTTGCCCCAAATGTGGTATAATATACTTGTGTTTAGATGATGAGAGGTTAAATTGAATACAGTTAAGGTTACACGAGCTAAGTCAAATGATGTCAAAAAGATGGCCGAAGATGTCGTTTTTTGGTGTTATAATAAATTACTTCCTCACCATTCAACAATTCATGTTGATATAGATTTCAAACACATTCGTCAGACTGGTTATGACGGTCTTTGCGAATGGCAAGATACGAATGTTGCTCCTCGAGAATTTAAGATTACTGTACATAAAGGTTTCGGTAAGAAAAACATTATTCAAACAATTATTCACGAAATGATTCATGTTAAGCAATACGCTAAAGGTGAATTAGCTGAACGATATCGTGGTGGTCATACTCAATATTGGAATGGTGTCGATCACAATGAAACAGAATATGAAGATCAGCCATGGGAAATTGAAGCTCATAGCTTAGAAGATGCTCTATACGAAGAATACATTAATTATATAAATAGCTATGGATAATTTACAAGGAATTGAAGATTTCATGGCTCTGAATAGAGAATTTATGAAGCGTGCAAGAGTACGTACTTCATTTAATTTAAAATCACAAGATATTGGTTCTTTAACTTATAAAGAAGAGATTCGTACGTTGTTTAATGAAGATATGTTTGTTAAGCTATTAAATCCAGAGCAATATTACATTTCATCAGCAGAATTTAAACAAGCTGATGGATCTAAGCAAAGAAAAAACGTTGTACAAAAAGCTATTGAAAAATTAAGAGCCAAAACGCAAAACTCATTCAAATACCTATACAATTATAATATTAAAGGTGTAGGTCCTGGTGAAGTTATGTTTTACTATCTCACAGATGATTTATTCTGTGGTGGTGGTTCATCTGATGTTGACTTAAACTTTCAAGGTGGTAAAGCAAATTCATACGAATTAAAATCTTCTCTGATCAGAAAATCTGATGGCACAATTGCTGGATTTTTTACAGGTGGCAGAGTTGTTGTCGATCAATTAGTAACAGAGATCAAAAAATTAGCAGCAGAAGGAAATATTAATACTGGATCAGAAGCAAATGGTGTTTCAAGTAGTGGTATAGTTGAATTAAGAAAGAACGAAGTTACTGCTGGACGAATGAAAATAATTGAAGATAAGTATAGAGATATTGTACATAAAAATTATTTTGCTCAACACAAATTTATATTTACTTCAAACGAAACAGCAGGCGGATATTTAGTAGGAGATATAATGTATATGGGTAATGTCCCAAAGAAAAACATTTATATTGATTCTATTACTCAAGGTAAATTTAAACCACGTTTATGGGGTTTAACAAATAATACTCATTTAACACCATACAAATAAAATATATGCAAAAGTTTAAACAATATTTAGAAGAAAAAAAGAATACACACATGACTCACCTCGAAGATAAAGTCATTTATGGAGGTGTAGACGGTGTACGTGATGCTATTCTCGCTTTACGTGGTTTGCGAGATATGCTAGCTGGTCATGCACAAAGAGAAGTAGATGTTACTGTAAAATGGGACGGAGCTCCTGCTGTTGTCTGTGGAGAAGATCCAGATGATGGTAAGTTTTTCGTTGCAAAGAAAGGTGCATTTAATAAAACCCCAAAAATTTATAAATCTCATGCTGATATTGATGCTGATATTCCTAATGCTGATCTGAACAATAAAATGAAGATTGCATATACTGAATTATCCAAACTTGGTATTAAAGGTGTTGTCCAAGGCGATATTATGTTTACATCAGATGATCTTAAAAAGGAAACTATTGATGGAGAAGATTACCTTACTTTTCATCCTAATACCATTGTATACGCTGTTAAGTCTGATTCTGCTGAGGCCAAAGATATTCGACAAGCTAATATTGGTGTTGTGTTCCACACATCGTACACTGGCAAAACGTTCCAAGATATGCGGGCGAGTTATGGAGTCGACGTATCCAAATTTAGGAAAGTACGAAGTGTCTGGGCACAAGATGCAGAACTCAGAGATTTATCAGGTTCTGCTTCACTCACAAAAGCGGATACTGATGAAATCACTACTGCACTCTCAAAAGCTGGCAAAATCTTTTCGAAAATTGGACGATCAATCCTAGAAGCAGTCAAAAATAACGAAGAATTAGCAGGATATATAGAACAACACATCAATGCAAATGTAAGACAAGGTCAAATGATTGGTGATTCACGTAGACACGTTGATTCTCTGATCAGATTTGTTTCAGATAAGTATAATAAACAAATTGATAAACTTAAATCTGATAAAGGTAAAGCTAATAAAACAGCACAAAGAGATGCAGTATTAAGCTTTTTTAGTCCTAGAAACAAAGCAAATCTAATTAATTTCTTTGAATTACAAAAATCTTTGATAGTGGCGAAGTTAATTATTATAAATAAGTTAAACAAGGTGAATAGTTTGAGCACATTCGTGAAGACTAGTAAAGGTTTTAAAGTTACTGGTGCTGAAGGTTTTGTAGCTATAGACAAACTTAAAGGTGGTGCAGTTAAATTAGTTGATAGATTAGAATTCTCTGCTAATAACTTCAGCGCTGACATTATTAAAGGCTGGGATAAAGGACGATAATCCTACCCTAATGGGAATTGCGAGAAAACACATGTATAGTTTTAAAGACTTACTGGCAGTTGATTACAAGCCAGGAGAAGACGAACAAATTAAAAATAATGCTAAGAAGCGTAAGCGTGCTGACGTAGAAGAAGCATTAACCATGCAACAGCGTATGAAAAAGAGACAAGTCATGCGCAGAATGAAAGCTAAGATTGCAATGGGTCGTCGTAAGGCTATGCGTCGTACCGCAAGTACCGAAGTTCTTAAGAAACGTGCACAAAGAAAAGCACGTTTAATGGTCCTCAAAAAGTTTCTAAAAGGTAAAGATAAGAAAGATTTATCTTACTCTTCTCGTGCTGCTTATGAAAAGATGGTTAATCGTAAACAAGCAGTAGTCAATAGATTAGCAAAGAAATTAATTCCTAAACTTCGTCAAGCTGAGCGTGATCGTAAAGTTAAGAGAAATCAAAATAAGGCAGCTCCGAAATGATAAAAGGATTTTCTGATTATATTACAGAAGCTGCAAAGGAATGCACATTTACGTTTGGTAGATTTAATCCACCAACAACTGGTCATGAGAAACTACTTGATGTAGTTGCAAAGGTAGCACGTAACACTAAATATTTTGTATTTGCATCTCAATCATCTGATGCAAAGAAAAACCCACTTGATTATTCAACAAAGATCAAATACATGCGTAAGATGTATCCTAAGCATGCACGTTCTATTATGATTGATAAAAAGATCAGAACAGTATTTGATATTCTTGTTAGATTATATGATCAAGGTTATAATAAAGTAAACATGGTTGTTGGCTCTGATAGAGTTAATGAGTTTGAAGTATTATTAAACAAATATAATAATCAAAAAGCTCGTCATGGTTTTTATAACTTTGAAGGTGGTATTAATATCGTATCTGCTGGCGAAAGAGATCCAGACTCTGATGATGTAACTGGTATGTCAGCTTCTAAGATGAGAGCTGCTGCAGCCGCAAATGATTTTGCCTCATTCTCGCAAGGATTACCAAAATCATTTAAGGATGGTCAAGCACTCTTTAATGATGTTCGAAAAGGTATGGGTTTGAAAGAATCTTATGACTTTAGAGAACATATTCAACTCGAGCCTGTATCTGAAACTAGAGAAGCTTACGTCCAAGGTGATCTATTTTCAGAAGGTGATGTTATTGTAGTAAAAGAATCAGATGAGGTTGGTGAGGTTATCATGCTTGGTTCTAATTACGTTTTAGTTGAAATGGCTGATGGTAAGAAACTACGTAAATGGTTAGAAGATGTTGAATTAGTAGAAGCTCAAGATCCAGACATTAAAGATAGAGAAGGATCACAACCCGCAGAATATCATAAAGGTTTATCTAAGTCAACTAAAATTAAACGCGATGCCCAATTTAAGAAGCAAGCGAAGATGGCAGATGACAATCCTGCGGCATATAAGAAAGCTCCAGGAGATAGCGTAAAAACTAAACCTTCAAAACATACAAAGAAATATCATAAAATGTATGGCGAAGGATTTAAATCATTTTCTACTTTCAATGAAGTAATTACCGAAGATGTAACAAAGGCATTACAAAAGAAAGCAGATAAAACTGGTATGCCAGTAGGTGTACTTAGACAAGTTTATAATAGAGGCGTAGCTGCATGGAAAACTGGTCACCGTCCTGGTGCAACAGCATCTCAATGGGGTTTCGCAAGAGTTAATAGTTTTGTTACCAAGTCAAAAGGAACTTGGGGCGGAGCAGATAAAGATTTAGCAGCAAAGGTAGGAAAATAGAATGTCGCATTTTAAAGTTGGTCAAGGTGTAAAATGTAAAGCAAGTGGAATGACTGGTAAAGTTATTGAAGTTGATCCAAAAGAAAAAGGAAAATACTATAAGGTACAACGTACTGATGGTAGTATGAAACAATATTCACCTGACGAATTAACAGCTTTAAAAGAATCTTGGGACGATGAAAGAATGGATATCATTGGTCAAAATGGCAATGATGGTTTACATTATGAAATCCAAGAAGCTGCTGGAGATGTAGATACTGACAATAGAGTTGTTTCTGCAACACGTAAACCAACTATCCAACGAGGAGCGGATGGTAAACCACATGTAGTAATGAGGCCAACACACATGAAAAAAATAGAATCAAAAGTACCTTTCGATCCACCATATAAGAGAGTTAAAAGCAGTGTAACTGTTGATAAATCTGGTGCTAAACATGGACCAATGTCGAAAGCAA
>Ga0255760_10005355_pt1 | contig 10975 bp, 16 predicted proteins | sample 071ome_25_FD_179960 | JGI IMG/M metagenome (GOLD analysis project Ga0255760, IMG submission 179960) | Coastal salt marsh microbial communities from the Groves Creek Marsh, Skidaway Island, Georgia - 071410BT metaG (version 2) | ecosystem: Environmental > Aquatic > Marine > Intertidal zone >... | reverse complement strand
TCCCACTTACCTTCGTGAGTTGTTTTATCTGCAAAAGGAATTTGTCTTGCAGTAGATAAAATTAATGTAATGGCATGTTCTGCTGTTGTAATAGAATTTCCAAAAGGAGTATTCATTACAACTTTTCCATTATTAGTGGCAGCCTCAAGATCAATATTATCAACTCCGATCCCTGCCCTGCCAATAACTTTTAATCTTTTTGATTTTTCAATAATATTTTTATTAGGTTTTGTTGCCGATCTAACAACAAGTCCATCGCAAGTTTCTAATTCTTTAATTAATTCTTCCTCGCTTAAACCAGTCTTAACAACTGTTTCAATACCATTATCTTTAAAGATATTTACCGCTTCTTCACTTAACTTATCTGCAATTAAAACTTTATACATTTAGCTGCTTACTACAGCATATGCCCAGTCTAACCAAGGCAATAAATTTTGAATATCAGATGTTTCCACAGTTGATCCACCCCAAATTCTAAATCCAGGAGGAGCTGTTCGATATGAGTTTATATCATAAGCAACCTGTTCTTTATCCAAAAGATTGTTAATTTCCTTAATTTTACTCGCTTGTTCTTCGTCACTTAGTTTTAAGAAATTTTGGTCTTTCACTTTTAAACAAATACTAGTTGAAGACAAATTTGACTTATCCTCACATAAAAAATCTACCCAATCACTTTGTTCTACCCACTGTTTTACTGCTTCAAGGTTTTTATTCGACCTTTCTATAGCTCCTTTGGACCCGCCTATAGAATCAACCCAAGCTAATGCATCTAATGCATCTTCAACACAAAACATTGAAGGAGTGTTGATGGTAGCACCTTTAAAAATTCCGTCAGCTAATTTTCCTTTTGATGTCAATCTATATATTTTCGGCAATGGCCATTGAGGTTTATATGTTTCTAAGCGTTCAATTGCTTTTGGAGATAAAGCAATCATTCCATGAGCGCCTTCCCCACCTAAAACTTTTTGCCAAGACCATGTAATCACATCTAGTTTTTTAAAATCCATTTCCATTGCAAATACTGCAGAAGTTGCATCACATATAACTAAACCTTTTCTATCATCAGGTATCCAGTTTCCATCTGGAACTCTAACTCCTGATGTAGTTCCATTCCAATTAAACAGAACATCTTTATTAAAATCGATTTTTGATAAATCTGGTAATTGCCCATAGTCAGCTTTATGAACATTACACTCTTTAATTTTTAATTGATCGGTAATTGTTTTTGCCCAATCTAATCCAAAACTTTCCCACGCTAAAACCTCAACGCCATTTGGTCCAAGCAAATTCCACATTGCAGCCTCTACCGCTCCAGTATCCGAGCCAGCTAAAATTCCAACTTTGTAATCCGTTGGTAAATTTAATATTTTTTTTGATTGCTCTATAACTTGTAATAATTTTTCTTTTGCAGGTTTTGCCCTATGAGATCTTCCTAATGTTTCAAGATCAAACTTCGATGCACTCCAGCCTGGTCTCTTTTTACAAGGACCAGAAGAAAAATATGGACTTTTTGGTTTAACTGTTGGTTTTGACATTTTGATTTTATAACGCAGCCTCAAGATCTGAGGCTGCGCTTTTAAAGAATTAATTATTTATGCTGCACACTCCAAAGGTAATTTGTGCTTCAAAGCTACACCAGACAAAAAGTTCCACATAAATTTTGCAGTAGTGAGTGCTGCCTTTTCTGCTTTCACTTGCTCTTCTGGAGAAAGTTCATCTAAAAGTTTTTCACATTCAGCTCTATGGACAACATCAGCATCTTTATGAACTTCAAAAAATTGAAGGCCTTCTTTAGTATCAACGCCGTAATGTTGTTTGAGTCCAGTGATTTTAACATCAGCAATTTCAGGAACTTGTCTTTCATAAGTGTAAAAAGAACCAAGGCCTTCCGCATAGCTAGATCTTGCCTGTTTGAAAAAGTTATCAATCATATCTTTTGTAAAAGCATCTTGATTTTTATTTTCAATTTCTTTTCCATCAGCTCCTAAAGCCGTAGCAAACTGCTTCCAAAGTTTAGGGTGATCGTTTTCTCTATCTTCTTCTTCTTGTAAATTTTCTAAAAGCACTTTTCTTTTTGAAATATCTTCACATAAAGAATGTGTTGCGCTGATATATCTTGGGAATGCTTTTACATGCTGATAATATTGTTCAGCATAATCCTTAATAATTTCTCTATTTAATTTTCCTTCATTCCATGCTTGGTAAAAGGGATGTTTTAATAGATGATATTCATCTAATTTATCTGCAAGTTTTTTTGAAAACATATCGACTCCTATATAATTAATTGCTTAACTTTATTTTTATTGATCAATAATTCAATCAATAAAAACGCGACTTTTTAATAATGTTAAAATTTAAGGAAATTTAAAACAGCCTTATTTTTCAATAAAATAAGGCTGTTTTGAAAGACTATTTATTGAACATGTCTTTTAAAGCTTTTGCAGGTAAAAATTTTACTTTTTGAGAAGCTGAGATTTGGATAGTTTCTCCAGTTCTTGGATTTCTACCTTGTCTTGCTTTTCTTTTTGCTACTTTGTAAGTACCAAAACCTGCTATTTTTACAGAGTCATCATCTTTAAGAGCATCTAAAATAATATTAGTTATGCTATCAAATGTTCTTTCTGCATCAGCTTTACTTAAGTTTAATGTGCTAGAAATTTTAGCAACAAGCTGTTTTTTGTTCATTTTGGTCCTTTCGAATCGTTAATAATTAACATTCTTTCAAAAACTCAATAAAATCAACGAAAATTCATTTTGGGTGACTTTTTAACCACAGTTTTCAACCTTTAATTGGTAAAAAATATAGCTTTTTAGAACAAACCTAAGCTTTTTAAGTCGTTAAATGTCGCAAAAAACATCAAAGTAAAGAGAACAGCCATTCCAAATTTGTAAAAATACATTTGGACATTTTCACTTAATGGCTTCCCTCTTAAAAATTCAATCAAATAAAAAAACAAATGGCCACCATCTAATAATGGAATTGGAAACAAATTAATTAAACCGAGACTAATCGAAATATAAGCCATGATTGATAAGAAAGGGATCAAACCATGTTCGGCAACTTTTCCTGATATCTGAGCAATTTTAATTGGACCTCCTAACTGATCAGTGCTTTCCTTACCAGCTATCATCTTTCCTATGTATGATAATGTCATTGAAATAGTGTTATAAGTTTCTTTAACCGATAATGACAAAGCATTTACAGGACCTAGTCGCTCTCTTTCCATTTTTCCTTTTAAGGGAGCTATCTTAATTCCTATTAATTTTCTCTCGATAGTATTTCCAAAATTATCTTTTGTAATTTTTTTTTCAGGCTGAATAATAAATGATAACGGCCTTTGACTTCTTAGAACTTCCACTTTTACTTTTTCAAATTTACTTGTGGTAATAAATAACGCAACATCATTTATGCTTTCAATTTTTTTATCATCAATAAATGTTATTTGGTCATTGCTCTTTAAACCAGCTTTGGAAGCTGGTGAATTTTGTTGAACTTCGGTAATAACTGGAACGGTAATATCTTTTCCAACAGTCATAAATATTATTGAAAAAATAAATATAGCTAAGATAAAGTTAGCAATTGGTCCTGCAGAAACTATAATGGCCCTCTGATATAATGGTTTCGTTGTTAAAAGTTTGGAGTGATCTTTGCTTTCAATTTTTGATAAACTTATTGGTTGTGAGGCTGAGTTACTATCACCAAAAAATTTTACATAACCTCCTAAAGGAATTGCACAAATTTTCCATCTTGTACCATCCTTGTCATTAAAACCAAATAGTTCTTTACCAAATCCGATTGAAAAATCGGTGACCCCAACTTTATATTTCTTGGCAAAATAATAATGACCGTATTCATGAATGAATACAACAACAGATATTAAGATAATAAATGAAAGAATATATTGTAACATCATAAATTTTTTATACTAAATACCAGCAATATACCAAAAATAAAAACTAATGAACCCGATATTAGATTTATTTTTCTTAAAAAACTTGGAGTAAGATTATTTTTTAATTTAATTGAAATAGTACAAAGAACAGTCCACCAAACCATAGATCCTAAAAAAATACCCAAAACAACAAGTACTGAACCAAGAAAATTAATTTCATTCATTAGAAAATTTACATAAGAAAGAGCAGCCACAAATGCTATAACTGTCATTGGATTACTAATGGTTACTAAAAAACCACTAAATAAATCTTTAAATGATGTCTCGTGGATTGTATTATCTGAATTTGTACTTGGTATTTTGGTCATCATTCTTAAACCTACAAACATTATACAAAATGCACCCGCTAACCTTAAAACATAGTTACTTTCTAAAGTTTCCCCTGAAATTGCAAAAATTCCAAATACTGCAAAAATTCCATAAAAAAGATCAGCAAGTGCCACGCCTAAACCTGTAATCAAACCAGATTTTAAGCCATATTGAACAGACCTGCTGATACACATAACAGCTGCCGCACCTACTGGCAGCGCAACAAAAAAACCTATAATGAGACCTGTAAAGATGTAAATCATCAAAAAATATCCAATTTTATTTTAAAAATTGACTAGATTCTCTTTATACGTTGTTTTATAAATTCTGTATAACAAAAAGGAATTTTAAAAATGGCAATTTTTGACGACGAAAATAATAATCAAAGTAGTAGCAGTCCGTTTTCAAGATCTACTTCTACAAGATCATCTTCAATAGACGGTACTAAAGAAGGTAACATTCATATTGGTTCTGGTGTGTCTGTTAATGGAGAGATTAATGCACCAAATGAAGTAATAGTTAATGGAAAGCATACAGGTAAAGTATCTGCAGGAAAAATTAGCGTCAAAAATGGTGGTGGTGTCGACGGTGAGACTGCTGTTGAGACTGCTGAAATTGAAGGTAATTATGATGGTAATTTGCAAGTCGCTGGAACTTTATCAGTTTCGTCTTCGGGTATTGCTAAAGGTGAAATCAGATATAAAGATTTAGAAATTGCTCTAGGAGGAAAGATTAGCGGAACAATTGCTGAAATGTCAGATGAAGATTTTCAAAAATCAAAAATAAAATTAGTTAAAGATGAAGAGCAAACCAATAAAAAATCTGGTGGTGGTTTCTTCGGTACGGCTAAAGAAGAAGATAATTAAAATATCATAAACAGCTATGGCTTCATCAAATTCAATTCTATTGTCTGATGTAGAATTAAAAGGAAAAATAACTGAAAAAGATGACGTTATTCTTGGATGTAAGTTTGACGGCAACATAGTTGCAAATAAAGTCAGTCTATCTGACACGGCAGATATTAATGGCAACATTAATGCCAATGAAATTTCAGTTCATGGAAAGATTAACGGATCTCTAACAGCCAAAAAAGTGAAAATCAATAAAGGATGCAACTTTGAAGGAGATGTTGTTGGAGAGAGCATATCTATTGAAGAAGGTGCCAATATCAAGATTCAAGCATTAACTAAAAAGAGTGTTTGATACGGTCCAACTTTTTAAAATTGGCCTATCTCTTTTAAGTATATATTTTCTTATACTGCTTGCTTTGCAATTTAAATTAAAAAAAGATAAATCTGATTTAAAAAATAAATATGATTTTAAAAAAAATGAGCTAAAAAATAGAACTGAATTTTTAAAAAGTTTACAGTCTGAATTAAAAAATAAAAAAAATATTAAAAATAAAATAAAGAAATTAAAAAAATTAAAAAAATCAAAAAAGACTAAAAAGAAAAAATAACTAAAAGTCCCATTCAGTAACTTTAGAAAATATAAAATCTCTAAAAGCTTTAACTCTCGCTACATTTTTTAGTGACTGAGGGTAAACAAAATGAGCTTCGTATTTTGGGCCATTAACATCAGGTAATACTCTAACTAATCCTTTATTATCACCTACCATATAATCTGGTAATGCCGCTAATCCAGCACCAGCATCTACAGCTAACATTAAAGAATAAATATTATTAACTTTCATCACTGGTTTTCTTTTTTGTTTTGTTCCAAGTTTTAAAATCCATTCTTTTTCTGACAATGGTGAAGGTGTACCTTTTCCATAAGTAATAAGATCATGTTTATCTAAATCTTTTGATGTCTTTGGCGCTCCTTTTTTTGCAATATATTTTGAAGAACCGTAAATATGATAATTAATATCAACTAGTTTCCTTTGAATGTAATTTAATTGCTTTGGTTGTCTCATCCAAATTGCAATATCTGCTTCTCTTATGCTAAGGTCTAATTCATCATTGGTAACGATTAATTCGACTTCAATATCTGGATTTTTATCTCTAAACTCTTTAATTCTTGGTGTTAACCAAATTCCACCAAAACCTACAACAGTAGTGATTACTAATTTTCCAGACGGCTTATCTTTGCGTTCAACTAAATCTGTCTCAACTTCTTTAATTTTTGAAATAACCTCATTTGCTGTTTTGTATAAAGTTTCACCATTATCAGTTAATGACAATCCTCTAGCATGTCTTTGAAACAAGCTACATTTAAGTTCATATTCTAATGACTGTATTTGTCTACTAATTGCAGATTGACTAAGATTTAACACTTCTCCGGCTTTGGTAAAACTACCGGCTTGTGTCACAGCATGAAAAATTTTTAATTTATCCCAATCCATATTATTTATTTACATCAACAATAACTCTTCCAGAAATTTCACCTTTTAAAATTTTTGATGAGTTTTTAATTAGATCTTCTAGTCCCCACTCCTCCACACCTTCAGAAAGCTTATTAAAATCAATATAAGAATTAGCTTGCGACCATAAAAACTCTCTTCTTTTTGCTGGTGCTGTCACTGAGTCTATTCCCCATAACTTTACTCCTCTAATAATAAAAGGCATCACAGTTGTTTCTAATTTATAGCTACTTGCTAAACCACATGCTGCAACAATTCCATTTGGTCTTGTGTGAGATAATGCTTTAGCTAAAATTTTTCCACCCGTGGTATCTACAACCCCGTCATATAAACCTTTATCAATAGGTCTGGCATCTTGATCCAATTCTGATCTCTCAACTATTGTTTGTGCACCAAGTGATTTTAAGAAATCTGATTTTTCTTTTTTCCCAGTAACTGCTGAAACATTATAACCAAGTTTACTAAGTGCCAATACTGCAACACTTCCAACGCCTCCTGTTGCACCTGTAACTAAAACATCTTTTATTGGCTCTCCTAGCAAAATCGTTTCACGGGCTTGAATTGCAAGTACGCACATTAAGGCTGTAAGTCCTGCTGTTCCTAAAATCATTGCTTTTTTACTATCAAGATCGTTTGGCATTTTAACCAAAAAGTCATCCTGTACTTTTGCATATTGAGAGTATCCTCCAAAAAAAACTTCACCTACTCTCCAACCAGTTAAAATGACTTTATCTCCTTTTTTAAATTTATCAGATTCACTTTCTTCAACAGTGCCAGCAAAATCAATACCTGGAATGTGAGGGTATTCTTTGACAAGGTTACCACCATTTTTTAAAATCATTCCATCTTTATAATTTAATGATGAGTAATCAATTTTTACAAGAACATTACCATGTTTCAAAAAAGATTTTTCAATTTGCTTAACTTCCCTTGTGAAGTTTTCTCCATCTTTGTTTATAAGAATAGCTTTAAAGTTCATCTATAAAATTTAAGCTGTTTGATTTTCTAATTTGCTTTGTCTTTCATTGTAAAAATAAACTTGGTCTGTATCCAAATCTGCGTCATCTTTTAGAACAAAACAAATATTGCAGTAACCACATACAACATATCCTTCTTCAGGTTTAATTTTATAATAAACCTTAGGACTATCAAGTTGTGTTGCGACATGGGTTGTGTCGACGTAAATTTTTTTTAAGTCCTTATATTTATCAGGAATATTAACCATTAGTTTTTTTGATTAATGTAAGCTAGAAATCTTTGTTGCAATGTCTGGCTATCTCTAAATGAACCAGTAAAATAATTTGTGACCGTCGTAGCGTTTTCTTTCATCACTCCCCTTGTTGTCATACATTGATGAATTGCATCAATACACACAGCTGTTCCATGGGCTTTTAACCCTTTGTTTATAGCGTTAGCAATTTGCATTGTTAATCTCTCTTGAGTTTGCAATCTTCTTGAATAAGCCTCAACAACTCGAGCTAATTTGCTAAGCCCGACTACTTTTTCTGAAGGAATGTAGGCAACATGAGCAATACCTATAATTGGAGCCATGTGATGCTCGCAATGACTTTGAATGGATATATTTTTTTGAATAACCATATCATCATATCCCTCAACATCGCCAAATGTTTTTTCAAGATAGGATTGCGGATCATCAGCATAACCTGAGAAATATTCATCAAATGCTTTAATAACTCTTTTTGGGGTTTCTATTAATCCTTCTCGATCTGGATTTTCACCTATATATTTTAAAATTGTTTGAATAGCTTTTTTTGCTTCTTCTTTACTTATCTTCTCTTCTAATTTAGCTCTAAATTCTGTAACGTTTTTATTTGTCATTAGATCCTTGTATAATTAAATTTGATTAATGTAATATACAATTATAGATACACATAACAATGTTTAAAAAAAGAATTTCAGTAGAACAAGTTGAAGAAGGCAATGAATTATGCCCTAAGTTCGACGAAAATGGTTTGATCCCAGTTATTACGACTGATCATAAAACTGGAGAAATCTTGATGCATGGCTACATGAATGAAGAAGCCTTTAAAAAAACCATTGAAACAAAAGAGGCTCATTATTTCAGTAGATCAAGAAATGCAATTTGGCACAAAGGAAAAACGAGTGGGTGGGTTCAGAAAATAAAATTCATTAGAATTGATGACGATCAAGATTCAGTATGGATATCTGTAGATATTGGTGATGGCGCAAGTTGTCATGTTGGATATTATTCATGTTTTTATCGTTCAATTCCTCTTGATAAAGAAAATCAAGAAATTGAATTAAAATATGAAGAAAAAGAAAAAACATTCGACCCTGAAATAGTCTACAAAGGTCAACCTAACCCCACTAAACTTTAATATGAAAGTATTAACGCCATTTGGACCAAAAATTGGAACATTCAAATTATCAAAAAATATTATTTCTAAAATAAATAATGAAGTTGATCGAATTTTAGAGAATAAAAAACTAACTAAAAAACTTAATTACTCAAGTAAACTCGTTGGGCAAGTAAAACAAGAATTTCAACTACCTCAAAGTTTTATAAAAAAAAATTTATCTAAATTAATAGAGAAGGAGGTTAATATTTTTTTAAAAAAAAGCATTAACAAGTCACCAAAAAAAATCAAAATTAAAAACTTATGGGTCGTAAGACAATTTGAAAATGAATATAATCCTATTCACTATCATGATGGTCACTTATCAGCCGTTGGATATTTAAAAATTCCTAAAAATTTCAACAAAAGTAAAAAAAATATTAAAACAAATGGCACGATTGATTTCATTAATGGTTCTAGAAATTTTTTAAGCGAAAGTATTTATAATCACATACCAAAAGTTGGTGATATGATACTTTTTCCAAATTATTTAATGCATACCGCTTATCCATTTCACACGAAAGGTGAAAGAAGATCGTTCTCATTAAATATTGAGTTAGATAAAAAAATCGCAAATGTCTTTCATGACTAAAGATCAACTTAATGTTCTTGGAGAAAAATTAGAAAGCTGCTCACTGGATCCTTTGACAGGATGGTATAGAGACGGTTGCTGCAATACAGATGAAAATGATATTGGAACGCATACTGTATGCGCAAAAGTAAATGATGATTTTTTAAAATTTTGCAAAGAAAATGGAAATGATCTTATTACACCAAGGCCAGAGTATAATTTTGAAGGTCTAAAAGATGGAGACAGTTGGTGCGTTTGTGCCACTTGGTTCAAAAGAGCTGTTGAAGCTGGACATCCTTGCAAAATATTTATCAAAAGCACAAATAAAAAAACTTTAGAAATAATAAAATTAGAAATATTAAAAAAGTTTGCTATCGATTTATCATGAAGCAAATTGAAAAAGTCATTTTCGATCTAGGTAAAGTTCTTGTAAAATTTGACCCAAAAAATTTATTTAACAAAATTTTTAAAAATAAAGATGAAATAGATTATTTTTTTAAAAATATATGCCCTTGGGAATGGCATATTCAACAAGATTTAGTTTACGATACCAAGCCAGCAACTTTAAAAAAAATAAAAGAATTTCCAGAATTTAAGGAAGCAATACAAGCGTTCTATGGTAGATTCCAAGAAATGATAGTGGGCATTTATGAAGAAAATTTAGAAATTGCTTTAAATTTAAAAAAAAAAAATATTCCAATTTACATTTTAAGTAATTTTCCAGGTGATCAATTTGATATCTATGCCTCAAAACATCAATTTATTAATGAATTTGATGATATGATTATTTCAGGAAAAGTTGGGTTAAAAAAACCTGATAAAAAAATATATCAACTTGCTCTTCAGAAATTTCATTGCAAACCAGAAACAACCTTATTTATTGATGACAGGCCAGAGAACACTCTTTCCGCTAATGAACTGGGAATTCAAACAATAAATTTAGATCGACCTGAAAAACTTAAAGAATATTTAAAAAATTTTACTTTTTAAAATCTGAAGATTTGTCAAAATCTATTAGAACAGACTTAGAATTTATATTTACTTTTCTAAATTTATTTTTTTCTATAATTTTTTTTGCTCCCTGATCACCTTTTAATTTTCTAAGTTTAGAAATATATTTGATAGGAAAACAAACAGGGTTACCATTTTGTAATTTATAAAAGGGAACGCAGGGAACGGTAATATTTTTTTTAAAAGAACTAATAATTTTATTATAAGTTGAAAATTTAATTTTTGGCATATCTGATAAACAAATTAAAAACCCTATATGCTTCTTATTAATTTTTTTTATTCCAGCTAAGATTGAAGATGACATTCCTTTTTTATAATTTTTATTAAAAGTAGTTTTTATTTTAGAGTTTTTTGGGACTTGTTTCATAACCTGATTGGTTTCATTGCCTGT
>Ga0255760_10005351_pt1 | contig 10982 bp, 3 predicted proteins | sample 071ome_25_FD_179960 | JGI IMG/M metagenome (GOLD analysis project Ga0255760, IMG submission 179960) | Coastal salt marsh microbial communities from the Groves Creek Marsh, Skidaway Island, Georgia - 071410BT metaG (version 2) | ecosystem: Environmental > Aquatic > Marine > Intertidal zone > Salt... | reverse complement strand
CCTAAACCCTAAACCCTAAACCCTAAACCAGGCCCATAACAAAACCCTAAACGGGTCGCGCGAAACCCTAAACGTCCCGGATACGAATCCGTCCTTTTCGAGCGCTTCGCGCCCGAGATTGGCGCTTCGCGCCAATCACGATGGTCTTGAATATTAATTGCGTCTTTGGATAAAGTTTCGGCGCGATCCGAGATCAATAAGTGACAATTGAGGAAGGTGTGGTGCGTTTCGCGACACTTTCGAAAAACTGCTTTAGGGCTTGTTAGGGGAGTTACGGATTTTTTCGAGCTTTCGTAAAATTTGTGAGTATGGATTAGGGTTGACTAGGGGTGTTACGGATTTTGCTGCGAACGCGTAATCTTCATTAGCTCGGTTTGTTCCAACCACGCGTTGCTAACCACAAACCACGCGTTCGCGTGTGCTTTCTAGGGGGCTAATAAGTACTAGGGGAGTTACGGATTTCGCTACCAACGCGCAATCTTCATTTGATGCTATATTACGTCGCAGTCTTCATTAAACGCGCCTATCTGTTACAATGCGACGACCTTGCGATGCTAACCACAAACCACGCGATCGCGTGTGCTTTCCAGGGATCTAATAAGTACTTACTTTTTCTTGTTCTTTTTCTCCGTGCCATCATCTATTTCGCGGGACTGGTAATAGTGAGGTGCTATTTCAATAAGCCATTTTGGTTGTATCTCGATACATTGACGCATGTACTCTTTCGTCGTAAAGACTAGCTCAAAGTACACGACCCACTTCGGCAGCTCCTTCGCTAAACCCGACGACGGGTGGATGGATACCGTTTGCGGGTTTTTTACCGTCCTATAGCTTCCGTTTCTTTGTAATTTTGCGCAGTGATAGAAGAAACCCGACGTTATGCACTTTTTGATGTTATCGACCGCGTTGCGATCGGATACCAACTCAATCTCCACTCGTTCTAACATTTTAATCAGTTGGTCGCGAATGTCCCTCGCCTGCTTCATGCTTCGATGCTGAACGAAATTCTCAAAACACCACTGCGTCGAGTAGTCGCAGTCTTGCCACGAGTTGAAAACGTTCATCAACGCAAGGTGATCACCAACATCTCCCACATGAAATGCCTTGTGAGCATGATCGGCTAACATCTGTTTATCTTTGGGACGATAGAAGATGGTGTTGCCACACGAAAGCATAGCGCATACTGTCGCAACTTCGTCCACGCATTTGTACTTATCGCTCGCAATTAACGTTTTCGAAAGCATAGGATCGAGCGGAAATTCGGCCATGCGTCGTCCAAGTTTTGTGAGTTCACCTCGATCATTCAAAGCGCCGAGCGCGTAAAGCTGCTCCAAGGCGCGTAAAAGCGTTTCCGCGGGTGGCGGATCCATGAAATCAAAATGCATGAGGTCGTTGATACCCAATGATTTGAGCATCAAAACGACGTTACCCAAATTCGTTCTCTGAATTTCTGGCACCGTGTTTGGATCTAACTCGTTCTGAAACGACCACGCGGTGTACAGGCGATAACACTTTCCCGCCGAAGTTCTTCCAGCTCTTCCGGCTCGTTGCATCGCTGATGCCTGCGAAGTTGGCGTTACTACCAACGATTCCATACCCGAGCGCGGGTTGTAACTTTTTTGCTTGCAAAATCCAGGATCGATAACGTATTTAATTCCGTCGATGGTTAAAGACGTTTCGGCGATGTTCGTCGCCAGCACGCACTTTCTCCCTTTTTCTGGAGCTGGTTCGAAAATTTTCTGCTGCAAATCTGTCGGCAAACTCGCGTAGATTGGACACACGACCAATTCTGCCAATCTCTTGCTCTTTCCTCCGTCTTCGTCGTCGTTTGTTGACTGCGATTGCTTTACGCGCGTGTTTAGCGTTTCCTCCAAAGCTTCAATCTCTTCTTGGCCAGTGCAAAAAACCAAGATGTCGCCTTTCGGCTCTTGCGCGTGGATTTGTAACACGGAAACAACAACAGCATCCATGTAATCCGCTTCGGGTTGTTTCGTGTATAGAATATCAACTGGGTATCGTCTACCCGGGATTCTGAAAATTGGTGCGAAATCAAAGTATTCCGAGAACTTCTCCGCGTCGAGCGTTGCGGAGGAGATAAGTAATTTAATCTCAGGACGGAATCGCGCAATATCCTTCACAAGTCCGAATAAAACGTCCGTGTGAAGCGTTCTTTCATGCGCTTCGTCCACCATCATGACGCTGTAAGATTTTAAATCAGGTTCTCCAAGAAATTCGCGCAAAAGCATGCCATCAGTCATGTATTTCACCTTTGTTTTATCGCTCGTGCAATCTTCAAATCGAATGGAATAGCCAACCTCGTTGCCTAGTTTACATCCTACTTCGTCCGCAACTCGAGTCGCGACAGACATCGCGGCTACTCGTCTAGGTTGTGTGCAACCGATTCGAACGCCTTCTTCGTTTGCAAATCCCGCTTCCCACATGTATTGAGGTATCTGCGTCGTTTTTCCCGAACCCGTTTCTCCGACAATTACGATGGTTTGATGGTCTTCAACTGCCTTGATTAAATCATCCCGGTACGGGTAAATAGGCAAAGATCTCCTATCCGCCTCAATTTTCTTCCTCGAACCGAGCTCTCCTCGTAAGGCTTTTGAATCAGGATCGTTTTCGTCGTCGATTTTTTCTTGAGTCGTTTTACTTCTTCTTCTTCTTCTTCTTCTTCTCGTCTTGTTTCTCTGAGAATCAGAATCAGAATCCGAGGATGAATCAGAATCGGAGACGTTGGTGCCTTGTATCTGCTCGTCGATAACGAACGCTATTTGATCTTCATACACGTAATCGTATCCCTTCTTTTCATCCTCTTCTACATTTCTTTTGCCCATTCTCGCTTGTCGAATCTGATGGTCTTCCCACTCGTCTTGTTCTTTATACGGGTTCGCGTCTTCCTTCTCCTCTTGTCTTGATTTGGCGCTCTCTTTGTATCTCTCTAAAGCAACTTGAAAACGTTTGTCGCGATTATTTTTTGCGTTTGCTTTGTCGTCCACATCATCATACGTCAATGGCATTTGATACAGTTCCTCCTTGGACTCCTCCACGTTCTTTAGTTGTGCCTCTGCTAACGCTAAAGTTTGCTTTTTGTACTCTAAATCTTTTTTTTGTTTCTCAGTCAGCGGACGTCCGCTAAATTCATACATCTTTTCATCGTCCGCGATTTGCTCTTTCAACTCTTCTAATTTCTGGAGCTCCCTCTTTTTGAGATATTCCTGTCGCGAGACTTTCCTCAAATCCGGAATGAGGCCTCTCTTCACTTCCTCTTCGTCTTCTTCTCCATTAAAGGTCGATATGTTCTTGTTCAATTTGCCGCCGCCATCGTTAACGAGCTTCTTCGTCTTCGCGTCATCCTTCATGCGCAAGCGCTCCTCAAATTCGCGCTTTTCCTCTTGGTCTCGCAAACGTTCTCTTTCAAGCGCAGTCTCTTCGGAAAGTTCTTCTTTTTCTTGTTCTTCCCCGCTTAGATTATTCTCATTGTCGCCGTCTGGCTCCAACTCTAAATCGCGATATCCTTGCAAAGCTCGTTCACGCTTAAACTTCGTCTCTTCATCTTCTGAAGAAGAAGAAGAAGAAGAAGAAAACTGCGCTTCTGCTGAAGACGATATTCCTTCTCCCATTGCTGAATCTTGTTTCCTTCGCTTCTTATCCTCTCTCTTCTCCTCCTTCTTCGTTTTCTTCTTCTTTTTCTCTCTCGGCAAACTCTTCTTTTTTGATTTCTTCTCATTTCTTCTCTTCTTTGATTTTCTTCCCAAATCTTCTTCGCCGTGATCATCGTCGGAAGATGAAGACTGCACGAGCGCATACTTCTTCTGCTCGTAGTCTTCGCCTTCGTCGCTACCGCCGCGCTCGTTTCCGTACGCTGCAGCGGCGATGTTCGTCGATGTCTTTTTCTTTTCTTTTTCTTCTTCTGCTAGTCTTATTCGGCGGCGTCTGTCTTCTTCATCATTTTTTTCCTCGGCGTTGTCATTGTTATCATTGGTAATATTCTCATCGAGCAAACGATTGCACAACTCCCGAGAGAAATCTAACGTCACCGCATCAAATCCAGAGTCTTTCAACGTTTCATACACTTTCCTATGCGAGGAAGATGAAGAAGTCGCGTGCTTTTCAGCGATGGCTAAAACAAACTGAATCACGTTCGCTTCTGTGAAGCCACACAATTCGTTCAACTGTCCACCGATCCATTTTAACAGCGCATGCTTATCAACCATGGCGTTTCTTTCTCTCCCACACGTAGTATTTTAACTATTCACCTTTCTATTCTTTGTTTTCATGCGTTGCTGCGCGCGCGCGCGCCGTTATTCTGAAACGTTTGTTATTTTTAAAGTGTAAAAAAAACTTTTAAACAACAAACTGCCGGGTCAAGAACAGCTGACAAAACGCAAAGAAGGCAAAAACTCACATCATCCATCATCGGCGTCATAAATTTTTCTTTTTCTTTTTCGAAGAAGTCCCGATGAACGGCGCCGCTGTCGGCGTAGAAGGGGCGGGCGATGGTACCCTCGCCACAGGAGCGATACGCGAAGCAGTCGCTCAACTCTACTTTTCCTCATCGTGCGACACGCACGCTCGAGAAGAGGCGAACCAATATCTGCTCGCGTTTACAAACGACCCGACGACGACGAACGTCTGCCTTCAACTTTTAGGGGATTCGTTGAGCGTCCTCTCTTCGGTAAACGACGGAGAGCAAGATGGAACGCACTGCGGCAGAAGCAAAAAAACGGAGCACACCATCGCGTTCTTTGCCGCGAATGTTTTGAGAACGAAAGTCTTGAAAGAGAACGTGCGTATTGGAGAAAATACCGTGGAACACTTCATCAACCAGGTGTTGAGATACGCGAGCGATTTTTCAACTATAGACGAGTCAGTTACACGAAAACTAGCTTCAGTGGCGGCGACGAGTGCGGCCCTGTCAGTGAAGCAGCAGCATCACCAAAAAAGCAGGATTGACACAGACTTAGCTTTAGGTATAGCGACAAACCTTATTCGTTTCGCAGGAGAGCTCGCGAGTTCGGCGTTGCAGGCGAGCAATATTAGAAAACAGACGTGCGGGATTGAAATCCTAAAAGCATTCGCAGAGGCCATAGAAGAGGACGTTAAAGACGGACGAACTAGAATACAACTCGTTGAAAGAGTATGCAAACCAAGCAGTCGCGACGTTCTCCAACTGTGTTCGAGCGTTGTAGAGTTTGCCGCAGCTGCACCGCAATCGACGAATAGCATTAGCAGCAGTAATAATAGTAGTAATGGTAGCAGTAGAGAGTTGGAAAACGCCGCGAGGAACGCTGTGAATGCGTGCTTGGAATGTTCACGACTCTGGTTTGAAGCGTGCGCGAAGGATTCCGAGGCAACATCCGCACAACAGCAGAATCCATACGAGCAACTCTTTTCCCCGTGTGTCGTTGGAGAGGCTTTCCCCATTCTGTTTACTAACGCGGCAAAGTTCGTATCTAGCATGGACGACAAGAGAGGAGAAGCTGCGCTGCAGTTTCTGATAAAAATGTGTTCAGGTGCACAATCGAAGGATTACGCGCGCGAGAGATATGCAAATCTCGAATTGATAAAGCAGCTTATTCATTACGCAACTGCTTCAGAGAACAAACCGTGTTTTACGAGCGGAATAGTCGCTTCGAGAGTCTTGCAAGTATTTGTCGCCCTCGTTGAGCGTGATGTTTTGACGTTCACTGAGCACGTGGACGATGATGAGAATAAAAACGTGCAGCTTCAAGCGATTCAATTCGTGTGCACCTTAGCTGAAGCGTTTCCAAAGAAAGCGGTAGAACCATTCGGCGATTTCTGCTTGATGATTAACACGACGAAAAAGGACGAACGCATAGAGCCATGCAGAGAACCACTTTTTGAAAGATTATTCAACGTTTGCTGCATCGCGACCGCGTCGCGAAAACCAAATGAGGACGGATTTTCAGACGACTCTGCGGACGACGAAGAGTACGGCGATGAAAACGCAAAGTTTCGCGAGCACGTATTAGCGGACGCCTTTGACACGTGCCACGGTGCCTTAGGAGGAGAAAAGTACATCGAGATAGTTTCAAATTTATTTCAGCAAAGTGGAAATCACTTCAAAGCGGTGGACGTTGCGCTTTTTACCTTGATTGCAGCTAAATACGGTATAAAGGAAGACATATTGGCCGTTAACGCACAAGTTGTGCAATTTTTCACGCAAATATTCACATCCATCGCGAGTAACGATACGATGTTTGTTTTTCACCCGCGAGTGATTGAATCGTCGTGCAAGCTGATCGAAACGTATTTTCCGATAACAGCGATGAAGCATGAATCAACAACCACTGATTTAATTGTAGGAATTCTACGATTTACTCTGCTATCAATATCTCTCAAGGAGTCTTGGCGCGCGGCGTCGGTAGCTTTTCGAGACGTTTGCGGTAAACTTGAAACGAAAATTGCTCGATTTGGAGCGAATACGTTCGTCGAAATTATAAATCTGGCGACTGAGGCGATGGATAAAATTCCCATCGTCGTAGTTGGCGCTCCGCAAAATGACGCTGCAAAACAGCAAGACGAAGAGCTTTCTCGGGCATGTGTCGAAGGTTTAGCGCGAGTTCTTCGAACAATGTGGGTGTACTGCGCTAACGATGCCAACAACAAGTTTGAAGTCATCAAAGGGTTGTTGATGAAACTCATTTCTCCGCACATTGAGCGCTTGAATCGCTCTATCGAACAGAAAAATGCAATATTCGCTATGGATACGTCAAACATTTCCCCCGAGTGCTTGGAAGCGTTGCAAGCGCGATCGATTGAAATTTGTCTTGCGCTTTCGCGCCTCGGAGCAATAATACGTTTCCTGGAGCCACCGCCGTCGCTTGTAAATTCTTCTTTCTCTCCTCCGAGAAACGATTTAGCGTGCCTCGTTCTCGAGTCTGTCTGGAGCTCCGTTGAGAGTATTCTGTCGCCTTCTGTTCGAGCGACTGGTGGTATAAATGTAAAGAATCAAGCCGAAAGGGATGACGAAGAATCTGTCAGAGCGATAGAAATGCTGGCGAATTTCGCCGTCGCTTCTAAAATGCGCGCCCGAGATTTTTCAGAGCACGTCTTTGCGCTTCTCGAGAGTTCGTTTGCGTCGCTGATGCCAGGAAGTAATGCGACGATACACGTTATGCAGTGCATATCGTCATGTTTAGAAGCTGTTTGCGAACCCATGCCGCCTTACGATTTAGAAAGCGCCTCGGTTTCTACAAAGAGGAGCGCTGCGCGCTGTCTCGAACGCGTTTTGAGCTCACCAGATGCATATCAAATCAGGGAGAGCGGCATGTATGCAAGGGCGTTCTACGACGTTGCGCGAACCGCGATTCTTTTTGCACCGTCCATATCGCTTGACACAAACACCTCATCATCTCACGTCGTCTACGAAACGTTAGTTAGAAGCCTCGATGCGCTCGCGTCACCTTCTTCCAATTGTGGAGTTGGTGACAGGCGGATGATACTCATAAGTGTCGCATCGCTATGGAATACGCTCATGTATCCCTCTGAGCGTTTGGTGAAATCGTCGGCAACTTGGCAACGTTGCTACCCGGCGGTATCCAAATTTTCCCGACGCGACCAAGCGCAAGTGATCATTACGCTCTGCGTAGACGTTCTATTTTTTCAAGATGAGTGTTCTTGTCCGAGAGATTGCTTGCGCGCACTGGCTAAAATGCTGCGAGGTGCTCTAACTGAGGAAATTGACGAAGACGGTAACGGCTTACAGCAGCATAAGCTGGAGTTCTTTCTCTCTCTTTTTAGAAATTCGGAGAAATTTCGTATGGATGAAGAGCTACTCAAGGCAGCGCAGATTTGCGTCGAGATCATACAAAAAGGCGAAATTTCTTCGCAACGCTTTGACTCGATGCTTGTTGATTTCGCTTACATTTGTCGATCTGAAGCCGACATCGATGCGCTTGACGATTATCTTTTGTAAATAAATACTAGTAAAGTTACGCGCCCGAGTGCATAATCGAACGCAACGCGTCACGCAATGTGCTAACATCCACCGTGACTGATTTTGTTTCCGTTGTTCCTCTGATTCCAAAACCAACGTATTTCAATCCGCGCAAAACCGCGCAATTTCTGTAATACGCCGGTCGATTTTCCGGGACCATTTCAAAAATAATTGAATCTTTCAACGTGTAAATTTCGTTTATCATCCCTGCGCCGTGGGTGCCGAGAAAAATGCCGCATTTTTGCACCGACGCGCGCGTTTTTTCAATGCCATCGCTCGCTTGAATGTTCAATAATTGGACCTCATTCTCAGAGAAAGTATCGCGCAACATCTGCAAGACACCCTCTTCATTTACTAGTCGACGAACCGGAGTGTTCAAACGTCTCATGAAACAAATAGGCCGGTTCGTAAATGGAACCTTGGGCTTGGAAAAAATCTCGCCTCCCCCTCCGGCGAGAAGGTTTACGAATGATTTGAAGAGAGACTCATCTCGACACGGCAATGATTCATCCCATGCGAGATCCCAAAGCAGTCCATCGTTTGCTATCTTCACTACCGAGTCAAATTGTATAGCATCCGAACTCCTTTTACATCGAGATTTGCCGAATACTTTGTATTCGCTCGGGATATCTTCTAGGTTTTGACAGGGTAGAAGCAAGGTAACCGAAGTCGCGTCTCGATTTGGAAAGAAGCGACTCTTAGCAATAAAAGTCGCGTATAAGGCGGTGAGCCTATGCCACGGATTTTTGCTCATGGCGTCTCTGTGAGGGGACACATCGATCGCAACATTATGCAGAGGTAGCGCGCTTAATTTTGCTTCCATACTTATGAAACCTCGCGCCGTTGGATGCCGATTCGATCGAGAAGCTGTAATTTGCATCGTCTGCGCATCGCTTCGTTTCAACTCCCATCTGTTTTGTAACCCTCTCCATCCCCATAAATCTTCACAAGTGCGCGTGGATTCATCTTTTGGTTGCGTCGCGGATATTCGCGCATTATCTTCAGGAACGATGAAATCATTCTTCTCTAACAAAGGATAGTGCTGTCGCCAGTGCACTCTCTGGGTAAACATCACCGCTTGTTTCCAATTTGCCGCGCTTGTCGTGACGCGCGGATCCTTTCGAGTTGAATCTCCACTACCATACATCGTAGAAATCCCAAGAAATGGCGCGATAAAATGTCCATCGTATCTCGAGACCCCAGCGAGGAATGATACCGGAGAGACGTCGTACCCGGCGAGCGCAACAGCTTTCGCTCGGCGCATCCTCGCAAAAAGCGCTTCGTGCGATTCTTCTAGACTTGAAACTACTTCTATTGCTATTTTTCCTCCTTCACTACTTTTTTCCTTTAATTTCATGGCGCTGCTGTGAATTTCTATTGTATCAGAATTTGATGAAGAGACATCGACGACAACCACTATCGTATTTACGTCCCAAAATCGAAACTGTGCGTAAAGTGCGTCAAAGTAAGCGTCGTCGTCTTTCTCGCTTTCGTACGTTTCACACAAGTCAACTCCCTGGCTAGTAGCGCTAATTATTTCATCATCTTTGCTATTAAAGCAATGCACGATTCCGATTCTCTTCCTATTAATTTCGTAATCTATATCATGTTCTTTCCCGTTTTCGTGATAGCTCTCGCTCCCGTCATCAAAACCGCCACCATTATCACCACCTTTGCTGCCGCCGCCACCAAGTTTTTCTTCGTCGAAGTCGTCGCGAAAGGTTTTCCATTTCGAGGCGTACTCCTCGTCAGACTTCCATATCGACCTGGACGAGGACGTGAGCGACCACCAAGATAAATTATTTCGTTGTTGATGATTATGAACGTGTTCATGTTGCGTTAAGGTAGTAGGAGTTGAGTAGGAGGGAGGATAGAGCCTATCGGCGAGTCTCGAATCGATAGCGCGTAAAATTTTCTTTGCAGTTTCGTGTTCGTCCAGTTTGTGACGACGAACCGTCGTCCTCGTTTTGGTTTCTTCTTCTTCTCTTCCTTCCGTAACATCTATTCTTTGCTTTTCGTCTCTAAACACTCTCGAAGCGTGCTTTTCACCTTCCTCTGTGCGCATCGTCTTCCTCGCTCTCTTCACATTTACTCCCATCCCCACTGATGATGAAGACGCCAACGGGAAAAAAGTTGATTTTACGCTTTCATCATCACCACGAAACGCGATGCTTATTGTCAACTGTCGAAACAACCTCCCGATGGTCAAAAACAGACCCGCGATGAGAAATAAGATCACATATCTCAACATTCGCTTCGAATTGATCTTATGTCCCGCGTTTCTCGATTGAGATGCAGATAATAGTTTCAGGCCCATGCTTTCGGACGCGCGGTGTGTCTTCGCGCGTCGTTGTCGTCTCGTTTTTGAAGTACGTGCAAAAATTGAACCCCTGAGAGCACGCGGGGGAGCGGCGGAGTTACGAGTTAGGGAGTTTCGTTTAACGAGTTATAATACGGTTGAGAAGTCGTAATACTACTTCCTCTTGTATTAAATCAAAAGTCAGCCTTATTTCTCTCTTGATACTCTTTCTCTATCTTCTTTCTCGTCTTCTTCTTCTTCACATGCTCTCCAACGCTTGGCGAATCATCTCGTTGACCTTGGCGTTGGCGTCCGTGTTGGATTGCAAATCCGGTATTTGGAACTTCTCGTCCGTAATCATCTCGTAGAGCAGCGCGTATCGGGAACTTAATTCGCATTTTAATTCAGTCGGAGCCTCTGGCAACGGTTTGGACGTATCATATGGATCGCATCTGTCTGCAAACCATAGGCGCAAAAATTCTTTATCGATCATGTCCGGCTCTTGTTTGTTCTTTAACACGCGCTCTTCATAGGTGTTTCGAATCCAGTACCGACTGGAATCTGGAGTGTTGATTTCGTCGATTAAATAAATCTTCCCAGTTTTCGGATCTTTGCCGAATTCGTACTTCGTGTCCACCAAGATCAAGTTTCTTTCCTCGGCCACTTTTTGGGAAAAGTTGAAAATTTCCAACGTTTTCTGCACGCAGTAATCTAAAT
>Ga0255760_10005343_pt1:0-2500 | contig 10990 bp, 12 predicted proteins | sample 071ome_25_FD_179960 | JGI IMG/M metagenome (GOLD analysis project Ga0255760, IMG submission 179960) | Coastal salt marsh microbial communities from the Groves Creek Marsh, Skidaway Island, Georgia - 071410BT metaG (version 2) | ecosystem: Environmental > Aquatic > Marine > Intertidal... | reverse complement strand
CGGTCCCCACCTACCACCGCCGGGGAAACCAAAGACCTAATCAGACAGCATCTGTCCCGAACCAACTCCAATGAGCCTCAAACAACAAAAAACGGGGGTGGTCGGCACCGAAATTTTTGATTTACCGTCATAGACGCCGTCGGCGACCTCAGCCGGCAAATCGACCAAGTATGGCAAAAGCATGGACCAAACACCAATGGATGCACAAACCAGCCACCAAAAACATCAACCAATGGTATGGGTGCATCCATAGTGGCCCTGGACCTTTCTTTCAATTTTTGGTCATTTTGCCGGCTAATATACCGTCAGGTGCTCATTTTGCCGGCTGATTTGCCGGCTGGTGGGATAGCCGGGGTCTATGACGGCAAAACGATCAAATCTCAAATGGAGGCACAAACCGGCAACTGGATGCATCTAGACATGACATGGGTGCATCTGGATGAGCAATGCACCTTTTTGTTCAATTTGCCGTCAGAGGTTGCAATTTGCCGGCTAAGGCGCCGGGGGGTAGGATTCTGCACAATTAACATTGGAAATTTTGAATTAGGATCACACTGCCAAATTATCAAAAACAAAAAATCGAAATAGCAAAAAAACATCACAGCTGATGCAACCTGACAGGTTGTTACAAGCACACCCAATCAGTCCAAAACAATCAACAACAAAAAAATAAAAATAAAAAATAAAAAATAAAAAAAATTGAAATACAAATAATTCAGTCAATTTCAGTCACATTGTGAAATCAGTCAGATTCTGTCACATGATATAATAAGCCAATCAGTCAGGAAAAATCAAAATTGATGATAAAAAAACAATGATATTACATAATAAAAATAAATCAATTTAATATGAAAACAAATAAATCAAATGAAAATGAAAACAAATAAATTAAAATAAAAAATAAAATAAAAAAATAAAATAAAACATGATGAAAAGCATTGTCCACTCTAAACAAAACATTGTTTTAGAATAATGTAGCAAAATGAAATACACAGAGCCAAATAAAAAAAATGAAATAAAAAGAATCAAATGAAAAAAGAACTAAATAAAAAAGATACAAAATAAAACATGATATGGTTACTTCCACTCCAAACATTGTACTTATATTGTTGATTGTTGTGTTCTGTTGTGTTGTGTGTTGTGTGTTTTGATCTTTGGGTTTGATTTGGACTTAGAAAGGAATTTGGATTTCAAACTTGATTGGGAAAGCATGGCGACACATGCAGATAAAAACAAGCAAGGCAAGCCAGACAAACAATTATAAAAAGACACAACAGAGCAAACAAACAAGCAAGGAAGCAAGCATGTGGCAACACTTAGCCTTAGCCAAACAAGCAAGCAAGCAAACAACCAAAACTTGAAAAAGGAGCAAAAGAACAACACCAGGGATTCCAACGTGGTCCCCCACCGTAGTACTAACCTGGCCCGACAGTGCTTAACTTCGCTGAGCAGACGGGAAGCGGTGCTGTCACTGTGGTATGGTCGTTCCCGGAGACAGGAGGGCAGGTGGATCATTATAAACCCATCCACTTGCCTCCCAGTCAGTCAGCAAACACCCAACCCACTTAATTTACGCGCCTGCTCCCACACACATCACCCCCCACTGCCGAACCACACCTTGCTGCACCCACACATCATTTGCATGCAAAGACCATGCACTTCTCCACTGCCGAAACACCACCCAAATACCTACCAAACAAGTCTCCGAAAACTCCAAACTCCGCCCATACTACCGCTCATTCTCTTAGTTGATTGTTGTGTTGTATTGTATTGTCTGTTGTCCGATACACTCCGAAAATTTCTTAGTTGATTGTTACATGTTTTCTTCCGCCTTCCTGCCTGCTTTGTTGCACTGGAGGCCTGCCGGAACAAAGCCCAAACCATTGCCGCAAACTTCGGCAGAGTACCACCAGTGCAAAGCCAGTGGGAAACACAGTGGGAGAACCGGCCGGATCGCCAGTAGGTACGACGCTAGGATCGCCCCTAGGCAAGGAATCAGGACTCCCCCCCCGCTTTTCCCGCGCCCTGGCCGCCCTGGCCCACCCACCCAAGTGTTGGAAAGGTTTGACCAAGGTGCGAACCTTGCCGGCCAAGCCCCTGCTTGATTACCTGGTAGTAAAAGGCCGAGGCGCCGCAAACTTTCGCCCCTTAAAATCTCACCTAGGGCAAAGCCAGTGCCAACTCCTGCGGCAAACTTTTAGCCCGGATGCTGCAAGATGTTTTACCTAGAGCAAAGCTAGTGCAAACTTCTCCGGCAAACTTTTAACCCAGAATGCCGCAAGCTTTTGCCGCAACACACTTTACCTAGGGCAAAGCCAGTGCGAACTTCTCCGGCAAACATATTTAACCCAGAGAACTCCGGCACCAGCAAAGCTAGTGAAAAGCTAGTGCGAACTCCTGCAGCAAACTTTTAAGCTGGGTGCCGCAAGATGGTTTACCTAGAGCAAAGCTAGTGCGAACTCCTGCGGCAAACTTTAGCCCAGATGCCGCAAGCTTTCGC
>Ga0255760_10005338_pt1 | contig 10996 bp, 7 predicted proteins | sample 071ome_25_FD_179960 | JGI IMG/M metagenome (GOLD analysis project Ga0255760, IMG submission 179960) | Coastal salt marsh microbial communities from the Groves Creek Marsh, Skidaway Island, Georgia - 071410BT metaG (version 2) | ecosystem: Environmental > Aquatic > Marine > Intertidal zone > Salt... | reverse complement strand
GCTGGAGAGGCCGCCGTTCCATCGGTCAAGAGCGCCTCCGACGAGGTGCCTGAACGCGTGACACGACGTCACATACATGGTGAGCAGGAACGATTCTGTGGCCAGGACAATGCTGCCGACGTCAAGAATGAATCCATGCCCAATGTGCAGGGAATGAACCACGTCCCACCACTTGAACAACAAGATGGCGATGGCAGCGTACAGGAAATACCGATGCAGGTTGTTGAAGATGAAGAGGCGACGTTCTCCGGCGTATCCAATCTTCTTGTTGATGTCTGGCTCGTCGACCCAGCACGCCACAGGGCTCGCGAAGAAGGAGCGGTAGTAGACCCGTCGCATGTAGTAGCACGTCCCACGGAATCCAAAGGGCAACCAGAGGATCAGGATGGCCGAGTTCAACCACCCCGGATACTCGGTGAGGCCGGAGAGATGAAGCACATCGGGCGAAAAAATGGGGGACGTCACGCGGTGGTCGTCGTAATGGATGTCGCCGTCCATCACGAGAAGGCGCCAACCCGTGTACACCATCAGCGCGACGAGTGCGAGGGCCATCACGAAGGGTTGGCCGAGCCAACCGTCCCGACGGTCTGTGCGGCCGAGTCCGTTGATGACGGGGAGCCTGACGCCTTGTCCCATGGGGATACCTCCCGTCTCCGGGTGGAGTGGGCTCTGTCAGCGGGTCTTTATGGGATGCGGCGACACCACAGAGGTCAAGCAAGGCTGGACCAATCAACTTCGGCCTCTGCAACATGGACTTCCTCCACGTCCATCTGCGCCAACTGAAGCTGCCCGCTGAGTTCATCGTTTACCGCGTGCCAGTACGAATAGGCCTCGATGACCCACATGCCCGACTCGCGTGTGCCGTTTCCAGACTGCTTCACACCGCCGAAGGGCAGGTGGGCTTCCGCACCGGTTGTTGAGTTGTTGATGCCGGTCATCCCTGCTTTGATCCCCGTCTTGAAGCGGTAGGCCTCGAGGCGGTCGTTCGTGTAACACGCGCTGGAGAGGCCGTACGGTGAGGCGTTGGCCAAGTGCAGGGCATGATCAAAATCGTCGGCTTTGACGATGGTCACGACAGGACCAAAGATCTCCTCCATGAAGCACTGCATGCCTTCCGTGACGTCCGCATAGACGTGGGGCCACATGAAGACGCCTTCATCGGCCTCGCTGAGGAAGCCTTCCGGTGCGCTGTCCACCGTGATTCGCCCTTCGCCCCAGAGTTTTGTCGCGCCGTCTGCTTCGCACATCTCAAGGCCCTTGAGGAAATCTGCCCCGTATTTTTCAGACAACATCGGCCCGTAGAGCACGCCTTGGTGGCGCAAGGAGTCGCCAATCCGCGTCGAGCGGACCTTGGCCATGAAGCGCTCGACGAATTCGTCGTACACGTCCTGATGCACAATGAGGTTGCCCAAACTGGTGCACCGCTGCCCTGCGGTCCCGAAGGCAGCCCAATAGGCGCCCTCAACGGCGTTGGTGAGGTCAGCGCTCGGCATGACCACGAGGGGGTTCTTGCCGCCAAGTTCCAGGGAACAGTGCACCAAATTACGACCGCAGACCTCACCAATCATTTTGCCCACCCCGGTGGACCCGGTGAAGGAGACCTTGTTGACACGGCCTTCATCGACGGCGTCGATCAGGTGCTGCCCGGCGCCTGAGCCCGTACCGTGCACGAGGTTGACAACGCCGTCAGGGAGGCCCGCTTGGTGCATGATCCGCGCGAGCGCGAACGAGAGCAGGGGGGCATCTTGAGGGGACTTCCACACCACGGTGTTGCCGCAGATGAGCGCCGGGATGATTTTCCAAAACGGAACGGCTGCAGGGAAGTTGCAGGCATTGATGATGGCACAGACGCCTAGAGGTCTTCGATAGGTGGACAATTCCTTGTTTGGTAGTTCGCTGTGCACGGTTTGCCCATACAAGCGTCGGCCTTCGGCTTGGAAGAACAAGCAGGTGTCGATGGCTTCTTGCACCTCCCCACCCGATTCTTTCACCGTCTTTCCAATCTCCCTCGTCTCCAAACGAACGAGGTCGTCTTTGAGGTCGATGAGCATCCGGGCCATGTTGCCGATGATCTGCCCACGGGTCGGTGCGGGGGTCGCCGACCAGGTGGGTAACGCAGCGTGGGCTGCGTCGAGGGCTGCGTTCACGTCCGACTTGCCTGAGCGCGGGAACGTGCCCAACAGGTCGTGCAACCGGGCAGGATTTCGGGACTCGAAGCGCTCACCGTTGCTGGCCTCCGTCATGTGGCCGTTGATGATGTTCCATCCACGTACAGCGGGCAATCCGCTTTCGTTGCTGTGCTCGAGGAGGTCCAAGCCCGTTGCCAAAACGTGGGTCATGTCCCGCCGAGCGGCAGGCCACCCTTCAACCCTGCTCACCACACAGGCCGGTCATGTGGAGGGGTTCAAAGGGGGTCGGGTGCAGACTCCCATGTTCGCGGCCACGCCGCGGAGGTGAACCCAGCATGAGCGATGAGGAAGGCGTCTCCCTGCGCGTATCGAAGGCGGTCCCCTCGGACGTCGGGCACGGCCGGGCACGAATTTCCGGCGACCACGGCTTGGACCTGAAGCCTGGGGACATTGTCGAAATCAAGGGTGAATCGAGGTCCACGGCAGCCATCTATTGGCGAAGCCGTCCTGAGGACGCACGGCTCGACATCATCCGCGTGGACGGCATCATTCGCAAGAACGCCGGCGTCTCGCTCGGGGACAGGGTGACGGTCTCCAAAGTTGAGCCAAAGGACTGCAAGAAACTGGTGCTTTCTCCTGTCATGCCGAACAAGCAGAAGGTGAAGTTCGGCCCTGGCATCGAAGGATTCGCCCGCCGAGGCTTGCACAAGCGACCGGTGATGGCAGGCGACCGCATCTTCATCCCCGGGATGACGCTGTTCAGCGAGACCCTTCCGTTTGCCGTTCTCCAAACCAACCCGAAGGGAATCGTTCGGGTGACGAACGACACGGAGATCGTACTGAAGGACGAAGCGGTCGACGACGAAGAAGTCGGTCAATCCGAAGGCATCACCTATGAGGACATCGGGGGCATAGGCCAGCAGTTGCAAAAGATCCGAGAAATGATTGAACTGCCGCTCAAGCACCCGGAATTGTTCCGGCGACTCGGGATTGACCCCCCGAAGGGTGTGCTGCTTCACGGCCCGCCGGGGACGGGCAAAACGATGATCGCCAAGAGCGTGGCCACCGAGGTCAACGCCCACTTCAAATCCATCAACGGACCTGAAATCATCTCGAAATACTACGGCGAATCGGAGAAGCAGCTGCGAGAAATTTTCGATGAAGCGGCTGAGAACGCGCCAGCCATCGTGTTCATCGACGAAATCGATTCGATTTGCCCGAAGCGAGAGGACGTCTCCGGCGAGGTGGAGCGGCGTGTTGTCGCGCAGATGTTGACCCTCATGGACGGCATGCAGGGGCGAGAGAACGTCGTGGTGATTGGTGCCACCAACCGTCAGGACGCCCTCGATCCAGCGTTGCGACGCCCCGGGCGCTTCGACCGGGAGATCGAGATCGGCGTCCCTGACCGAGAAGGACGCTGCGAAATCATGGAGATTCATACCCGGCAAATGCCCATAGCCGACGATTTCGACATGACGTGGATCATCGACAACACCTACGGCTTTGTCGGCGCTGACCTGGGCGCACTCGTTCGCGAATCGGCCATGAAGGCCTTGCGTCGGTACCTTCCCGAAATCGACCTCGATGCGGAAACCATTCCACCGGAGGTGCTGGAAAAAATGGAAGTCAACATGAACGACTTCAGGGAAGCCATCCGCGACGTTGAGCCGTCCGCACTGCGTGAAATCTACGTCGAGGTGCCCGAAGTCGGCTGGGAAGAAGTTGGTGGCCTCACGGAAGTCAAAGAGCGCCTCAAGGAAAGCGTGGAGTGGCCCTTGACCAAGCCAGAACTCTTCGAGCATTTCGGCATCAAACCACCCCGAGGGATCGTGCTCTTTGGCGCGCCAGGCACTGGAAAGACACTCTTGGCGAAGGCCATCGCAAACGAAGCCCAGGCCAACTTCATCAGCATCAAGGGGCCTGAGTTGATTTCGAAATGGGTTGGTGAGTCCGAACGGGCCATCCGTGAAGTGTTCAAGAAGGCCAAGCAATCCGCGCCTTCCATCATTTTCCTCGATGAATTCGAATCCATCGCGAGCATGCGCGCCTCCAACAGTTCAAGCGGCGGGTCCGACGTTGCAAACCGCGTGGTCAACCAACTCTTGGCCAGCATGGACGGGGTCGAGTCGCTCGACGGGGTGATCATCGTGGCTGCCACAAACCGGCCCGAAATGATTGACCCAGCGCTGTTGCGAAGCGGTCGTTTCGAGCGTGTGCTGCACGTCCCACCGCCAGACGCCGCCTCGCGTGAGGCGATCCTTGCCATTCATTCTGAGGGGATGCCAACGGCGACTTTCTCGATGAAAGACATCCTTGGGAAATTGGACAATTTTACTGGAGCGGACATCGAGGCGGTGTGCAGGGAAGCCGCCCTCATTGCCATGCGTGCAGGAAAGAAGAAGGTCAACAAAGGCCACTTCGAAGAGGCCATCGGACGCGTCCGCCCCACCGTAACCCCGGAGATGTTGGAATACTACGACAAGATGGAGCGCTCGCTGACGTCCGGCCTGACCGGCATCAAGCGGAACGCGAAGGACTTCGGTTTCGGCATGGAATCAGCCTGAGGGACGACAATGGCGAGTTTCGCGCTGGAAATCATTGGTCGTCCTGTTCATGACGTCGCCGGCGAAGCCCTAGGAAACGTGGTCGATTTACGAATCGCAGAAGGCACTGGGGCGCTGAGCCACATCATCGTCGCGCCGTTGGAGAACATCAACACAGAGCAACTCCCGTGGCCTTCCACCAATCGCCTCGTTGAGATCCCCATCGACGTCGTCCAACAGATCGCCTCGGTGGTCCGTCTTCACCAATAACGGGTGATGCACGAAGCCACATTCCTGAGCAACCTTCTAAACACGCGCGAAGGCGTGGTTGTCTGAATGATGCTCCAAAGGTGAGGCCATGCAGGTGACGACGAAGATGCGGAGGCTCGCCCTCCAGACCGCGTTTTGGGCGGTGCTGGGCGTTGTGGCGATGATGGTCTTGCTGAACTTCGTCAACCTCGCCAACATTGAGCAGTTGTCCGCCTACGACGACGACTGGAACGATCTCTCAGCCTTCCGCGAGGACCTGGACGCCATGGGGGTGGAAACACGCTCCCTCGTCAGCAGCCCGCTCCTGCTTGCCGACATCGACGACCCGCGCAACACGACCTTTGTGATAGCAGGCATGGAGCGCGACACGCTCTCCCTCCCACAGTTTGACCCCGATGGCTTGGTTCGGTTCGCATCAGAGGACGGCTACAGTCCCTCCGAGATCGAAGCGATTGTGAAATTTGTCGAAGACGGTGGTACCGTCATCGTCATGGAGGATTTCGGGTATGCCGGTGGCATCGCCGACGCGTTTGGATTGAGCTATGGCGGTTGGCAGGTGTACGACACCCTGTACGCGACGGAACTCGACTACAACTACATCTGGATGTGCGTGCAATCAAGCCCTTGTGGCATGAACGGAACGGAATTGGATCTCACGACGGTCGCGACCCATCCCCGCTGGGGCGACGAGGCAGAAACCGTGACGCATCCATGTGCACTCCTCGACGGCGAAACCATGACACGGGACGAAGCGGGCTTGTGCGTCCAGCACTGGTCGCCGACAAGCGGAGAACTCGGCGTCGTGGAGTTCAACGCAAGTTACCGGGTGTTGCTGAACGTGGCCACGGGCATCGAGATTGTGCCGGACGTGCGCGGCGCCTTGCGTGAGGTGCACGTGCTCGCCACAACGAGCAACGAGGCTACGGTGGACGTGAACGGGGATGGTGAAATCTGGGTCGGCAACGAAGTCACGGCCGAAACACCGGACCTTTGGGGCCAATTCAACCTCAGCGTCGAAGCCTGCGTCGACCGCAGTTGCGACCCCAACGACGGTGGGCGCATCCTCTTCTTTGCCGACGGCAGCATGCTCATCAACGCCCTCTACGACTACGAGTCCTTCAACGAAGGAGCCTATCCCGACGAAACCAAGGCCGATTCTGGCGTTGAACGGTCGATTCCTGAAAACGACAACCGTCGACTCATGTTGGACATCATCGCAGAAGCCCTTGACGACCCAAACATGGAAGGGGCGTCCCCGTCTTCGAACGCACAGGTGATTTTCGACGAAAGCCGCCACACACAGAACGTGCTGGTGACGGAAGGGTACAACACGATCTACTTCCTTCTCGTGTACTTCACAGGAGAAGGCCTCGCGATGGCGGTCCTGTTCATCGGCCTCTTCCTCGCGTTTGAGATGGTCCTCCTTCGAAAGCGGGACCCCCAGTCCTGGCGGCACGTGTTCAGCATCATCTACTACGGGTTTGGCGACGCCGAACGGTACGACTACTACACGAAAACAGAGAAAATTCGTCAGGTCTTGCTTTCGAAGGTTCGCAACCAAAACGGACTGACGAGAGAAGAATTTGATGCTCTGGAAGTGAACGAATTGGTCGCCCTCATCGGTGACGAAGCCTTGGCTTCGTTTGCTGTCAAGCCTGGGAGGTACAGCCTCGAAGAAACGGTCGCGCTCGTCAAGCGCATCAAGGCGTGGGGGCGCGCCTGAGGAGGGGTCGGCATGTGGACGAGGAAGGCGGCCTTCACCATCGTTGCAGGCCTCGCCTTGGTGCTCATCGGCATGATGATTTCCAACCATCAAATGATGATCCTTGGATTCGCGTTCATCGCGTTCATCACCGTGAACGCATGGATGACGGGGCATGGTGACATCGAAGTTCAGAGGACCCTGTCGGCCGACAACCTGTACAAGGGCGACGACCTGTACGTGGAACTTCTCGTCATCAACCGTAGCCTTCGTCGGACGCAAACCCTCGAGGTGTTCGACAACGTACCTCACGAGATGAAACTACGCAGCGGCCTCAACCAGATGCGATTGGACCTCGCCCCTGGTGAGTCTGCTCGCATCAGGTACGTGCTTCGATGCCCGCTTCGGGGACACTACACCATCGGACCTGTCTCCCTTCGACACCGCAATACGTTCAACCTCGGCGTCGAGGAAATGCGCATCGATCACCATTCCGACATCATCGTGTTCCCTCAAGTCAAGGACGTTGAGGAGGCGTTCCTTCGCAGCCGAACACCCAAGATGTACACGGGTGCCACAACGCTTCGTACTCCTGGCCAGGGGTCAGAGTTCTACTCCCTTCGCGAATATGTCCCTGGTGACCCCTTCAAGAGCATCAACTGGAAGGCATACGCTCGAACGGGCGAGTTGATGGTGAACGAAAAGTGCCGGGATGCAGTCACCGACGTCTTCATCCTGCTCGATGCACGTGAGATATCCCGGATCGGAACCGTCCTCAAGAACCCGCTCGAGATGGGGTGCGTTTCCGCTGCTTCTCTCGCCTCGTACTTCCTTCAACGGAGGGATTCCGTCGCCTTGGCCGTGTACGGAGACGGGTTGTCGTACCTGCCACCGGACACCGGCGACAAGCAGTACTTCAAGATCCTCAGCACGCTCGCTGGCGTGAGCCACACCGGCGAAATGCCCCTCCAAGCCGTCACGAATTCGGTGTCCGGTCGCTTCAGCCGTGGCTCGCCGGTGTTCGTCATTTCAAGCGTCGAAGGCGACGGGACGGTGCCAGCAGCGGTGCGTGACCTTGTCGGACGCGGTCACGACGTCACCGTCCTGACACCGTCCTCCATCGACTTTGAGCGGTTGGTGAGCCGCATCCCTCGACTCTCGTACGAAGTGCTGAGGATGGAGCGCCAAAACAGGTTGACAAGCCTCGCCAGTTCTGGAGCGCAGGTCATTGATTGGATGCCCGACATGGACCTCGCTCAGGCCCTGATGCAAGTGAGGGGGTACTGACATGGCAGGCGAGGTTGACGTTCAATCGGACATCACCCACAGCGGCGGTCATCGCAACACGCTGCACCTGAGGAACCTCCGGAAGCAGTGGCAGATCCTCGCCTTGCAGGTGATTGCTACGGTGGCCTTGGTGTGGATGTACCTCGAGGTGATCGGCACCTACGTTGTCGGCTCCATCGACCACACGATGCTCTTTGACACGCTGGAGGTCATCATGGGCTCCGACCTTCCGCTCGGGGACTGGCTGACCGGTGTTGGGCGGCAAGGGCTTGCTCGTTTCACCGTCCCGCTGGTGCTCGGACTGTCCCTCGGCGGCAGCATGGCGCTCCTCGCGTTCCAGCCTCCAAAAATCCAGCAAAGGATTCGAATCGGCGTGATTGTGTCCCTCATCGTGCTGCTGGTCGGACGCATGTTGTTGGCATGGGTTGGGGGCATGATCCTCGAGTTCCGTCTTGACCTCCCCAACCAGAACGAATTGGCCTTGCTCCAATGGCCGTTGATGCTCATTTTGTCCCTGCTGGTCCTGTTTGTGTACCTCCTCCCCGTCATCATGGGAACGAGAGGAATTTGGGGACTGTCCCGACAGGCCGTGGTTTGGTCCATCGGGTTCACGCTGCTCTTCCTCGGACTGCACGCCATCCTCACCTTCCCGGTGGTCCTGAACCAACTCGGTGCGTACGGCGAAGGCTTGTCCACGCTCGACACGCAGGTTGGTACGCCAGAGGTTGGCCTGCTTGGCTTCAAACTCGTCACCTCGCAGCAGCTCTCGCTCATCCTTATCGCTGTCCTGATGATGGTCTTCCAAGAATCCGCCTTTGGCGTGATTCGTCACCTCGAATACGCCTACCGGCTCCCAGAATCCTGCAAGCGGGACGAAGAGTACGTCCGCCAAATGGACAACGTCCTGAACAGCCACCTCCGGCATACTGCGCTCTACCTGACCCTCACGGGGCTGGCCACCATGGTGGCCCTTGGCTTCCATGGGGTGCTGTTGGAAATCGTCACCACGACCACGGGCAGCCAGTGGGCAAGCCAAGTCTCGGATTCCATCGAGCTCAGGTTGACCTATGGGGTCGTCATTTCCGCCTTGCTGTTCCTTGGCGTTGCAGCGACCCTGCGCCTCCTCGTGCCATGGGGACGTTTGGCCCAACTCCGTGCCCTCGTCGTTGGAAACTTGGTGGGTGGCTCGGAGGACGAGGCCCCGAAGGAAAACGTATGGCTGTGATCATCGGTCGAGATGCGCCAACTGGACCAAGCCCCCGAGCCGCTCCCCCAACGACACCCAGAGAACAAAGGCCAACGGCAGCATCAGCGGGACGGTCAACCACGGCGACCAAGGGAGCGCACGCGCTCCCAGCACCATAAGCGCGACGATCCCGCAGAGCAACAGGAAAAGCACAATCCGTTCAAGGAACAGCGGGTACGGCCGGTCGACGATGGATGGGTCGCGCTGAGGTGGCAAAGGCCAACGCTCGCTCACACATCCACCTCAAAGTTCCAGGTCACCCAAGCGCGCCTCAAGGGCTGCCAATGCGGCCATGCCCGCATCCGACCGTTCCTCGACGTGCTCACGGACTTGACCGTGGGGGGCATGTGCTGCATCCAAGGCGGCAAGTTCAGCCTCGAGGCGCATCCGTTCTTCGGCGTCGTCGAGCGGTGGCAGGGAGCGTGGCGACGCGGGGGCCGATGGAAGGGGAGGGTCCGTTGCTTCCGCCACTTCGGGTGCGTGCTCCGCCGCAATATCCTCCTCATGGGGCACGACGTCCGCCTCGGGTGCTGCTGGTGAGGCGTGTCCGGCCTCAGAGGGGAGCAGCCCGCTTGCCATGAAGGCCCAAAGATGACCTGCAGGCCGACCGCCAACAAGGCCTGCAGCCTCAAGTTGGCTCAGCAATTCTTCGAGGGCTTCTGCGGTCAAGGCCAGGGCAACCGAGGCACCCGCGTCCCGCTGATCGGCTTCGAGGTGAATGTCGTCCAAGGCCACACGAATCAGTCGTTGCGTTGCGCCAGCAATGTCCGGCAGCGCTTCCGGATACCTACAACGGGACATGAGGGCATCGATCTCGTCTTGTGGCGCTCCCAAGCGGGCCAATTGTTCGAGCACGTTTCTCGTGCGCCGGAGCATGGTGATGGCGCGGTCTTGGTCTTCGAGCAGGTGCTCCAAGTCGAGCACGACGTCCGTGACGGCCTGCTTCAGCGAGTTTTCCAGTCGTTGTTGAACGGACCATCGAGTCAGGCCTCGAACGATCCCCGCCGTTTCAGGGACCTGCTGTTCCAGTAGCAGCATCACGTCGTTGGAAAGCAGGTGACGCGGCGTATCTGCAGCACGGTCGACCACGGTGCCAATCACCTGCAAGGCGCGTTCGACGGCCTTGTCCAACAAGACGACCGAGTAGCCTTGCGCTCGTGTGTGTTCCAAGCGTTCCAGCACCGGACCGAGAGCCGCCATGGACCCTCCGTCTTCCAGCAGGGCTTGCGCAAGAGGTTCGTCGGTGAGCCTTGCCCGGAGACGTCGAGCTTCTTCGATATCGGCAAGTGCCGCTTCATGAGCTGCGGCCAGGGCGTCGGCCTGATCGGCGAGGTGAGCGACCTGAGCCTCGGATTGCCCCCGTTGAACACCAAGGTCTCCAAGTTCGCGAAGTACCGCTCGGCGTTCCTCCAACAGTCCTCGGATTTCCGATTCAAGGTGGGAGCGACGAACTTCGTCTTCCCTTCGTCGTTCACGTTCGTCGTCCGCCCGACGTCGAGCGGCACGAACTTCTGCCTCCACTGCGGCAAGTTCGGCCTTGCCTGCTCGAACACCGTCTTCGGTCACGGCAAGGTCCCGAACCGCGTTGGCCTGGCGCTCGTGAGCAGCCGACGTCTGCTCTTCAAGCAGGCGAAGATGCCGCTCGTCCTCCACCAGCCGTCGCTTGACTTCCGTCAGACGCTCGGCGCTGGTTTGCAGGTCCGCCTTCACGCGGGCCTCTTCCTCGGCCATGCCTGCAAGCGTCGAAGCAAGCGCCTCCCTGCTCCCTGAATCCGCCACCGTGCGGGCCAGTTCTGCCGCACGGCGCTCGAGTTGATGT
>Ga0255760_10005335_pt1 | contig 10998 bp, 10 predicted proteins | sample 071ome_25_FD_179960 | JGI IMG/M metagenome (GOLD analysis project Ga0255760, IMG submission 179960) | Coastal salt marsh microbial communities from the Groves Creek Marsh, Skidaway Island, Georgia - 071410BT metaG (version 2) | ecosystem: Environmental > Aquatic > Marine > Intertidal zone >... | reverse complement strand
TTGGCATCCGGCTCGGGGGAGTCCATGGATTCCCGGTAGTGGGGCATGACCCCGACCCACGACCCATCATCGAGGTGCGAAATATTGAGGAAAGAGTTGAACTGAAACGCATACTGGGGAAGTCCGAGTTGATCACGCACGGCGGTCGGCGTTGGCAACAGCATTTGCGCGGTTGGGGCCTCCACCCAGTTCAACCCATCGGGGGATTCCCAACTGCGGATGCCATCCATATTGCCGAAAGCCCGCCAGGAGCCATCATCCAGACGGAACATCTGCCGCCACAGAAGCCTGGTAGGCAGGTTGTAGTCCAATTCCTGCTCAAACTCCACGGGATCCGATATGGACATCACTGGCTCCTTGGATACCCAGCGGGTCGATTGGTGGGCCGCACGGTGGTCGCCGGAAAAGTAGAGGGCAATACGACCATCAGGGAGGCGTACAGCCGAGGGATCAGCTATCTGCTCAATCCCCGGCGGTCTGCCGGACATCTGGTTCAGGGCCGTAATCCCCGGAGTGTCATACGTAATCGGGGCACCGAGCTCCATGCTCTCAACCATTGCCCCGGATTGCCACGGGGCAGCGATGGCAAACATTCCACAATACCAGGCGGCCTCGAAAAATTCCTCGGTAGGCGCTTCATGTCCCATGAATACGGACTCCACGCCCGCCCGCGCCCCAGTATCATCAAACACCCGCTTGCCCATACAGGCCCAGAAATCGCCACTCAAGGAATCCATCCACGGACGACCGTCCTCCATCGACTGCCCGGCTACATGCGTGAACAGGTTCTCATGGGTCGATTGAGCACGGGCCGGGAAGCTGAAACAAAGCAGCAGACCCGTGGCCAAGGCCGCACGGCATGGGAAAAAACAGGACATGGACAAACGACATTCTATGGGTGGGGGTGGCGAAAGATACCTCCTCCGCCCCCGTCCGTGCATATGTGCCGGACCCCCATGAGCCCGGATCTTAAGCGTGAGCCCGAGGTATCCTGACCATCCGTGAAACCAGACTCCCCTTACCATGGCAGCCTACACCTGCAATACCTGCGGCATGAGCGTCGGGTCAATGACCTGCGGTCACTGCGATAAAGAACTGATCCACGACACCATTACCACAGGATCCGGTGCTGAAGTGGCCGTCTCGCGCTGTCCGGATGGGCATGGCAAGGTCAAGTCGCCCATGTGCTGCGGCAACGACATGACGTGTCAGATTGGCGGCGCTGACTGAGGACACGTTCCAGCCGGCAGTGCACCCGGATTAGCGGCGCCCAGCGGCAATAAAGAGACCCAGAGCGACCAGAATAAGCCCCATGGCCCCGATGGCCAGGGGTGAAGGTACCTCGTAGAAGGCGACGGCACCCCACGCGGAGGATAGGACCGGTACCCCCAGGGACGCCAATCCTACTGTTGTCGCTGACAGATATTTGAGCGACCAGTTAAGGGAGCCATGTCCCAGCAGGTGTGGTACGAAGGCCATGCCCAGGCACAGGGCGTAGATTTCCCAGCCCCACCCCAGCAGGGGGATGCCCTGAACGAGCGCAACGACCACGGTCGTCAGCGCGGTTACGACATACACAGGCGCAACATAGGCAAGCCATGATCGGCGCTGCCTGACAAAGCGACCGATAAGGAGATACACCGAAACGAACCCTGCCGCGCTGAGCGCCAATGCATTCCCCAGAAGGGGATGCGCCACCGCCTGACCCGTTGGCGATCGATCGATCCATCCCAGCGCCGTTACACCGGCCACGGCAAGGAACAACGAGGCCAACTGCCGACCTGACAGGCGTTCCTGAAGCAAGAAATAGCCCAGAATGGCAAGGAATAGAGGGCTGACCGCAACCAGTGCTGAGGCCGAGGCAACGCTCGTGTGGTAGAGGGAGGCAATCCACGTGACAAAGTGCAGCCCCAGAAAGATCCCGGATCCCGCAATCAAGGCCCACTCACGCACGGACATCTCCCGGATCTCACTCCGGGCTTTCATTGCAGCCACCGGTACCAGCAGCGAAGCACCGAACACGGTCCGCCAGACCGCGACCGTTTCGGCAGGAGCTGATGCCGCCCAGCGGATGAACAGGACGCTTGTCGAAATGGCTGTCAGACCTACAAAAAGAGCCAACCATGCCCGCCATGGTGGCTGCTCAGGCAAGGCCTCAGGTTCCTGCCTCATCGGAGGCGGTCCATGGACTTGATGAGGGCTGTATCCCGATCAATACCCCGCCTGGCCATCAACAGCATGAGATAGGCCATGACAGGTGCACCGTACCCAACCCAGTATTCGAACGTGGCATCCGTGGATATCGAGGCAAAGCCTCCTACCATGGAATTGAGAACGACTTTCAAAAGCAAGCCAAGCAACACCACTATCTGCATAGCCACGACGAGGCTACGCTGTCGCTTCCTGCCCTTGTACAAGAACACAGCTGTCACGGCACCAGCAGCCGCCAAGCCGAAGAGTCCCATGGACACGGGGACATACCAGGAATAAAGCGATGTAGCCGTACCCGTCCACGCACCTTCGGCCAGGAAGAGGATCCCGAGGAAAAGGGCGGCCAGAAGCAGGTATACCGTTTGCAGTCGTTGGATCATGGCACGAGAGGGGCACGTGGTACATATCGCTGCGGCACAGCGATGACAGTAACCTACGGTCAGACCATAAAAAAAGGACCCCGCGGAAGCGGGGCCCTTTCGATTTCGGTATTGATTCACGCAGCTCCAGGCTGCTCAGCGACGCATCAGGAAGGTATCTCCCTGCGTGAAGAGTAGTTGATACGCAGCGTACCAGCTTCACGGAGCTCCTGATGGACATCAAGCACAATACCCATTTCAGACGTCTCGTCCACCTTGAGGGACACGATCAGTTTGGGCTGCTCGATGAGCTTCCGGTACATGACCGTCCGGATCGTTCCGGTGTCTTCGATCAGGGCATCATCAATCTGAACACCCGTCTCTCCGAGTCGGTTGCCGTCCAACTTGCGCGGACCGATGTAGATGTAGGAGACCAGTCGCTTCTGATCAATCTTGGTAAGAGCCTCAGCCTGCGGCAGGGTTGTCCTTACCTGGACCGTTGTTTCCCGGAGAACCGTACTGACCATGAAGAAGATCAGCAGCATGAAAATGATGTCCGGGAGGGACGCAGTAGGGATTTCCTGCTTCGTCTGAGCTTTCTTTTGAAAGTGACCTGACATGGCGTTAGGAATCGTTTACGGATGAATCGCTGCCTTATGCCGCGTCGGGCTCAGCAATGGAAATGGCCGCCTTGATCTTGTCGCGGATAGCGTTTTCTGCATCCGCTTCCTCAATGGAGTCGACATACGTTGCGTAGTCGGGGAAACCTAGCGAGCGCGCCTCTGCATCCCACATCTCAAAGTATGCCATCCACACTTCATCGAGGACCCCTACGTAGGCATCGTACGGAGTCTGACGAGCCGTCTTGATGGATATGAGGGCTTTGCCTGTCTCTTCGGCGTACCGTGGATCTTCTCCATTGTTGAGCACATGCTTCTTGACCTCATCCCGGATGAGCTGTACCGCGGAGGGCTGATCCTCCACAAGCACGAGCCCCTGTTCGTTGACGAGGATCTTCAGCACGTTGCGTTCTTTGATCGGGGGCGGTTCTATATCATCCTCCAACTTGGGAGGAAGCACCATCCCGATTCCCGTATCAACGTCGATGGTCGTCGTGACCAGAAAGAAAATGAGCAGCAAGAAGGCGATGTCGGCCATCGAAGACGTGGGGATCTCCGCCTCTTTGCGCTTTTTCTTTTTCAGCAATGACATGATGATTTCCCTTTGATGGGGTTGTTTCCACTTGAGATCCTGTCGGGACCGAACCCCGAACGGCGCTCAAGAGCGAAAGTACTGGTGTGTGCGACCTGCCGGGGGTCCTAGAGTCCGATAAGACCCTTCAGCCCGGAGAGCAGCAGTGCAGCCGAGGTCAATGCCAGCGAAATCAGGAACGCCAGAACGGCAGCATGCGCCCAGTCGCCCATTACCAGGCCCAGCACGCCGAGAATGGCAATCGGAACCATGGTCAGTACGATGGTCAAGGGATTCACTTTGCCTTGCACCAACGAGCGAATGCCGAAGACGCCGATGGCGAGGAGGCTTATTCCGGATACGATGATTACAGCCCAGACGAAGTAGGGTACGAGTCCAGCCATTTCAATTCAGCGATTGGATGGGATCGCAGGGCCGGCCGCAGAGCGCGGCCGGCCCGTACGAAGAGGTCAGTTGGACGGATCAGGATCAGCTGCCCGAAGAGGAGCCACCCTGCAGGAGGACGAGCGAGTCGATCAGTTCGATCGATGCTTCTTCCATGTCAACCACGATCCGGTCGATTTTCGACGTGATGTAGTTGTAGAAGAACTGCAGGATGATGGCCGTGATCAGACCGAAAACCGTGGTCAAGAGGGCTACCTTGATACCACCGGCAACGAGCGAAGGTGAGATGTCACCTGCAGACTCGATGGCGTCGAAGGCCTCGACCATCCCAACAACCGTTCCAAGGAACCCGAACATCGGGGCCAGGGAGATGAAGAGGGAGAGCCAGACCAGACCGCGCTCGAGGAAGCTCATCTCGATGGAGCCGTAGGAAACAACCGCTTTCTCCACGGCCTCGATTCCTTCGTCGTGGCGAAGCAGACCCGCCTGGAAGACGGCAGCAACAGGACCACGGGTGCCGGCGCACACTTCCTCAGCAGCAGCAACACCGCCCTCTTCAAGGGAGCCTTTCACCTGAACGATGAACTTGCGGGTGTTGATATCGGCACGGTTGAGCGTGATGATGCGCTCGAAAGCGATGGCCAAACCAATGATGAGCGAAATGAGCACCGGCCACATGAAGTCGCCGCCCTCGTTGAAGCGCTGCACGAGAACGTTGACCAGACCTTCGTCGCCGGCCGCTTCTTGCGGCAACATCAGAAGCAGGTTGTAAAGCGTCATGGAAGTCATCCCTCCTAGTCAGAACAGGTTGTTAGTCGATGGATTTGATGCGCTGGTGGGAGCCCGTCAAGAGGACGAATCAACACCCCAATCAGTCGAACGGCCGTTTCACCTGTCCGTTTGAACGGATGAACGGCCGCGAAGCGGTCGAATAATATCCAATCCACAGGCGTTTGTCAATTCGATTGGCATTTGGAAATCTCGGGGTTTTCAGAAATGGCAAAAGATCGTCCCTGATGCCTCTGAATCAGGGATTGTTGCGGGCAAAAAACAGCCTTTCATCCCCTTCATCGCGAAGCGGAGTAGGTCTCAGCCAGTTCCCGGGCGGGATTCCAGAGTTTCTGGGATTCGACGATCGCATGGTCTACCCTGCGCCAAACGGGATACCATGCACTGCGATCGTACAACCGGGTGGCCAATCGCCCTTTGAGCAAGGTCCCGAGAAGAGCCCGATCCTCTTGCAGTTCAGCATCACTGAAGACCTCATCCGGATCCTCCACACGCAGATCGCTTCCCATCTGCACGTTCCGATCCGCGGCGAAGGAACGGAATGCGTCCAGCATGTCATCCCCAACCTCGAAGTCACTGATGAACCGATCCGGCTCCTCGCCCCATGTCTTCCTCAACGCGGCGCCGTACAGGTCCACCCACGTCCGGATGAATTGATTTTCGAGACTGCGTCCCAGTACGGTGCGCATAAGTGGCGAAAGGCTGTCAGCGGGTATGATGAAATCCGGAACGATGCCCCCGCCCGCGATGACCGTACGACCACCGGCCGTCTCATAGCGCAGCGAGTCGGGTACGTCCTTGAGCAGCTCGGCAGCCGTATGCGTACCGTCCGACTTCTTGAGTGCTGCTTTGCTCTCGTAGTAATCCGTCCGGTCCCCATCCTCATAGTCGGTCTGGATCAGTCGTCCCGACGGAGTGAAGTAGCGGGCAACGGTCAAACGGAGGGCGCTTCCATCACGGAGGAGGTACTGCTTCTGGACAAGACCCTTACCGAAGGTACGTTGCCCCACCACGAGACCCCGGTCGTGATCCTGGATGGCTCCGGCAACAATTTCGCTGGCAGAGGCGGAGGCGCCATCCACCAGTACCATGACCGGGCCGTCTTCCCAGAGACCGTTTCCACTGGCATAGAACGCTTCCTGCGAGTCCTCGGTGTAACCGCTCTGCGATACCACAAGCTGGCCTTCCTTGAGGAACTCACCGGCAATTCGAACCGCCATCTGCATGTATCCCCCCCGATTCCCTCGCAGATCCAATACGAGCCGCTCCATGCCGCGGGATGTAAGTGTCCGCAAACCGGCCATGAACTCACTGTAAGTGGTCCGGGCAAACCGGTTGAGACGGATGTAACCGGTGTTGTCCTCCATCATGTAGGCAGCATCCAGCGTATAGAGCGGGATCTTGTCCCTGATGATGTCGAACTCGAGAGGCGTATCCACGCCTGGCCGATCAACCGTAATGGAGACCTGTGTACCACGCGGACCCTTCAGGTACCGGCGGACATCGTCCTCGTCAAACCCGACGGTTGATGTGCCATCCACGATCATGATACGATCTCCGGTCAGGAGACCTACCTCATCGCTTGGCCCTCCCGGAATGACACTCAGCACGGAAAGAGTGTCAGCCCCATCCGTACCCGGCAGGAGTTCGAAGGAGATGCCGATGCCTTCGAATTCAGCATCGAACGCTTCATTCTCATCCTTGAGTCGGTCAGCGTCGAAAAAAACACTGTGCGGATCCAGGTTCTCAAGCATCCCTTCAATGGCGTAGAGGGCTATCTCATCGGGATCGGTTTTCTCCACGTACCGCTGACTGATCAGCATGAATACGTCTTCCACACGCTTCAGAGCGGTGGCAGTCGACCGGTCCGAAAGCAGACCGTCCAACTGGACCCCGGTGATTACCACCGCAATGGCCAGTGTCGTAAGGACAAGCCACCGGGGGCGAATGCGTCGTTCAGCGTCGGGTTGGGATGTGCTCTGCATCATGCTCCGGATGAATGGATTGAAGAGAGATGGAGGGGAATAGGACACTCGCTCAGGATACGGAGGCCTTCAGGGGATTGATCCCCGGGGGATTCTGTCAATCTTTATGATCGCATGCCGTGCGCTGTTCATTAGTTTCCCGTGTGGCGCGTAGTCTGAGGATGCGGCCCCATCAACGTCCCCCCTCGTTCCCAACGGATCAGTCATGACCAATAAAGCCATCGCCAAGCTGCTCAAGGAGACCGCTGCCCTGATCGAGCTGGCGGGAGGAAATCCGTTTCGCAGCCGCGCTTTCGCATCGGCTGCACGTACGATCGAGCGACTGGACGAACCCGTTCCGGCGTTGCTTGCACGCAATGAACTGACCGCCATCAAGGGGATCGGTACGGGTCTGGCATCCCAGATCGAAGAGATCCTCAGTTATGGTTCATTCGAAGTCAGGGACGACCTGCTGGGTGCCTTGCCGCCCGGGGTTCTGGACGTGCTGAACGTGAAAGGGCTGGGCGCCAAGAAGGTTCGTGTACTCTGGCAGCAATTGGGCGTTCAGTCCCTCGACGATCTGGAGATGGCCGCTCGCACGGGTCGGATTGCGACGCTGGATGGGTTCGGCGCCAAGAGCCAGGCCTCGATCATCAGCCATGTAGCCCTGCTGCGATCCTTTGAAGGACGCAGGCGAGGAGCAGACGCCTTCACCGAAGCGCATCGCATGGTAGAGGCCTTGGTGAAGCAGGGCTTCGACAGCGTCCATGTGACCGGTGAGGTGGCGCGGGGCCTGAACGACGTCGGAACGATTTCGTTGGTGGCGATCTCGCAAACCCGCCTGGTCCCGGAGCTGGACGATGTTCCGCTGACGGGGTCAGACACCGCGGCAGGCACACAGTGGTCGGGAACGTACCCCGATGGACTTTCCGTCACGATCCTTGTTTGCAACGCGCAGCATCGGGGATACGCCGTGTTCGAAACCACCGGACCTGACGCCTTCGTGGATAGCTTGAAAGGCCGATTCAAGGACCTTGGCGCTACCGATGAAAAGACCCTTTTCGAGGAAAGCAGTGTACCCTGGATCGTGCCCGAACTGAGGGATCTCCCCGACGCGGCAGATCGGTTGGAATCCCTTTCCGCCTGGCCGCTCGTAACGAATGAACATCTTAAGGGTGTGCTGCACAACCACAGCACCTATTCGGACGGCGCCCACACGCTGCGGGAAATGAGCGAAGCCGTTCGGGCACGTGGATTCGGCTATTTCGGTATCTGTGACCACAGCCAGTCGCTGAAAGTGGCCAATGGCATGTCGGCGGAGACAGTGGCTCGGCAGCAAGAGGAGATCCGGACCCTGAACGAGGAATTTGCATCCGACGGAGGGCCTGCCTTCCGGGTATTTTCCGGCGTGGAGAGTGACATCCTGCAGGACGGCAGTCTCGACTACCCTGATGACGTGCTGGCTACGTTCGACATGGTCGTGGCCAGCGTGCATGTCGGATTCAATATGAGTGAGGCAGAAGCCACGGACCGCATTATAAAAGCCGTATCACACCCAGCGACAACCATCCTGGGACATCCCACGGGCCGGTTGATCCTCAAGCGTCAGGGTTATCCGATTGACCATGATCGCGTCCTGAAGGCCTGTGCCGAGTATGACGTGGCGGTTGAACTCAATGCCAGTCCGTACCGTCTCGATCTGGACTGGCGCTGGATCGAGCGCGCACGCGAGCTGGGTGTTTTGGTATCCATCAATCCCGATGCCCATTCCATTGAGCAGATCGACGTAATGAAATGGGGCGTTGTTGCGGCTCGCAAAGGCGGATTGGCACCGACGGATTGTCTCAATGCCATGGATACCGAAGCCTTTGCTGCGTGGCTTGAACGGCGAAAAACGCGCTGAGAGCCTCACATGATATCGCGCAAGGCTTCACACCAGACATCATACCGGAAATCAGGCTGACAACGGAATGCCGAAACGGCTTGGATGGACCATACTGACCATCAGCATGATCGTGCTCTTCATCCTGGGTACGATCGTGTATCTGGCATTTTCAGCCGGACCGCGGGCTCCCTCGCGGCTGGAATCGAGTGCACTCAAGGCAGAGGCAACGGTGTCATGGTCGGAAGAAGGCGGAACGATGGTGCAAGCCCAATCCCTGTCCGATGCACTGGTACTCATCGGATACGGTCACGCCCGAAGCAGAGCCTGGCAACTGGCCCTGTGGCGTCAGGCAGCACTAGGTCGGTTGTCGGAATGGTTCGGGGCGGATGCCCTTCCGGCAGACCGCATGGTGCGGCAACTGGATATTCCCGGAGGAGCCCGGTCGGCATGGGACGCCCTGGATCCGAACATCAGTGCTGACCTCGCCGCTTTCTCGGAAGGTATTGACCTGGGTGTGTCGGCTCCAGACCTGAGCCGAGGAGCCCCTTTCCTTATTCTGGACGTGCAGATGGAGCCCTGGCAGCCTTGGCATTCCCTGGCCGTCGAGCGCCTCTTCGCCTGGATGTCATCCCACCCCTCCGGCAAACTGGATGCCCAGAACCCTGATCCGTGGTATGAGGCCGTACGCACCCTGGAGGATCTCCTGTCCTTCCACGGAACACATGTCAACTTTGCTGCCGGTGTCATGCAGGCTGAACGGCCCTACCTCACGACACGACTGGCTACGGGCTCGACGGGCGTACCTTTTTTTGTTGAAAGCGAAATCGACTACGGCTCGGGAAGATTCACCGGTCTCATGGTGCCCGGTACGCTGGTATCGCTTCTAGGCAGAACGCATGCCGATGCCTGGGCCCTGACGGGCCGCACAGCCATGCAGATAGACAGCCTCGTGGTGTCGAAAACGGAAGTATCTACCCGTTTTTACCGGATTCGCCACCACGATCAAGAAGAAGTCGTGACTGCACATTACGTGGGCTCCCGCCTCCTCCTCGATGCACCTCCCCGTGAGGGCGCATCCTCGATGGTGCGTCTACTGTCATGGTCCGGAGGATCGGTGGGGACGGATACCGGGACGTGGCTGGCTGCCCTCGGCGGATCCGCCCCTTCACCCTCCCTTCTCTCCGGTGACGGTGTTCAGTGGACAGGAAGCTCATTTCGGGCTACCGGCAGGCCGGCTACGGTTGTGCAACCGGAAAACGGGATCCTTTTCGTTACGTCCGCCCCAGAGCGCACGAGCCCTGCCGCCACCGTAGCCGGCCTGCCAGAGGCCCCCTCCCTCCCGGAATGGATGCAAACAACGCTGTCCATGTCTGCCGGCAGGATTCTCGAGCCCATCATGACGCTTCTAGCAGACTCTTCCACGAGCCCTGCGCGCACGGAGGAAGCCATCCGCTATTTGCGGAACTGGAATCTGGAATACGGTGCCGCTGAGCCCGGCGCATCGATCCTGGAAACCCTGCTCACCTACCCTTCCCTGTCCCTGCGCGATGAGGCTGCCGTGCGTGAAGCGCTGCAGGAGACCATCAATCTGCTCAGCCGTCGCTACGGACCGGAGATGAGCTCCTGGCGATGGGAGACCGTGCAAGAGCGTGCGGTGACCTTCCCCGGGGCCACCCGTATCGGTGCTGACGGGGGTAGGCCGGAGGAGCGCTTCCTTGACAAGTACCGCTCGGTTCGCATTCGAGCACCGGGGCATCCGCAGTCGCTCGTTTGGGGATCGCCGCCATCACGTGATTCCCTCCGGATCACATCCGTCTGGGAAGGCGGCTTGGATCTTTACGGAGGTACCCTTCACTTCAGACGTCCGGTGGTGGAATTCAATCGGTTTCTGGGTACGTTCCTGACCGGCGACCGTCCTCCCGAGGTCCGGACCCTGCGCCGGGAGCCCGGCGATGCGTCTACGCTGTTTTTCCCACACGACTGAATCCGGGCATGGATACATCCACGGACCATCCTCCCCTGCGGACATGCAAAGCCATCGGCGCCGATGCCGGCGGTACCAAACTGGCGTTGGCAATCACGGACGGAAACCGCACGTGGCATGCACGATACCCGAGTGTAAACCTGCGGACGGTATCCGTAGACGCGTTTGCGAGTCAGCTATCTGACTACATCAACGAGGCCCTGGGACCGC